>Ga0233431_1006473_pt1 | contig 10528 bp, 7 predicted proteins | sample SI_118_April2016_FD_179867 | JGI IMG/M metagenome (GOLD analysis project Ga0233431, IMG submission 179867) | Seawater microbial communities from Saanich Inlet, British Columbia, Canada - SI_118_April2016_200_MG | ecosystem: Environmental > Aquatic > Marine > Inlet | place: Canada: British...
CGTTTATATTAGGCTTTTTAAGAAAAATATAAGATATAAAATTTTATTTTTGTCTAAATTATACAATATACAGAGTTAGTATATGATTGTGAAAATTTAGAAAAAGTCTCATGCAAAACCCCTGATAGGGTTATAAAGTTGTCATGTTGTAAGGTTACAACTTTTAATCTTAATAACCAGCACGCAGTGTGAAGCCTTATTTATAGTTTGAATTCTAAGGTAGATTTTACAGCTTTGTCCCAATTTCTAATAATACGTCTTCTTTTGTACAGATCCAATTTTGGCTTAAAGGTATTTTTTATATGCCAATTTTCTCTTATAATATCTTTATTGTCCCAGTATCCGGAATAGAGACCGGCTAAATATGCAGCTCCTAGAGCAGTTGTTTCTGTAAATGCAGGTTGTATTACAGGAATACCTAATATATCTGCCTGGAACTGCATAAGGAATTTATTAGCTGATGCTCCACCATCTACTTTTAGAGTACTAATTCTTGTTCCGCAATCTTTCTGAAGGGCTTCTATAAGATCTCTTGACAGAAAAGCTATACTCTCTAATGCTGCACGAACGATATGTGCCTTTGTTGTACCTCTTGTTAGACCAAGAATTGTACCTCTTGCATCTGAATTCCAATATGGAGCACCTAAACCTACAAATGCAGGAACCATATAGACTCCGGCAGTATCTTCAACAGAGTGGGCTAGTGCTTCTGTTTCATATGCATTCTGTATTAAGCCTAACTTATCTCTCAGCCATTGTATAACAGCTCCTCCGATGAAAACAGAACCTTCTAGTGCGTATTCCAGTCCTTCTCCCAAATCCCAGGCTATAGTTGTAAGAAGTTTATTTTCAGAAAAGGCAGGTTTTTTACCTGTATTAATTAAAGCAAAACAGCCGGTTCCATAAGTGTTTTTACAGTCGCCAACATCAAAACATGCCTGACCAAATAAGGCAGCCTGTTGGTCACCAGCCATACCGCTAATTGTAATTTCAGCACCTAAATATTTTTTTTCAGTTTTTCCAAAATATGAACTTGTTGGTTGTATTTTTGGAAGGATTTCTTTTGGAATTTCAAAAATATCGAGTAGCTCGTCATCCCATTTTCCGGTATTGATATTGAATAACAATGTTCTACTTGCATTTGTAGGTTCAGTACAGTGATTGCCTGTGAATTTATATAATAACCAGCTGTCAATAGTTCCAAAACATATTTCTCCATTAAGAGCTCTTTCACGTAAACCAGATACATTATCTAACAGCCATTTTATTTTTGTTCCCGAAAAATAAGCATCAAGGATTAGTCCTGTTTTAGACCTAATAATATTTTTAATACCTGTTTCCTCAATAACTTTACACATTTCAGAAGTTCTTCTGCATTGCCATACTATAGCTCTATATATAGGTTCGCCTGTTTTTCTATCCCATAGGACTACAGTTTCTCTTTGGTTTGTAATACCTATTGATGCAATTTGATTTATAGAGATGCCTGATTTTTTAAAGACATTTCTAGCAACAAATAGTTGTGTTTCCCATATTTCATTAGCATCATGTTCAACCCATCCTGGTTTTGGGAAATACTGTTTAAATTCTTTTTGCTCTTCTGCAATAATTTGTCCGGCATGATTAAAGATAATTGCTCTTGAACTTGTAGTCCCTTGATCGAGAGAAAGAATATATTTGTCCATTAATAAATCTCCTGAATAATCTTATTTTATCAATTATTGAAAAATAATACTTTACTACTGGCATATCAATAAACTGATTACAAAATATTTAACTAAAAAATATTAAATTGTTTTGCAGAGAGTTTTATGATATATGCTAAATTAACGGCTGACGTGGAAGTCAGCCCTTCATCCTAATTGTTTTTTTATAATAATATTTATTGCGATTAGATAATAATACGCTAGATTATTTATCTGTTTTTAAAGTTATAAAATCCACAAACCTTATAACTTTCAACATGATAACCTTATAACACGCACGAAGTGCGCTAAGTTGATATTTATGGAAAAGATTTTAAAAGAAGTTTTTGGGTATGAGAGTTTTAGACCTTTACAAAAAGAGATAATTGAAAATATTCTGCAAAGAAAAGATTCACTGATTATTATGCCAACTGGCGGCGGTAAGTCTCTGTGCTATCAGATTCCTGCTCTAATTTTTGAAGGTTTGACAATAGTTGTTTCTCCTCTGATATCCTTAATGCAGGATCAGGTTTATCAATTAAATGAAATTGGTGTGAATGCTGCTGTTTTGAATAGTTCGCTTGACCGTACTGAATACAATATCAATGTAAATAATATACTTAATAAGAAGGTTAAACTTCTTTATCTTGCTCCGGAAACACTTATTCAGGAAAGAACAATTAATCTGCTTTCTAAAGTTAAAGTTGATTTTGTTACTGTTGATGAGGCTCACTGTATTTCTGAATGGGGACACGAATTTAGACCTGAATACAGAAAAATAACAGAGTTTAGAGAAAAATTTCCAGATGCTGTATGTGCGGCGTTTACAGCAACAGCAACACCGCGTGTTCAGGATGATATTATGGAGTGTCTTAAGTTCAACAGTGAGAACAAATTTAAGGCAAGTTTTAACCGGGAAAATCTTTTTCTTGAAATCATTCCTAAAGTATCGCCGGAAGAGCAGACTGTCAGTCTAATTGAGAATTTTATTGATCAGCAGGGGATTATTTACTGTCAGAGTAGAAAACAGGTTGATGCATTGGCAGGCTTTCTTGTTGACAATGGTTATTTAGCAAAACCTTATCATGCCGGATTAAGTTCAGAAGAACGGCTAAAGAATCAGAATTTTTTTGTTAAGGATGATATAAATATTATCGTTGCTACCATAGCATTTGGCATGGGGATAAATAAACCTAATATCCGTTATGTGATTCATTATGATCTGCCGAAGAATATTGAAAGTTATTATCAGCAGATAGGAAGAGCAGGAAGAGATGGATTATATGCTCACTGCCGCCTTCTTTTTAGTTATGGTGATATTCGCAAAATAAAATACTTCATCGGACAGATGAAAAATGAGAATGAACAAAGAATTGCAAATATTCATTTGAACTCAGTTGTTGCAATGTCGGAAACAAATGAATGTAGAAGGATTCCTTTAATTAATTATTTTGGTGAAGCCTATTCTATACCAAAGTGTGATATGTGTGATAACTGTAATTCAGATAAAAAACCGAAAATTGATATAACTGTTCCTGCGCAAAAATTCATGTCATGTATTGCGAGGACAGGCGAAATATTCGGTGCAAATCATATTATAGGTGTATTGCGGGGATCAAAGTTAAAGAAAATTCTTGACCTTGGACATGATAAATTGTCAACTTATGGCATTGGAATGGAATATTCGGCAAAGCAGTGGATGTTTATTTCACGACAGCTCCAAAGTATGGGATTTATTAGGGTTGATGAGAAATATGGAAGTTTAAAACTTGCCGGTGAAACAAAAAAAGTTTTTAAAGGAGAAATCAAGGTTTTAGGAAGTGTTATTGATGATAATGAAAAAGACATTAAGAAAAATGATATAGCGGTTAACTGTAATTATGATTTAGTAAAATTACTGAAACAGAAAAGAAAGAGTATTGCTGTTGAAAAAGGAATACCGCCTTATGCTGTTTTTGCTGATAAAACACTATTTGAAATGGCTGAGTATTTCCCACAGAATAAGAATAATCTATTAAATATACATGGAATAGGTAGTGTCAAAGCAGAGAAATACGGAGATGAGTTTATAGGCATAATAAAAGATTTCTGTGAAGAAAATGGAATTAGTGAAAAAAGAAAAACCGGCAGTTTAAAAATATCTTCAAGAAAAGGTAAAAAACCAAGATCTAATGATATAAGAGAAGCATTCAGATCAACAGGAAATATTAATAGAGTTGCAGAATATTATAAAATAGACCTAGATACAGTAATTGAACATTTGTATAAATACGTGGCAAGTGGTAATGCTATTCCTGATGTTTCAAAATTACTTGAGAACTTAAAAGTTGATAAAGAGTTGCTTAATCTTGCAATTGACCTGTTTGAGGAATATGGAACAGAGTATTTAAAAGATGTTTATGATGAGCTTGAAGGCGAAATAACTTATAATGATCTCAAGTTAATTAGATTTTTTTTTATCGCCAGCTGATTTATATTCATCTAAAAATTTTGCAACATTGCATGGGTTTTTGCCGACAGCAGTTTCATCAGACAGTACAAAACCTTTGAATCCTGCTTTTCCAATGTCATATAAATGAACTATTTCGCTTCTGGTTGGTTCTTTAAAATATGTCATATGTTCTAATACTTGACCTGCTAAATAACAATCCTTACTTAAGGTTTTTATTTGCGAAATAAAGAACTCCTGTAATTTGCCTAATTTAAAAATACCTGCCTGAGCTCCAAGGTCTCCTCGGCATAACCATATTTCATCAAAGTTTGCATCAATAGATTTTAAATTATCTAAAGCTTCAGGACGTTCTATTTTTGCTATGATTTTATGATTCGTATGGAGTCTTATTTTATCAGCTTCAGAGCCATCATGAGTAAATGAAAAAGCAAATTCAGTAAAATCATATTTATTTGAAATTAATATCATCTTCTGATCTTTTTCTGTCAACTCTTTAAATAGTACAGGATGTTTTTGTCTGTTTATTCCTTTGTTTGATGAAAGAGGACCGTTAGTCACGGTTATTGCTTCAGCTCTATTTTTTTGAGCATTAATAATTTTGATCACTATTTTTGCATCGTTTAAAAAAATTAGATCATTAATTTTTAATGAGTCAAAAAACTGATTATGCGGAACAGGTATTTCATGAATAGAGTTAGATGTGGCTGAATTTATTAGTGAAAACTTTTCTGGTATTGAATTCACTGAAGGATATTTCCCAATTCTCATTTTAGATCCCTGGAGATCAATAACGACAGGTATTGCTTTTCCTGTTCTATCAAATATTTTAGAAAGGTTTAGAAGGAAGTTACCTAATGTTTTTTCATTCATATGTGAAGTGTTTAAGCGGAATCGGTCAGCTGTATTTAAGAGTCTAATTATAATATCTTCATCTGAACTCGATGGCCCTAATGTGAAAACTGTTTTTAACATAATGAATATTTATCCTGATTTTAATTAAATACTACTTTGTGCCTTTGAACCCATGCCACTAAACAAACTAATTTTGATATACATTAAATGCAGAGTTTTCTTTTAATATTTGAGTCCCAATTCCTGTCTCGGTGAATATTTCTAAAAGTAATGAATGTTGTAATCTGCCATCAATTAAATGCACTTTATTTGTACCGGAACGTAAAGCTTTTACAGCGCTACTTATTTTGGGAATCATTCCACCTGAAATAATATTTTTATCAATATAATCCTGAACTTCTTTCAAATATATTGTTGAAATAAGCGATCCGTCATTTTTTATATCCTGTAAAATACCGGGGACATCACTGATATAAACAAGTTTTCTTGCCTGAATGAACTCAGCTACTTTTGCAGCAGCAATATCAGCATTTATATTATAAAGTTTATTGTTATCACCGAAAGATAGTGGAGTAATTACAGGAATCAGATTTTTATTTAATATAGCATTTACTTTTTCTGTATTCATTTTATAGACTTCACCAACAAAACCCAAGTCATCTTCCGGTTTAGTATTATATAGTTTTTTGGCCGTAAAAATTTCTTTGCCTGAAACTTTTACAGCATTGCCTCCAAAAGAGTTGATTGTTTTAACAATATGTTGATTTACTTTATTGTGTAGAACATCATCTACTATTTTGATGGTTCTTTCGCATGTGTATCTTTGACCATTAATGAATTTAACAGGGATATTTTCTTCTTTTAATTGTGTACTGATTGCTTTTCCACCACCATGAACAATTATTGGTTTCATGCCTATGCATTCCATGAAAACGATATCACGCAATGCTTTTTCGGACAATTTTTCATCTTCGAGAACACTGCCACCGAATTTTATAACGACAACAGAATCTCTGAAGTTTTGTATATAAGGCAGTGCTTCTAAAAGAACTGCTGCTTTTTTAATATATTTTTCCATACTTTAATCCATTCAATTTAAAAGTAATTCTTAATTCTTAATTCTTAATTCTTAATTCTTAATTCTTAATTCTTAATTCTTAATTCTTAATTCTTAATTCTTAATTCAGTATTAGGTATGATAATCGGCATTTATTTTAACATATTCATACGAAATATCACTTGTCCACATATGATAAGAATCTTTTCCTGCTTTCAAATCAATGGTGATTGAAAATTGTTTTTCTTTCATTATCTTGACAAGCTCTTTTTCGCTTTTGCCAAAATCTTCACCATTAGAAACAATCTGAACTTCATTATAATATAAATCGATCAGATTAGGATCAAATGTAGCGCCTGAGTATCCTGCGGCAGCCAAAATCCTTCCCCAGTTAGGGTCGCATCCAAACCATGCTGTTTTACATAATAGGGAATTAGATATTGCAGCGCTGCAAATTTTAGCCTCTTTTTCGCTTTTAGCATTTTTAGCGATAACTTTAACAAGTTTTGTTGAACCTTCACCGTCGATTGCAATTTCTTTCGCAAGAAATATTAAAACTTTGTTTAATGCTTTTTGAAAAATTTCTGAATGTGTAGAGTCATTATTAATCAGTTCATTATTGGCTTTACTATTGGCAATAATAAAGACGGAATCATTTGTGCTCATATCACCATCTACTGTAATACGGTTAAAAGATTCACCCACTGCAATATTTAAAGAATTCTGTAGATAATCCTGATTGATATTAGCATCAGTTGTTATGAAAGAGAGCATCGTTGCATGCGGTGCCGTTAAATTAGGGGCTATCATTCCGGCCCCTTTAGCTATTCCGGCAATTGTAACTATTCTTTCGTTTATTTTAAATTTCACTGCGATTTCTTTTGGGGTAGTATCTGTAGTCATTATAGATCTTGCTGTATTATGGCCACCTGTTTCTGAAAGCTTACTGACTGAATTTTCTATTCCTGAATTTATTTTATCCATTGGTAAATTTACACCAATTCTTCCGGTAGATGCAACTAAAACTTCATTTGTATCAATTTGTAATTTTTCTGCTGTTAAAGATATCATTGATTTTGCATTGAGCTCACCGGTTTTACCTGTGCATGCATTGGCATTACCACTGTTAACTATAATTGCCCTGCATTTTTTATTATCTATGAGTTTTTTCCTGCATACATTAACTGGAGCGGCTGTAACTACATTCGATGTAAAACATGCTGCAGCTATACTATTTTTCTCTGTTGAATAGATAAGTCCCATATCAAGAGCGTTATTTGTTTTTAGTCCACATGTTACTCCGGATGCTAAAAAACCTAGAGGCGATGTCAGTGATCCTTCTATTATTTTTTCTAATTTGAACATTCTTTTAACTTTTATATAAAAATTGGATTCTTAATATTTTTCTGCTTATACTAAAGCAAAAAAAACAAAGAAGTAAATTATAAAACTAATAATTCATGATGATTTTTATGTTATATTATTAATTTATATAGAAAATTTGCGTTCATATATATAGAATATGTTACTTTAGAGAATGCATAATTATAATAAATTTAAATATATAGACACATATAATGAATAATTTTACTCCTCGCTCAAAACAGGTTCTCATACTGGCCCAACAGGAAGCTATGAGATTTAATCATGACTATGTAGGAACTGAACATTTACTATTAGGACTTATAAAATTAGGGCAGGGCGTTGCTGTTTCTGTTTTAAAATCAATAGGGCTTAATTTAGAACAGCTTCGCTTAGAAGTAGAAAAACTTTCAGGAAATAGTGGGAGTGCTAAAACTCAGGGTGATTTACCATATACTCCAAGGTTGAAAAAGGTTTTGGCTTTAGGTGCTAAAGAAGCCCAAACAATGAATTATAATTATATTGGGACTGAACATCTGCTATTAGGTCTGTTAAGCGAAGGCGAGAGTGTCGCTGCAAGAATACTTCGTAATCTGCACGTAAATACAGAAGAAATCAGAAAAGATATTTTATTTGCTCTCGACCCAAATTTTTTACCACATGATAAAGATGTTGAACCTTTGAAAGATGGTGAAAATCTTATTAGTTTTGGAGAGAATTCAGAGCTTAGTATGTTAAATACATATGGAAGAGATTTAACAGAATTGGCTCAACGGGGAGATCTTGACCCTGTAATTGGTCGTAAAGATGAAATAGAGAGAGTTATTCAGGTTCTTTGTAGAAGGAATAAAAATAATCCTGTTTTAATTGGAGAAGCAGGTGTTGGTAAAACAGCTATTATTGAAGGTTTGGCGCAGGCTGTTATTGCAAAAGAAGTGCCTGAAATTTTACACAACAAACAGGTTTTTGGACTTGATCTGCCGTTGATGATTGCCGGGACAAAATATAGAGGACAATTCGAGGAAAGAATACGGGCAGTAATAGATGAAATTAAATCATCTGGAAGAGTAATAGTTTTTATTGACGAGTTGCATACAATTGTAGGTGCCGGTGGTGCCGAAGGTGCTATGGATGCTGCAAATATTTTAAAACCTGCACTGTCTAGGGGTGAACTCCAGTGTATCGGTGCAACTACAATGGATGAATATAGAAAATATATTGAAAAAGATTCTGCTTTAGAAAGAAGATTTCAACCTATAATGGTGAATCCACCCAGTGTCAATGAGACAGTTGAAATCCTAAAAGGTTTAAAAGAAAATTATGAAAAATATCACAATGTAAAATATAGTGAAGCTGCTTTGATTGCGGCAGCAGGCTTATCTGACAGATATATAAGCGGTCGTTTTTTACCTGATAAAGCAATTGATATAATGGATGAAGCAGGCGCGCGAACAAGAATTACAGAAGTTATTAAGATTCCTGATACATCTGCACTGAAAGAAAAAATAGGAAAAACTCAAAAAGAGAAAGAAAAAGCTGTTTCAGATCAGCAATTTGAAGAAGCTGCAAAATTTAGAGATGACGAGAAATCTTTACTTGCTGAAATTGATAAAATAATGACAGCTTGGAAAGAAAAAAATAAAAATAAATTTGTGAATATTGGCGAAAAAGAGATAACTGAAGTTCTTGCTAAACTAACTAGAATACCAATACAGCAAATGCAGAAAGAAGAAAATGTCAGATTGCTGAGAATGGAAGAAGAATTGGCTGAAGTAGTTATAGGTCAGAAGAATGCGATACATACAATTTCCAGAGCTTTAAGAAGATCAAGGGCTGACTTAAAAGACCCTAAAAGGCCAATAGGTTCTTTTATTTTTCTTGGACCTACAGGCGTAGGAAAAACTTTGCTGGCTAAATCACTGGCAGAATTTATGTTTGGTGATGCTGAAGCTATTGTTCAGATTGATATGTCTGAATATATGGAAAAATTCAATGTTAGTCGATTAGTTGGTTCACCTCCTGGATATGTTGGGCATGATGAAGGTGGTCAGTTATCTGAGCAGGTTAGAAGAAGACCATATTCTGTTGTTTTATTTGATGAAATAGATAAAGCACATCCTGACGTATTGCATATGCTTTTACAAATAGTTGAAGATGGAAAATTAACAGACAGCGTAGGGCGTATTATTGATTTTAAAAATACTATTATAATAATGACAAGTAATTTAGGTGCTCATAAAATCATTCAGGGAAAAGCTTTAGGGTTTGGATCAACTGGGAAAAGTGATTCAGCTAAAGTAAAAGAGCGTTTACTTGAGCAGGCAAAAAAACATTTTAAACCTGAATTTATTAATAGAGTTGATGAAGTTTTAATTTTTTCAAAATTGACTAGAGATGATCTAAAAAAGATTATATCAATAGAAATAGAAAAAGTTAAAGAGAGATTATTTAGAAAGGATCTAACGCTTGAGGTTAATTCTAAAGTATTAGATTTCCTTATTGATATTGGCTATCAGCCTGAGTACGGTGCAAGACCATTAAGAAGGGCAATAGAACGATATGTTGAAGATCCTTTGGCTGATGAAATTTTAAGAAATACTTTTAAGCCTGGAATAACAATAGATATAGAAATAGATAATAAAAAATTGATTTTCTTTCCGCAGGCGGCGAAAAAAATAGCAAAAAAAAGAAAAACTAAAAAAATTATATCGGAGTAACCTGTGCAGTTCTTTAAAATATCTAATAAATAATTATGTCTGAATATTTTGAAATATATAATGAAAAGAATATGTGCTTAGGTCTGGCAAAAAGAAATATTTGCCATGGGAATCCAAAACTCTGTCATAAAACTGTGCACGTTATAATTTTTAATGACAAAGGTGAAATCCTATTGCAGAAAAGATCTTTTAATAAAGATATTCAGCCTGGCAAATGGGATTCTGCTGTCGGGGGACATATAAATCCTGGTGAACATATTGAAAAAGCTGCAAGAAGAGAAATGAGAGTGCCAAGCGAAGCTGGTACGAATAAGTTGGCTAATCCAACCTAGATAAAGTTTAACCAACAATCTAGAACCGAACCTCACGTGTAGCAAGGTAACAAGTTACATGAAGCTGAGGA
>Ga0233431_1006474_pt1 | contig 10527 bp, 11 predicted proteins | sample SI_118_April2016_FD_179867 | JGI IMG/M metagenome (GOLD analysis project Ga0233431, IMG submission 179867) | Seawater microbial communities from Saanich Inlet, British Columbia, Canada - SI_118_April2016_200_MG | ecosystem: Environmental > Aquatic > Marine > Inlet | place: Canada: British...
AAGAACTCTACAGCCACTTGGAGGAAGAGAGTGATGAGATTGATTCCATCATCGGAGAAAAGTTGGAATGGCGAGAGTTACCTGAGAAAAAGGTAAGTCGTATCATTTGCCGTAAAAAGATTGACCCTGCAGATGAATCTAAATGGGGAGATGCTTTTGAATGGTATGCTCTGATTATCGGTAAATTTAGAGAAGCTTTTGTTGAAAGAGTGAAAGCGTTCTGATTTACATGGTCTTTGGTAAAGGTTGGCTGTTAGTCTCTGACTTATAACATATTATATATATTACATATACCAATATATAGCATAACTCTAATCTTAATTGAATTCAACATTTGGATACACTTTATTGAATACCATTAAGTAAAATAATAGTTAACAACTTTTTACCCATTTTTATTGAATCGGGGATTGATATGATAGGTGACACACTATGCTCTTAAAACCGCATTCCTCGTAGTTCTTTATGGATGCATCAATGTATTTATAATTTATCTTCCTATTTTTAACGATACTCCAGTGAATGTCCGGCCATCGTGGGGATAGGAACTGTCATAATTGTAATCCACCGTGCCTCTAACCGAAACAAATAATTTAGGCTTTTCAAATCTTTTTGTCATAAGTTCTACAAACCCGTAAACACTTTGCGTATCAAAAAAGTCATTATTAATGTCTTCCCATTCCACGCCTTTAAGAGAAGTATGATATGCTCCCCAACCTAATCCAACAAATGGTCGCACGGGAAACTGTGCAGAGAGTACATCGTACCCAACTTCAAAATTAACACCTATGACGTTCAACTTAGGCGAAGGTATAACAATTTCCGAATACGGTTCGGAATAATAACCAATACCAGATGAAGTCACTACTACAAGCTCGTCAAGCATTTCATAGTTGCGCCATGATAGGTGAATGTCCACCATGGCGATATCTAAGAGCAACACACCAAGACCAATAGCATGTTCATCAACCTGCGAAATATCAATATCCTCTATTTTTATATCATTCGGAAATGTTCCTTTGGAGATGTACCAATAACCAAAATTATATTGGTTATTATGATGGTATTTAGCATTTCGCTCAACTTTACGCTTTTCAGCTTCTTCTTTTGCAAATTCGGCGTCTCGTCTGAATTTCTCTTGCGAAATTTTAATGTCTCGCAATTGTCGTGCTTTTTCCTCCAGCCTAATCTCCTTTATCTCATCTATCTCCCAAAAAACATCATCGGAAATGTAGGCATCTATCATTAACACAAGTGCTTCAGCATATCTATAGGAAATTTCATTATATTCCTTTTTGCCAATTATCTCCGCAAATGTATAGCTGACATTCGTTTTCTTCATGTATTTTTTTTCTGGAAATGAAAAGTAAACCTTGGGTTGATTTTTCTCGTATCTGTAAATGTTTGTGAAATCTGTTTTGTCTGCTGAATAAGTACCATCATATCTGATTTCATCTTTGCCGATATCATGATATTTTAAGTTACCGGTAAGCAAGATTTTGGCATAGGCAACATTGTCTTTTGACATACCAATCTCATACAGTTTACCAGTCACGCCGTAGTTACCATTCTGGTGTTTACTCTTGGTGACACCAGCTTTTGCAATTTCCGAGAATCCGCCGTAATGTTCTACCACGGAATTCCACTTTGGATAGTTCTTAAAAACTGTTTTATTCACTTCGAGGGTTCTGTCTTCATATTTCGCATCATTTGCATAGGTATATCGGGTGGATAATTGCTTTATAGCATAGATTTCAGCCGCTGTCGGAAAAGTCAGTCCACTCCGTAGGGCATTGTAAGTGTTTTCATCAAAATATTGACCTGTAGCAACTCGCTCTGTCGTGTATACTTCATGGAGATTTTCTAAACCTAATTCCTCACTCCATTCCTTGTGCATTTTGAATAGTTCTGGGGACACTTTATTAAGAACTTCCTTGGGCAATTTTTTGTAATTCTCTGGACTGTTTAAGAAATACTTCACCTTATTTTGTGGGAAAATGGTAGAGATGAACAGTACCATTAAAACAACTAATGATTTTTTCATTACTTTTCCTTCTGTAGATTTACATTCCATTTATACATATCTTGTGAGGATACAATTAAAACCCCATCAAAATGTATGGTGTTTTCTGTTTTATTAATGGTCGCAACATACGGTCTGGTCCAGTGTCGCTCTTGTCCTGGCTTAATTGTGACCCCAAATGCAGACCCTGAACCGCCCGAGTAATCGGTCTCACCCTTGAGAATAACAATTTCGTCTGTTTCCGTTTTACTGGTTATATTTGCAGAGTTGGCTTCCCACACACCATTAATACGTCCCATAACAAGTAATGATTCATTTCTAACAGTAATGCTATTTCTTCCGTCACCATACTCACCATTATAACTGGCACCACACCCAATCAATACGATAAGCAAAAACACGCCAATAATAGCTAATAGTTTTTTCATTTGACATTCTCCTTAAAATAACATTATACGTTTGTAATAAGTACCGGATAGAAAAATACCATTTTCCGATACGGCACCACTGAATACTTTTATACCATCAACAGATACATCAAATTGATTTTTGTAGGACTTTCGCCATTGTCCCATCTCCCAATAATCCACGGCTTAACATTCCATTCCAACATTACCATAGAGGTCTATATAATTGATGTTGAAAACCCGAAGTTATTCGTACCGGAATACATTCCTGGAATAGGATACGCTTTTACTTCAACTGTGACCTTGTTTGGTGTGGTGGTTACTCCGACCACATACAAAATAATTGCTATTACTCCTAACCCACTTAGTATTTTTTTATGCCAAACATCTCTTTTGAATAGCACTAAAGTCACGCATTTTAGTATCAGTTTCTCCACTGGATGAATTCAACAGAAAATACTTTTCATTCCAAAACTATCTGAAATGACACACTTTCATTGAGAGCTGACACAGTAACTCGGATACTGTCTCCCATCATTGTAAAAATAGGTGCAAAAATACTATTCACTTCTCCTTCTGCATTACTGTATGAGCAACAATTAATTGTTGGAACTTCAAAACCACTAAACCCATATATGTAGGTTGTGTCGTAGCTGATATACTGGTAGGTGTCCGACAGCCCTTGTTGGACAATATATCCAATCGTATCCCCAAGTGTCCATTGATGAGAACTCTCCCACAAGAATTTTACATTTACATACGGTTCGCCATTTTTTGTGATATTGCCGGATAGTCTATGTATGGTTTGAAGGCTTGTTCTTGAAAGCTCCAAATGATAAAAGCCATTAACATCCTGTCCTAATCTTGGCTCAAGGAGAAATTCAATTGAATCCTCTTCGGTCTCGGGCATACTACATTCTACTATAAGGATTGAGAGACTACATAAGACAATCATCTTCAGCATGCTGTTTCTCCCCAATTGATTATTTATTCTTAAGAACCCAAATATGTGCGACTTATGAAATTAAATTACTAAATTCGTCACAGTTATGGCTCGTATTTATTTAATAATGGAGCTACAGTTTATCAAGTATCACATATTTTAGGTCAATCTACAAAAGAGATTACTAAGCTATTCTATACTCACTCAAAGCATTATGATGTATCAGATACTATGGATATTCTTCACCAAACTCAACAGAATAAATAGTGTGCTGATTTCTACAATATCGTTTTAATCCCTTATTGAGTTCCTATCTCCTTTTCGTTAATCACCGCTACTGCAATTAGTAATCCTGCTCCAATAGACATGACTGGTAGACCCACTTGCCACTGGATTGCAGTGTCCATCATTGCTTTCGCCATTCCCCCAAATGGGTTATTGGCAAGAGCCGAATCCATCTGGGCCATACCTTGAGAAAGCTTAGACTGGATGCTAAAATATGTATACGCCAACATTCCTAAACTTCCAACTCCTGTAGCCCATAATCCTCTGTATCTTTTTGTGACAATCAAAACCAAAGAAACGACAGCTAATATTAAAACAATTGTGCCATCACCGTTGCCATTGTTGAAATAATTAATAGTGCCCAACATCGGAATTTTGAAAATTGGTAAGAATACTCCAATAATTAATATAACTGAACCAGCAATCCCAAGTATCATTTTAACATCAGACTTATTCACGGGAGAAACAGGCAATGTTTCGCTAATGGGATTGATTTGTTGCTTTGTATCCTCTGCTTGTGAGGGTCGCTCCTTCTTTATATTTTTGAGCCATGATTGCGATTTAAGTCGGAATGTTTGATTGTATCGCATTAATAATAAAATGACCAAAAAAGTTAACATCCCTGCTACTATCAAGATGTTTGATGGGGTTAATACGTTGTCCATATCAGAAAGAATATGGAAGGGGGTTCTTGATGTTGTTTGAGTTGATGCTCCTGCAAGTGGGTTTATTTTTTTAAGTTCCCCAATTGATTTTTCTTGACCCTGATTTTTCAAGTATTGATACGTCGCATCTCCGCCAAACCTATTTATTAATTTGGATATTTCATCATTAGTAATCAATTCTGACCTTATTTGTGAATATTGATATTCTTCTTCTACCCCAAATCCGATTGAAAGAATTAATAGAAAGCCTACAATAAGTTGAACTGTTTTTTGAAGAATCATTTTTTCTCCTATCTGTTTTCGTCTGTTTACTCACTAATGATAAAAATTTTCCCTTTACTCTTTATCCCCAATGTTCCTAAATCTGAAATGACTTTATATGATAAATGAACCTCACTCATCAATTGTTTAGGGACATTTTCATCATTGCATTTGAGAATCTTGTTGTGATATCAGAATATCGTTTCAACTGTTCGCTACTCCATTGCTCCGTGCCTTGTAATTGGGACGATTTGGCCATTAAATCCATATTGCTTTTGTTCATTTCATTAATATCATTCATTGTAAATGATTTTGAACCAGCCTTCTTTTCCCAAATTTTTACAGCCTTTTCGTATTCATTGAGGAAATCATCAACCTTTGAATTGGAGCTATTCTCTCCGCAACTTATTAGAATTATTGAGAGCATTAATACAGAAATAATTTTAACAGTGAATGATTGAGTTTGCATTTTACTTTTCTCCGTTCCACACCATTCTGGTAAGAATCGTGAATTCCACTGTAATTGAAATTAATAAAAGTACAAGCTTCATAGCATACTCCAAATACTGGAAATTACATTCTGTCTGAACGATGTCTTCTCAAATGAATTGATACCCCCTTGATATCAATTCTTGAATTCCAAATATGTGCAATTTATGGAATGAAGTTACTAATTTTGGGCATTAAGACAACTACCAATTGAGTAGAATTATTACGCCTACGCTTTTTTGTCATGAATCCGGACTCGAGATAGTTAAGTGTGTCATTTTGATATATCCCTATGCAGACGACCATGTGCATCACCCGACTTTTTTATTTTAAATAGAAACTCTACCCTTTATCTATAACATTTCGTCACCAGATTAACAAAAATCTTCTTACTTAGAAATTATAAGCCCAACCTATCCACCCACTACTCATCCGTTTTATCGTCGTTCATGTGCCTTGACCGAACTTTTTTAGAAATTCGATAACTATCCATTACAATCCGTTCATTAACCATCAAATTATGGAGTCGTACTATACAGTGCTCAGTGCAAGTTAAAACTCTACAAAATTCCCTGTACCCCTTACTCAGTACCATTGTAAGTAAAATAATCCTTGACAATAGCACCCTGGAAGTGTATATTGAGAGCAGTTAAATTAGTATTCATATTTCTACTACAGAATCACATAATCAGGCCGCTTTACACTGGCCGGCATGATGGCATCAATCACCATGCCGGCCAATGTCTATCGCATATTGCAAAAAGATATGAATTGATTTGTGATTTTAGTTGCATTAGAAAAATAAAGGGCTATTTTGCAACAAACTTGTTGCAAATCTTCATTTAATGTTGTATATTAGCTAATAAGAAAGTTAATAAGCGTTAATCATCCCAAGCCTTCAGGTGTTTGTGATATTTTTGCGTCTATTACCTTGTTATAGATTTTATTACATCCACACACTGGGTCATTAAAACCTATCAAATAAAAAATTGGAGTAGAGTATCACTCAATCTTTGCATTGGGAGATTCTGCAAACCTGTATGTGTTTAACCCATCACCACTTTCGTTGCTGTATGGTGATTGCAAACATTTCAGGCAACCATGATGACAATTGTGCATATACGGTATAGTGCACGTTAACCATAGTAAAAGGAGACTATCAAATGATAGCACCCATGTTAGGCTCAGCATTGCCTGATTTTGTATTTAAAAATGCCATAGAACGTAACAACGGAGGATTTTCGATAACCGGAATCCACCACTCAATAGAAACGACAAAAGAAAATGAAGAGGTGAGAACATGTTAGAGAAAAAGAATGTTAAAAAGGGACAAAACATGACCGCAATGGATGAAGCCACCTGGGACAGCTTCAGAATATTAACACAAAAATATATTGGCAGAATTGATAAGCTTGGAATGCCAAGAGTTAGTTGCTATCTCTGGACATTTGTTAATGACCAATTAGCTCACAGAGAATTTTACAAGAGGTTTGGAGTGGCTGAACAGTTCATTAAAGAATGTGCCCATATCCACTCGGTTATGGAGAATATGAACAACGATGAATTTGTTTTGAATTATTGTAGTTATTGTGAGATGATGACCGAAGGAGAGCAGACTTGGCTCCTTGGATTAATTGATGAAATAAAATTAAAATTCACTGAGCTGGAGCCTAATAGAAGAGCCGAATGGACTGGTACGAATGAGACAAAGAAACCTTATGTATTTGAAACCTGCAAAAATAAAAACGGTGTGGTTGTTTTTGAGGAAATTAGGAATGAAGTAGACTCATATTCATTATATGCTACCTATAGCCCAAAGGGTGTAAAAATTCTTGAACAGAGCTATTTCTATAATTTCTTGGGCGGCCCATCAACATATTATTATCCATCAGGGGTCAAACAATTGGAAGTGATGTATATGTTTGATACAATCCTTGGTCAATCAACACTTTACCATCCTAATGGTAAGGTTGATTCAAAGGGTAGTTGGATTTATGGGGAACGCTATGGGGATTGGGAATACTTCGATGAAGAAGGTCAATTAGTAGAGATAATCAATTGGGATTATGAAACTAATCAAAACGTTGACATGTGGGGAAATAGAACTTTTCCTGGTGAGAACTCTAAAACAAAAGTAGCCGATATTTCAGAGGACACAATTACTTATCCTCAACCAAATCTTATCACTTTTATGCGGACAGCCTCACAAGATAATTTAGATGTGTATATAGATAAATATGATTACTCATCATTAGTCTTAGGTAGGAATAAGCCCAATTATAAAAGCATTATGTCTGATAAAGTAACAAGGCATCTCGTGGATAGCGGGTCACAATGGGATAATAATGAACATCATTTAAAAACATTTGCTTACGATGACGGAAGTTTTTTAAATATCCATGAAAATGGATATTTCCATGAAGGTCGAAAGTGTAAGGGTATGAGCCAAGAGTATACAGCAAGTTTCAAGGATGGCATTATTAATTCAAGTACCGATACAAATTTTGGTGAACTCAGTTTATGCTATGATATTAAATACTATAAAGATGGGACAAGAGAAGCCGAGGGGCCGTCATTCTTTGGCATCAATAATATTGGTCTATGGACATACTATCATGAGGATGGTTCCATTCAATCATTTAGAACATTTTCTAATTATGACAAAACACTGTCTGGCTCAGGTGGAATAAAGGTTGGAGAGCACCACATTTTTCATGGAAACGGACAACTCGCCAGGAAAGAAGTCTTCAAAGAAGGAGAGAGACATGGGCTTTGGACATATTTCTCCGAGGATGGCGAGAAAACTATGGAAGAAACGTACAAGAACGATGAGTTGGTGAAGCTGGATAATTTTCTGATTTAACCTACTAATGAAATATTAATGCTGGAATATGCAAATATTGATAATAAAATGAAGTCTGAGGTATATTCACTCTGAAGTAGTTCGTTGAGTAGGCTACAGACCCCCTTTAGGCGTTAATCTTCCCCCCCCAATTACTCAGGGCACTGAAAACGAATTGACGCATAACAGAAATTCTGTTACTAAATGCGCAATTCTTACAAACCTCGGCCAAGATGTAATTACTGGCCAAATAGATAGACAAATAATAGGTGCCAAATCAACCCTTTTGATGAGCCGAATGGAGGGGAAGAGTGCACCAAAACCGATACAGGAGTATCAAGGAGTAAATTATGGTAAAACATGATTCAGATGTTGTATACAATCAAATAGTCAGTCAATTGAAAACTGCACGACGAACAAATCTAAATGTGGGTCAAGCACTACACATTTCATCAGCATTACTAACACGTATACTACAAAAACGGCTTGGTGATTTACAAATCCCGTTAGATAGTCCCAAATATATAGCATGAACCGATGTGTGGTACAAGGTCTTCACAATGCAAAAACGAGATAGAATAATGCTTGAGATAATTCAAGGAGAAATCACTCGTATAAGCGAGATGTCTGATGGGGAAATCATCAGGTGCTTCAGTGGGGATTCGCTTGGAGGTGAATATGAATAAAGAAGTTTATCGTCTCAAAAATGAATTGCTCAGAACAATCTACGACCGTTTGGTGAAGCTAAATGAAAACCCAAATAATAGTAAATTCATAAAGTACAAAATGTCATTGGAAATTAGATGCACCAAATATTCAAGAATGAAATCAGCCCAACGACAACGCCATTCAGATAAAATCACGATAAGATATTTATCAGATGAAATTGAAAGGGTTGTAGACTTACCAGAGATGCTATTCATGGTAGAATTTGGGAGTAGAAATAAACAACTCCCAAAAATGCTAATTGAATTGATTGATTAGCGGTTAACCAATAAATCGGATATGATGAAATTTACTGAATGGCCGGAAGTATTTTCCATCATATCCAAATAGTAGCAAATATTTTTCCGGTTGTTACTATTTATATGTATAGAAAAACATAGAGGAATAAATATGGATAATGAAATTTCAAAATTGGAAAGAACACTGTTCCACAAAATAGCCAACCGACTTCGCAGTTATAGCAGAAGTACTAACGAGCCGAGATTCGAAAAATACAAGAGACTATGGCACGACGAATGCCTAAAATACTCAAGGTGAAATTCAACTGATAACCCAGGTGTTTTCAAAGAAGTTATTTTACAAAAATTATCTAAAGAAATTGAAGATGTCGGAAATCTACCAAAGAAAGTATTTACTGGTAAGTTTGGTCCAAAGAGAGTCTGGAGCACAAAAAAAATGACTCCTGGCGACTGGCTCAATTATAATAGGACAAAAAGAAATGAGAAACGGTCAAAGGAGATGCATAAGCCAACCATTTAATTGTTAAAAAGCTCTATGAGTGATACAAGGCGAAATACGATACGAAGTAGCATAACTTAAACAATCATAGAGGATATATCTTGCTTTATAACGCCCTGAGTAGGTAAGCAACATTCGGAGCACGCAAAGAGTAAAAGAGCAAGAGTTGAGATAGAGTCACCATGGTTCACTAAAAAGTGGCAACCAGTAGGCGGAGTGCATCTAAATTTTAGTGTGATTGTGAAGACTAAAAAGCCTGTAAATCACTTGTAGAAATGGTTGAGAAAATTACGGAGGTGGAATCTCTGATTTCACTGACGTTGAAGACCCTTTGTAGAAGGGGCTTCTTAGTAGATAGTTGAAGCTGATACTTGAAAGAACCGGACACAATTACAATAGCAGAATTGGAATTCAAGTTGGAACTGTTGAGTAAGAGGTCGGATTAAAATCCTCCCTGCCAGAATCAAGATTCTGGATTTCACTTCAACTCTTAAAAGTTTTGAAATAATTAAGCAGTTACCACTTAACAGTATCAGGTTTTAGTTGAAGTGCAATAAAAGTAGTAGTCTCTCAACTTGAGTAAAAGCTACAGGATTAATTGCTAAACATGATTTGATTACCTTCAAGATGAACTTGGTTCAGTAATATTACCAGATTCAAGTCGGGGTCGGATGTTAAACATCCTCCTTCAAAATCAAGATTTTGAATTTCACTATCCTACACTTCAAATAGGAGTTTTGATAGCGTAGTAAAATAATAGGACTCAACTACCTATGACATGCCTGATAATGTTAGAAGAACTTCCTGACCACTATTATTAGAATACAATTAACCGCTTCACAGCATAGAAAGGACATGATATGGAAGACAATAAAAAACGAGTGGGAATACATGACCAATTGAAAGTAATATTTCGGAAAATGGTTTCAGATAATCAGTGAGAATACACTGAAGAATTTTTCAATGATTGAGTTTCACTAATCTCTCACATTGATTTTGAAATAGCTGAGGTGACCTCAGCCAAATCCTTTAAAGCAAGAATCAAGTCAAAGGTGAATGACGATACAGTGAACGACAATCATGAGAAAGAAATAACGACAGATGAGAGCCAAAAATAGCCAGTGAATGACACGGGCATACTACGCCAT
>Ga0233431_1006475_pt1 | contig 10527 bp, 10 predicted proteins | sample SI_118_April2016_FD_179867 | JGI IMG/M metagenome (GOLD analysis project Ga0233431, IMG submission 179867) | Seawater microbial communities from Saanich Inlet, British Columbia, Canada - SI_118_April2016_200_MG | ecosystem: Environmental > Aquatic > Marine > Inlet | place: Canada: British...
GAGTCATTACCGCTCTGATTTACAAACCATTGACTCTCTACCAGGGAGATAAAAAGCTGAATAAGGAACTGGAAATAAATAACTCATCTATTTAAGAAAAATATATTGAGTAATTCCATTCCCCATGGAAGCTGTTTTTTTCTAAATTTATACCAGCCATTTCTTTTTCTGATATCTTGATTCCCGTTGGATATTCCTGGGTGTCCAATGCCGTCCGTATCTTTAAACCCGCATTAGTGGTAGTGTTCGCTATTAAATTAACAATTACTGCATGGCTTATTAAAGGTTTGCTGGAGGTTACCAAATTTCAAAGAATTGCTAAATTTAGTTGATCATCAAGCGTACTTTCCCGCTATCAATACTACCTATTTCCCTACTGCTCTTGCCGCTCATTAATGATCATCCACCACTAATATAGATAATACGGCCTGGGCCTGGTATGGTAATTTTAACTATGGAAACATTGCAACATCAGATAAGGGAGGTACTAACAATGTTTGCTGTGTAAGGGGTAACCTGTAATACCTTTTTGAAAGATGATGTCTTTAAGAATTCTTGATAAATTAAAACATAAACTTACTGTATTAGACTCAATAATCTCTGCTGACCTATCAAATTATTAACCCTACAAACCAATACTTGAATAAAATTCTATCGTATTTATTAAAAAGTATTGCTAGTCCATATGATATAAGCTACTAAAGATGATAAAGAGCATATCAATAAACCCTACTTTTTAGTTAGAAAGGAAGAAGTCTTATAATAATAAGAGTTTTATTTATAAAGGATTCAATGGTAAATCAAGAAGTGCCCTTAATTCTTATTGTCGACGATAATATAAGCAATTTAAGGCTGTTTGAAACAATTCTTAAAAAAAAGGGCTATAAAACAGCTATTGCACAAAATGGGCAAGAAGCGCTCGACTATGTTGAGGAGACAATACCAGATTTGATACTTCTTGATATCATGATGCCGATAATCGGTGGATTTGAAACCTGCCAACAACTGAAAGCCAGCAAGGCTACAAAAGACATACCTGTCATTTTCATTACTGCGGTATCGGATCATCCAAGTTTACTTAAAGGTTTTGATTTAGGAGGGGTAGATTACATAACTAAACCTTTTTTAAAAGCTGAAGTAATGGCGCGTGTTGATGTTCATATTGGTTTGAAAATAGCTAATGAAAAAATTCAAAAAACTCGAGATGACCTGTTATCAGTTTTAAATCAACTCCGTGTTGGATCTATCATTATTGAATCTGATGGGAGTATTGCTTTCATTAGTGACTCATGTAGCTATATAGAAGGAATAAAGCGAAAAGAAGCTTTAAAAAAACACTGGGAAGAAGCTTTACCATTTGTTGAAAATTCAAAGGTCAAATTACGTAGATTGATTAATTCCCCTACTGAAAAAAAAATTGGGGAGTCATTGATAATCGAAACTCTAACAAAGAGGAAGTATTGGCTAGAAGCTGATGTACGAGTTGATCCCAGAAGTCCAGATCGTTCTATTCTGTATCTTTATGATGTTACTGAAATATACCAGCTACAGGAAAGAGTTCATAGAAAATACTTTATGGAAATAGTGGGAAATAGTGAACCCATGTTAAAAATGTATGATATCTTTGATCAAGTTTCCAAAGGAGATTGGACAGTTTTAATAGAAGGAGAAACAGGTGTTGGTAAAGAACTAGTGGCTCGTAGCATTCATAAGGCGAGCTCCCGCAGAAATGAACCTTTTATCGCGATCAATTGTGCGGGATTAAGTGAAACACTTCTTGCTAGTCAACTTTTTGGCCACAACCGCGGAGCTTTCACAGGTGCAGTATCGGCACAGGAAGGATATTTCGAAGCCGCAAATAATGGTACGCTTTTTCTCGATGAAATTGGAGACATACCCTTAACTATGCAATCAAGCCTGTTACGAGTTCTTCAGGAACAAGAAATTGTACGCATTGGTGAATCAACTCCACGAAAAGTCAATGTTAGAATTCTGACAGCTACTCACAGGTCTCTTGATGATTTAGTAACCCAGGGTACATTCAGGGAAGATTTGTTATACCGAATACGAGTAGCGAGAATTCTGGTGCCTGCTCTTCGAGATCGTAAAGAAGATATACCAATGCTGGTGGAAGCTTTTTTATCTGAAAGTCAACATAGTAATGGGACAACTAAAATCACTGTGAGTTCAGATGTCATTAGGCGGTTATTGGAGTACCATTGGCCGGGTAATGTTAGAGAATTAAAAAATGTAGTTGAGTTCTGTATTATACACTGTAAAAAATCAGTAATACTTCCTGAAGATTTGCCACCTGAGTTAACCAAGCCTAAAGTGCCAGAATCAGACATTCTAGAAAAAATCAGTGATGAGAGTGATCGGTTTCATGCCGCACTTGAGATGACAAAAGGAAATCGAACTTTGGCGGCTAATTTATTAAATATTAGCAGAGCGACTTTTTATCGGAAATTAAAACAACTGAGAATAGATGATTAACTTATTGAGGGACCATTTAATACCATGATTTCTAAATCTGAGGTTCACATCCTTCTGGCGTACCAATTAGATGTGGACGTGGTTGTTTCTTTTTTTTAAAAAATGTTATTGTATTTATTATCATATTTTATCAAAATAGTAGTATAGATAATAATTTGGAGCAAAACGAAAGTATAATCTTTTTTTCGTTAAACTAGAGGATAAAGTGAAAAATGCAAAAATTCCGATTGGTATAATTCTTTTGGTGATATCGGGTTTAATCTTTTCAATGGCTGGATACGCTACGGATGAATCATTTCAAGTCTCTATTCGAATACAAGCGGCCATAACTATTTCAGAAAATCAGGCACTTTCTTTTCCAGATACTGAAGCTACCGCTTCTTCCCAGACTGTTACAGTTGCTCCCAGTGACGGGACTTCCGCTTCATTTGATATCGCTGGTGATTCCAATTTGGCCATAACCGTTTCAGTTTCAGAAGCTAGCATTGGTCTTTCGAATGGTCCAACTACCATCACCATTGACAATTTTACTTTTGGTGGCTCATGTAACGCAGATGGAACAGGAACTCTTTCCAGTGGATCTTTAGCGGACTGTAAAGTTGGAGCTTCAGCGTCAATTCCAGCGAATCCAACTAGTGGATCATATACAGGAACTTTAACTTTTAGAGTACTATATAACTAATAGAAATTTAGAAGTAATACCCCAAGATTCTTTTTAATCAACACTTTCCTTCAAGGGACCATTTGATAAGAATAGCATCGTATCAAATAGTCCCTTTTTTTTGTTAGGTCTCTATAAAACTAACTTCAAATGCTTGTCGCTATATTGAAAAACTTTGAACCAAATCCCACTGTTTCATTTGTCTCAAATGAGACAGTAAAGAGACATTTCATTTGTCTCATCAATATATTTGAGATTTTGCAAATGAACCAATACACTGAAATTATACATTATTTACATGAGTATCTTATGGCACACTACTTGAATAATATTATAAGCAAAGACATTTATTAATTAAATATAAAGGAAAAAAATGAAAAAGACTAAAAAACTGATAAGCACAATGATTTTGATGATGGCCGGATTGATATTCTCAATTACAGGATACGCGACCGATGAATCATTTCAGGTTTCCATAAGAATTTTGACGGCACTTTCTATTAGTGAAAACCAGGCTCTTTCTTTTCCAGACACTACAGCTACTGCCTCTATCCAAACAGTTACGGTTGCTCCAACTGATGGAACAGCGGCCTCTTTTGATATCGCGGGTGATTCCAATTTAGCTATTACCGCTTCGATTTCAGAAACTAGTGTAGGTCTTACGAATGGGTCAACTACTATCACCATTGATACTTTTACCTTCGGTGGCTCATGTAACGCAGATGGAACAGGAACCCTTTCCAGTGGATCTTTAGCGGGTTGTAAAGTTGGAGCTTCAGCGTCAATTCCAGCGAATCCAACTAGTGGATCATATACAGGAACTTTAACTTTTAGAGTACTATATAACTAATAGAAATTTAGAAGTAATACCCCAAGATTCTTTTTAATCAACACTTTCCTTTAGGGAACTATTTGATAAGAATAAAATCTTATCAAATAGTTCCCTTTTTTTATTATCAAACGATTATTCAAGCGTAACGCCTGATAGCCAGACATCTCCATCCTTTAGCTCAAGAGGATAGTTTTTTGGGATTTCAAAAACTCCTTTCAATTTGAGTAAGTAATTGCCAGGAACTAAACCTTCAATAATAAAAAAACCATCAGATTCAATAAAAACGGTCATCAGGACCGTTTGATCAGAAGCCCTAATTACATCAAAACTAGCTTCAGCCGGGATCTCTTTTTTAAGATTTAAATACCCATCTAATCCTATATTTGCCATTAATTCAGGGTTATAAGTTATATATGTACCGGGTCTGAAATATATAATTTCCTCCTCTTGTTTTGGCATCATTCCTATGTCTAGCGTTCCTAAGTCGATCTGGACTTCAACCCGCTGATCGGTTGGCAATCCTGTAATTTTATAGAATCCATCTTGATCGGTAATCCCTTTTTTAGAACCAGCTTTTACAAGCACGCCTTCCATTGGAAATGGCTCCTCTCCATCAGCTACTGGAGATAATATTATTCCACTTAAGGTGCCAGTCCCAAATTCATCCCAAGTTTCTGGACCAGGATCAACAGCTATAATATCTGACCATGATGCCCAAACTGCTGAATTATCAGTTTGTTTTCTCAATCCTGCTTTAATTTGAGGTATAGGACACCAGGTAAGTGAAGCTTGAAAATTTATTTCATCTTCATCTGGTTTCATTAGATTGAAAGTAATATACCACGACTGTTTTTCCTGACTTTTTAACCGATAACCGAGTGACCAACTATTTTGTACCTTACCGGATGTTCTAGCTAGTTGGATGTTGTGTTGGTTATAATTCAACTCCGCTCCTAAACGATGTTGTTGCAAATGATTTGCTTCTTTTATTTGACTATGTTCATTTTCGATAAACATAAAAAAATTTGGATTGAAATGGTGCGTAATATTGCTGAAATATTCTTGTTTTTCTAACGTATCTGTTATCGTCACTTGCCAAAGCCATCTAGCAATTCCAATATTATAGCTGATTTGTTTAAACTCTGTGGTTTGTTTATTGTCTTGATAAAGAGAAAGAAGAGGGCTTTCCTCAGTCAATTTATGGGCCTCAAGTTTTAAATTTAAAGGGAAAAAATATGAAATATCAGATTGCACTGCGTAATCAGTGCCGAATTCAGACTCTAAAGATTCAAACATCAAATATAGTCCATAGAATGGGCGCCAAGCGAAATATGCCCCAGACAGAGATAGTTGCTCTTCTTCTATACTTTGATCTTTAGTAATCGTATAGGTTTGAAGACCAAGAGTGCCACGCTCAGTAAATCCATGGCTAATATCCAATCTGGAAACTTGTCCCCAGTCTTTTTCTCCAGTGAATAATCGAGTATTCCATTCTCCATCGTTGAGTATCCAGCCATTGTCCGAAGCGATTTTAATGATTTCTTCTTTTTGTGATCCATTCGGATAATAAAAAACTAACCGGGCGTATTCACCTCCAGGAACAGAATAATTATCTATTGTATATAACCCATCTTCTCCAACAAATGTTGTGTTTATCAAAAAACCATTGTAATACAAATCAATTTCGGTACCTGATGGAGCAACTCCTTGCTGGTTAAGTATTTCAACGCCAACATTGTTTTCAATATGATCAAGTCGAATCCCATTTTTTGCAACCATAGCTGGCATTAAAATTGTTCTGTCTAAACGCATATCCCCAAATTCTAATACTTCAAATAAGGGCTGATGTTTCCTTTTATAATTCCAATACGAATCAGTACTTTCAGTTGTCTGCTTTTCAGTATTATACTGCGAAAAGCTTCCACCAACTTTGAGAGTACCTTGCCAAAGGTCAACATTTAAAGCGGATTTTACTGTATTGTTAACAACTCCATCTTCAGTGTAACGTTCTTCCATTATTTGGTACTTTAACTCTGGACGAAAGGATCCTTCAGGCATCAAGGGTTTCTTATTATCTTTTTTTTGTTGTTTTTCATGCTTTATCACCATTAATTTTCTATGTTTCTGACGGGCTTCAATCAATTCATTTAACAAAGTGAATTGGGGGAAGAAAGTCAAATGATATTCATTTACACTCCAATTAGTAGTAACCGGAATCCATTGACTCCATATATCATACCTCAACCATAGATTTCCCTCATGTTTCACCAAAGCATTTTCTGGTAACTTTTTTGGAGTGCTTCTTTCCAGTTGATCGCCATATTCTTTTTTAAGTCCATCAATCCAATAATTCTTATTTCTTAAGTAATGGTTAGCTTGGCAGGATAATATATCAGGTTTGCAATCTGGAAACAAATTTAGCCATTTACCTAAAACCGCTTGTACGTCAAGATACGGTCGTTCCTCAAAATCAACCATTACTCGATAAAAGCTTTCACCGCTTTCTTTTCCGGTTTGAAAAAGAATAAATTCTTCGATTAATTGAAAATCATCAATTTCATATTCTGTGATTAATTCCTCTGTTGCCTCTACTTCGATGGTTATTATCGCACTTTTACTTGTTTGCTTTCCATCATTGACTTGATAAATAATAAGATCTTTTCCAGTAAATCCGGAGTTAGGAGTATAGGTTATATTTGGTGGGGTGCCCACCAAAAGACCTGAAACGGGTTGCGTCTTTATTATATACTCTAATATTTTGCTATCAACATCAGTGGCTTCCAAAACAATGCTGGTTTCTGTATCATTGAAAGTTTTGATGTTAAGATTTTGTACTTTTGGAGGATCATTGATAGGGTTGATTGTTAGGAAAATATCAAAAGTCTCTTTAGAATTATCCTGTTTTTTTATGCTAAACGCAAATCTATCGAAACCAGAAAAATCTAAATTTGGTTTGTAAATGATTCCGGAGGTTTCAACTTGTATGACTCCATTTTTTGGTTGGTTAATAACATTAGGCAGGAGAATTGTACGCAGTTCTATATTAATTGAATTCTTGGCAATACTCTTTCTGAAAGAGTATTGTTGTATTTCATCACTTATTTTTTTTATGATAACAGAAAATTGTGTGTCTTCCTCAATTTCATGTTGATAAGTCGATACTGATATTTCAGGGACTTGGTTAGTTTGCGCGAAAATATGAAAAACACCAAATAAAGGGAAAAAAAGAGTAAAAAAAATCCCCAATAATATTCGCATTGTGAGTTGTCATTCAATTTCTATATTAAATCCGAGTTTTTACTAAACGGAATCAGTAATTAGCATAGAAACTTATCCTATCTTTGGTATTACTTAAAGGAGGAAATGAAAAAAAGGATGAAGAAAAACAGCGTTTATAATCTTTATATAAACGAAAATCAAAAATCAATTAATTATAAATCACAAAGATACGAACCTTTATCATGAGTATTTTGTTTATATCCCCATCGAATTTTGAAGGTTTTCATTGGGGGGATTCTAATAGGAATAGCCCTAACACTATTTCTTAGTGAGATCAGTCTTACTTCTGTAATGAGTTTTTCATTGTTTTCTTCAGGGCTGTATACACCAAACCATCCTCTAAAATTCCATTTTGATTGATTGATGGCTTGAACAAAGTATATACCTTGCTTGTTCTGGCCGCAACGCCAATCCAATTTGGTATCAGGAGTACCCGCTCTACCATAGATAGCGATGGCGGTTTCCATTTTGATATTTAGATTAATGCTCATACCCTCTTCTGAGCCCAAAGGAGTAGTTGCGTTATCGGCTGCTTTCCTGGTTTCTAATATGTTTATTAATAGGTGAGCGCGGTAGTCACCCGGGGGTAACTTTTTTTTGGAGCGAATGGAAAGTCTGACTTTTCGTTTTTGACCTGGACTCAAGACTACTACCTTAGGACTAACACGGATCGCTTTGGTTAAATCATCTTGATTGGCATTTTCAAGATTTATTGGTGCTCCCGCTTTTAAAGAATTTGAATCAATTCCGAAAAAGACTGGTCTAACCATGAGCCTTATTCTCTCATCCCCGCTGTTTGAAATAATAAAAGACTTAGTTTTACGTTCTTTCAAGTTAAATTCTATAACACCTGGAGCGACAGAAAAAGAAGCTTTTCCAAAAACAATATGAGTAAAGCCGAATACTGCTAAAACAATGCTAAAATGAATCAAAAAAAAACGAATAGCGGTTGTATTTTTCATAATTAACTATCGTTATTTAGGTTGTTTTATTGATAAACAGCTCTTAATTTAAATTTGCCTATGTAATTTCCTGGAACTGGATTAGCTGGAATATTAATTTTTGCGCCGATTTTTATCCCGTTCAAATCACCACCAACATCTACAGTCCCAATACCTAACGAGTCCAGAGATCCTCCATAGTAGAAAGTTTCAATAGGTATTTTGTCATTAGTTCTTGTTAATTCCAATGTGCCGAGAATAGAAATTGTGATAGTTTGCAAAGGTTCTCCAGTTATATTAAATTCCGCCGCACCTGCATCTCCTGGTAAAACTACTTCTGATTGTGCACCCGATCCAGCCATAGCACTAGTGAATTGTAAAGCGCTAAGCTCTGTAATTAGTATTTTAGTTGGTGGTTTGGCTAATAAAACGCAGGCAGTTGTCAACCAAGTAACCGCTGATAGTATTAAGGCAAAAAATATTAAAGACCTTTTCATATTTGTTCCCCTTTTGGTCTACCATTTAAATAAATGATAATCTATTTCCTGACTTTGATAGTTCTTGAAACATATACTGTATTTAGAAGGCAAATCTCACTAAATAGTGTCTGAACGAAAAATAGGTAATTCGGGGACATGTACAATACTTAGCAAAGACTTAATCATGAAATACCAGATAGTTACGTGTCCCCTAATTACCGGATTGGTGCATTTTCGTTCAAGGACTAAATAGGATATCCGGTATTATAACAAGATAATATGTTTAAGGAAAGAATGTGTTCCTTTTTTTTATAAATTTTGAGAATCGAAGGATCTTATTAGCGGAGTTAACAGCTATATCAACATTTTTATAGAGGTTTGAGTAATAAGCTACTTTCTCCCGGTTTTCAATTAAGTATCAATAAGTATGTCTGAAAAAATTGAAATAATCAGAGGGAACATCACTCAATTAAAATTGACATTATCGTTAATGCAGCCAATGAATCCTCACTGGGTGGTGGCGGTGTTGATGGGGCAATTCACAGAGGAGCGGGACCTGAATTATTGGAAGAATGTAAAACCCTTAACGGGTGCCCCACCGGGAAAGCTAAAATTACCAAAGGATAAAGTGCCAACCTCTGTTAACGAACTTGCTTTTTATGCCTTTAAAATCAAAGTCTTATCAAATGTCAACTCGACGAAAAATGAGGAGAGATCTTTTTTATCTCGTTTATAAGATTTCTCCTCGCGGGCTCGTCGAAATGACAACCGCAAGTTCGTTGCCAACATTTCACAGATTTATCGGTGTAAGATAAGTGTTAGAAATAACTTTTATCGTTGGATTTCGCCAATAACAACGCGATCAACAATTCCCAAATAGCTTTCCAATTCTTGCTCTATATACAATGCCTGTTTTACATTGTGAAGACCAGCCACAAGTCTAAAATGTTTATCTAATTTTGTAATTGCATGTACTTCATATGAAGACCAGGAAATACTTCTTTTCCTACCGTGAACCACTTTTTCTTTGGCATATAATTGATCCAACTCATCATTTACAATATCAACATTTCTGAAAAAGCTAAGCGGTATATCTTTGACACTTAACAGTCCTCTGGAAACTATTATTTTGGTTTTATTAAAGAAACCTGCCAGACAATAATAGACCAGAATAGCTCCTAATACTATGTGAAAGATCATATAAGATTTTACCAATAAACTGTTTTCTATGGGGAGATTGTTTAAATAGAACATAATGGGGATCATAATCCAGGCAATAGAAAACGGTGTTAGAAAAATCAACTGACTCCCCCGCCAGATATATTCGAGATGAAGACAATCATCGCATTCTTTCAGCTTAATACTGTTAGGTAATACAACCTCAGCCCGTTTGACACTTTTGGTGGATTCAACCTGGAACTTATAATCAAAGCTATTATTGCACGCAATACAGGTTGCAATTCCTTTTTCCTGATCCAGGTTTACATCATCAATTTCTTTTTGACAGATATTGCAAATTATTTTCATTTTTGACCTTTAGGTAAAAATATAATAATTTCCGATCATTTGTGCTAATATAGTAATTAGCCCGCTTGATCACTGGCCTTGGTTATCCAGAATAAGAATTAAGTTCCGATCATAGGAATCATTAATCTAAATCAATGGTTTTTATATACTCAGATTTTATCAGTTTATCCATTAAAATTTCAAGTGATTATATCAATTTACAGCAATTATGGATGAAATCGTCTGGCGTAAAGCATTTCTTCATTTTTGTATTGTAAATTGAAAAACTGTCCGGATTACCACCGAAAATTCCCTTGTTTTTAATGCCATTCACTT
>Ga0233431_1006476_pt1 | contig 10524 bp, 9 predicted proteins | sample SI_118_April2016_FD_179867 | JGI IMG/M metagenome (GOLD analysis project Ga0233431, IMG submission 179867) | Seawater microbial communities from Saanich Inlet, British Columbia, Canada - SI_118_April2016_200_MG | ecosystem: Environmental > Aquatic > Marine > Inlet | place: Canada: British...
GTGTAACTTAACAGGAGAAATTTTTTAGTTGGACGGGGTTTGCAACCATTTTTGCGAAGATATTTCAGAAATTCCTTTCTTTTCATAAAGCAATTTGTTCTTCATGGTAATCATCACCAGCGGCTGATAAAGCATCATAGCGATTAAATTCCAAAGCTTCTTTTAAAGTTATTTTCAGACTTTCCAATAATTTTTCACGATTTGGTTCCTGACAGTTTACTCCCGGAACTTCAACTATCCACCCAATCCACCAATCTCCATCCTGTTTTATAACAGCAGTATATTGATTATTCATATAATCCTGATTTGTAATATTTTAAGTCAATCATACTTCACACAACTCCTCAACCTCTGGCTTTCTTCTAGAATACCCTGTCTCATCAATCAGTTGTTTTGCTTTTTGTAAATTAGTTCTAACTTGTTCCTGCATTTCATGTTTTTAAAGGGTCAGTTCCTGGCTGTTTTCGATTATTGTAAAACTCATTTGCTTGTTCTTTTAGTTGGACGGGGTTTGTAACCCCGTCTGACAAAAAGTAACACGTCATTCCCGCTGTATTCTGGCTGCAATTTTCCCGCCATGATTTAAATCTCAGGTTTTCAAATTTATCTGCATGAACATAAAAGCGGGACCTTTAAAATCTAACACTCTTAATTGCACCCGTAGCAGGGGGCGGCTGAATGCTATTGTCAGGCAATTTTTCCCTGATCTTTTGTTGCGCGGCTTTCAAGCGTGCTGTTTGATTTTGTCAAAATTCAAGCTCTTCAGAAACGGTAAGCCCTTCAATTCGCCTTTGGACTTTTTCAGCGCCCAGGCGTTTCCATAACACACATTTCGGTTCAAATATCATCATATCTTATAACCTCCGAAGGAGAAAAAATATCTAAATGACTATATCCCTTAACCGTATTTACGGCATTGTATTTAGAAATTTTCTCAAAATGAACAATATGTTTAAAGTTCCAACTCACAATCATGCAGCCATTCCCGCTCATACGATAGCACACTGATTTAACTGGATATTTATTTTTGTATTTCGTAAACTTTTCTCTGATAAAATCAGCGGTTTGACCCATAATGACATATACAGAGAATGAGAATATTTTTAACTATTTGATTTATAAAGGATTTTGTTTACGAAACCGTTTCTTAATAGCTTAATAATATCAAATAGTTACGTCCGAGCGGGAATTGCTAACAATCATGTTACAACAAGACACACTGGCTAAAGCCACATGAGTTAAATCATCTATTGATTTTTTGGAAACGATATTAGCATTCGAATAGGCTTGACGAAGCTCCAACACTTCCTGCGTTATTTCAGCAAGTTCAGCACTAGCAGTAACAGAGGAGAAGAATTCTTGTACTCTTTTAGGAGCTGCTGATATTTCAGCCTGAACAACAGCAGATGTAACCAGTAAAAAACGTCCAGCCTTCACTTCTTCAAAGAATTTTTTGATGGGTCGTAAAAACTCTTCATCAAATACACCGCCAAATACGGAAGTATCAGCATATATTTTCATTATGGCTTAACCATTTGTTTTAACTATAAATAGTAGCAATCTTTGCAACACCCTCATAATTACCGACTTGGTACAATTTAAAGCATTTCAATTTCATCTGCGGTGCAACATACAATCACCTCCAATCTTGATTTAACAATTTATAATTTGAGAGCCAATGCCGAGTTGATCGGAATACCCGGATCGTCAGACCGCAGGTCTGAAAGCGGTGTTCTTGATAGCTTGAATAAATGCGCCACTTGTAGTTAAGTCATCCTCTGAAATCGATCTAAATCTTGGAGAAAGATCATCTAGGGTGAAGATTGATTCTGCGTTAATTCTTTTATCACACAAAATCTTGAACCCCTGTTCTTTTAGGATGGCTAAATGAGTTGAGTGTGGCTCTCTATTAAGAAAATAGGGGCGTTTTCCTCTTATTAGCTTCCATATAAAATCAGAATAGCACCAATGGCCATTCCATTCAGCAGCCGTGCCGTGGCATTTAAAATCAATCTGATGAGATATGAAACCAGTTGGCTTCAACCATAACTGCATAGATTTATATGTATTCCGTAAATCATCAACATGCTCAAGGACTGCTTGAGAATAAACCATATCCAAACATTCTTTTTCAAGGATACTATAATCATACCAAGGAACTTTATATTGTATTAATGAGTTGATTTTGGGGCGAATAATTGCATCCCTAATTTTCTTTATTCGTGATTCATCTAACACGTCGTGTAATCTGCTTTCATCTAATATATCACCAGGGAAAGAATATTCTTCTAAATATGGTTTAAGTCTTGGGAATTCATTATCTCCCGGGATAGCTACTCTGTTTCGAAATAGTGATACAAGTTCATCAAATATTTGTATATTTTTTTCAGTTTTTAAATGTTCAACAACATCAAAAGCGAAATATTTATCGCATCCGGATATCAGAGCCGCTAGTCCAACCCCCAATGAATCACCTGGTCCTAATTCCGCAATTATTTTAGGATAAGGATTAAGGCCATTTTTTTTTGCCATTACTAAATGTCTCAGCCACACTGAATAACAATATCTCCCCGAGTCTGAATAACAATCTCTCTCCGAGTCTGTTCCATCTGTCCCTTTTGATTTGAATTGGGTTATACCTGGAACAAACGTTGCGACACCATAAATAAGCTGTTTTATTTTCATTTTTTCTCCATAAATAAGCTGTTTTATTTAGCATCCTTCATTTCCCGCTTTACACTTTCCGGAATCCTGCTTACATTATTCCGGGAATATCCTCCGGAAAAGTGTAAAGTACTTTGAAGGCTGTATGAAGAATGCCTTTTATTTTCATTTTTTCCCCAATTTTGTATGCATTTCACGGTAGGAACACCGGTTACCAATGCCTCCGCACAGACCCGGACGTGCAGTTTTCCCGCATCCGGTTCCTCGGTTGTAATCACTTTCGCATAGAGCATTAGTTGCGTGAAGATAGCACATGCTGTCTACTAACCCGACTTTCGCGCGATTTGAAATGCGGGAATTTTTTAAAATTTAAATTTATTGTTATTTCAATATGTTATAAAAAACGGCTGTTTTTATCCGAAATCGTAACGTATTGATACTATTATATTAAAAAATATTCAAGCTAAATGTAGTGCCTGCTTTTAAAGATAATTCTTGACATAAATATTGCTATAGCATACACTCTATTATTTTTTATAAATTTTAAAGAGGTATAACGCATTGTTTTTTAGAGATAAAAGCTCAGGAAAGTCCGGAAAGCCGGTATTGCAGCTCATTGAAAGCGTTCGTACTGAAAAAGGCGTTCGGCAGCGTTTAGTTGTATCGCTCGGTACGCGGATAGACATTCCAAAAGAAATTCGGGTAGATGTAGCCAAAATTGTGAAAGAGCGCCTTCAGGGACAGGTTTCTTTATTTCCTCATGATTCAAAACTGTTAGCATATGCCGATAAAGTGGTCAAAAAAATTCAGACCGAAGGCAAATGGAATAACGCCCGAAAACGTGTATCCGAATTTTCAGATAAAAACCCGAATATAGCCGAAATATTTGTTCAAGAAGTAAACCACTGCTACGAACGCACTCTTGGGCCTTTGTTCGTAGGCCACACTTTTTGGAAGCGGTTACAATTTACTGATATCTTAAGAGAATGTGGTCTCAATGATTCTGAAATAAAAACTGCTCAAATTTCTGTTCTGCACAGGCTGATCGAACCCGGCAGTGAAAATGATATACTGCCCTGGCTCAATACCGTTGCAGCGGACGAACTGCTCGAAGTCAACAGCGCAAGTTTCGGAAAAGACCGTTTTTATCGCATATCTGATAAACTTTATAAAAACCGGGAGTTTATCGAAGAAAACCTCTATCAGAGAGAAAAGACTTTGTTTTCTCTTGAAGACTCCGTTTTTTTATACGATTTGACAAACACCTATTTTGAGGGCATTTGCGCCCAAAATCCCAAAGCCGAATACAGCAAAAATCAAAAAGAAAAACGGAGCGACTGTCCCCAGGTCGTTGTGGCGCTTATGCTTGATGGCGACGGTTTCGTCCGCAGACACCGGATATTCAACGGTAAAATGACGGATGTAAAGTCATTGCAGCATATTATGGATTCTATCCGGGACGAATTCGACAACAGCAAAAAACCTACCATAATATTTGATCGCGGCATGGTGAGTGATGATAATATGAAACTTATGAAAAATTATGAAGATCTGAGCTTTATCGTGATGTGCCGTTCGGGCGAAGAAGCATATTTTATCAATGAGTTTTCCAGTGAACAATTTATGGCAATCGGCGGCAGGGAGGATAAACCGGAAGTTAAGGTTTCCCTGCAGGAAAAAGATAATGTGCTATATCTTTTATGTAAAAGCGAAGGCCGAAAAGTCAAAGAACAGGCTATGCGGACCAGCAAAGAAAAAAAGCTTGAAGCTGAACTGAATAATTTTAAAAAACAGATAGATAATGGCAAAAGCAATGCACCGGATAAAATCAATCAAAGAATAGGCAAAATAGCAGCCACTTACAGTAACGTATCGAAATATTATAATATAAGTTACACTCACTGGGAGTTTTCATATGAACTTCCGGGCGATAACGCTATCATACCGAAACGTCTTGTTAATTCTCTGAAAATACTGTCGGATAAAGTGAAAAACAACAAGATCACCTGTCCGGCTATTACCAAAAAACTTACTGAATTTAAAAGTAAATATCCTAAATTCGACAAAATAAAAATCAATCTGAAAAAAGCTGATCTCAAATGGGAAACAGTTGATGAGGTTTTTGCAAAAGAAACTGCCATGGAAGGCAATTATCTTTTAAAAACAAATCGTAAAGATTTAACCCCTGATAAAATTTGGAAAATGTATGTGATGCTGACCAGAATTGAAAGTGCGTTCCGGGATTTGAAATCTTATTTGGGTCTGCGGCCCAATTTTCATCAAAAAGAGCATCGTGTTGACGGACATATTTTTATAACGCTCCTTGCGTATCACCTGCTGCACTCAATTGAGCACACTATGCGTCAGGCCGGCGAGCGCTCAAGGTGGGTGACGATAAAGCGGGTGTTAAGCACCCATAATTATGGAACAATTCAGCTACCCACAACAGCCGGGCCTGTGATCAACGTACGTAAAGCGGGCATTCCCGAAGGAATTCACGCAGAAATTTACAAAAAACTTAGGATTGACCATAGCAAGCTGCCGGTAAGACAAGTTTTGGCTTAAAATAAAAAGTCGCGCCACATCCGTAGTGCCTGTCGCTGTAACACCATGGAATGATTGTTCTTTTTTTCTGGATGCGAAAGTTGGGCTAGATTTCCCTGTCAATAAATTTGAAGAATTCGACTTGACGGACAGGTGCGTCTAAAATTTGCTTTTTAGTATAAAAAGTAGAAAAATATTGCTGAAAATAGTTCTTACGATTTCTCTTTACTATTTACTTCTAGTAAATAGACAAATTATGTTCAACTCATGGGTAAAAAATATTCCTGAATCAGGGGTTTCCGGTCAGGCACTAATTATAGCAGGAGTATTAGTTATGATTAAATATTTTGCATGTATATTTGTTATATCGGTCAGTCTTTTTTGTATAAGTTCAATCTCAGAAGTTAAGCCATTAGCAGTGAATCATAAGGAAGTAAATCTTAAAAGTAGTGAAAAAGAAGCATGCCAGAGTAGAAACAGCTCACAGAGTAGATCAAATGCCCCCCTGTAGGGAGGAAAGAGTTCCGCTGGTAAAACCTGAGGGAAGTCGCAAAAACACACCCCCCATCTTACTTGTCTTTTTGTCCGTATTCTGCGTAATACGGGTATCTTATTTCTTGCGAATTCCCTAATTCTGAGATAAGGGGTTACGGGTTTATTTTAAGTGGAAAGAACTGAACATGTGGGCCAGGTGGGTTACAGAGTCGGGCAGGCGGGGACCCCCTCCCCTGCCGGGTGGCAGGCAAAGAGTTTGATTCTGAGATCTTTGCTTGTGAGCAAAGAGCGATGGGAGCTACGCGAAAGGTTTGAAAAAGGACAGGTTTATTATGATGCATATTCTTGGTGTTGATACTTCGGGACAGAGTTGCAGCGCTGCTGTTATTGATGAGAAATCCATGCTGGCTGAAGTAAATTTTGACAGGCCCGAGAGTCATTCAAAGCATTTAATGGAGATTATCAAAATGGCGCTGGGGCTGGCGAAGATTGAGATTTCCGGGGTTAATGGATTTGCTGTTACCCGTGGTCCCGGGACTTTTACAGGGCTGCGCATAGGCATAAGTTCAGTTAAAGGTTTTGCCGCTGCATGTGCCAGGCCCGTTGTTGGTGTTTCAAGTCTTGAGGCGATTGCCATGCAGAGCGCCTCAATTAACGGGCTTGTATGTCCTATGATAGACGCACGGCGCGGAGAAGTGTATACAAGTGTTTACAGAGCCGAAGACCGTGGTTTGATAAAAGAGAAAGAAGAAGCGGTTTTGCCTCCTGACAAAGCAGTTGCGAATATTAATGAGCCTTGCATTTTTGTCGGGAGTGGCGCGTGTCTTTATGAAAAAATTATTCTGAAAAGGATGGGTAACCTGGCTGAGTTTGCCTGGCCCGGACATAATGTTATACGGGGTTCAACTGTTGCGCGAATGGGGCTGAAACGGATTAAAGATTCGGATTTTGATGATGTGAGCGCTTTTGTGCCATATTATATTCGCAAGTCAGATGCAGAGTTGAACAGGAGCAAGGGCAGAGATGAGGGAGTTGAAATCTTAAACGCAGGTTTTGACGAGATAGAGGTTATTAATGAATAGTGACAACCGGAAAGAGAAATTTGTTATTGCAAATTGCAGCGGTTTTTTCGGAGACCGTTTTTCTGCTGCACGCGAGATGGTTTCTGGTGGAAAAATTGATGTATTAACAGGAGATTATCTTGCAGAACTGACTATGGCGATCCTTTACAGAAGTCTGCTTAAAGATCCAAAGAAAGGTTATGTAAGAACGTTTTTAAAGCAAATGGAAGAGATCCTGGGAAGTTGTCTGGACAGAAAGATTAGGGTTGTTACAAACGCGGGTGGATTGAATCCTGAAGGACTGGCGGAAGAACTTGAAAAAAAAGCAAAAATTGTAGGAGTTAATCCGACAATCGCGTGTATTACAGGAGACGACCTTATGCCGGGACTGAATGAGCTTGAGAAACAGGGTGAATGTTTCAGGCATTCAGATGACGGTGTTAGTTTAAAAAAAGCAGGCGGGATGCCGATTACTGCAAATGCATATACAGGGGCATGGGGAATTGTAAAAGCTCTTGAACAGGGGGCGGATATTGTTGTGGGCGGCAGAATTGCCGACGCTGCTCTTGTTGCAGGGCCTGCTGCATGGAAGTTTGGATGGCGGAAGAATGATTGGGACAGGCTTGCCGGAGGGTATCTGGCAGGGCATATCATAGAGTGCGGAACACAGGCAACAGGCGGGAATTATTCATTTATTGATGAGGTTCCTTTATTTAAAAATATGGGGTTTCCGATTGCAGAGGTATATGAAGACGGGTCGTTTGTTATTACAAAACATCCGAAAACAGGGGGGCTGGTTTCTGTGGGCACAGTTACCGCACAGCTTTTATATGAAATAAGAGAGCCATGCTATTTAACTCCTGATGTGCGCGTTTGCTTTGACAGCGTTAATATGGAACAGGAGGCAAAGGATCGGGTGCTGGTAAATAATGTGAGAGGGGAATCGCCAACAGGTAATATAAAGGTGTGTATAAATAATTTCTGCGGATATCGCAATTCCATGACAGTAATTCTTACGGGGCTTGATATTGAAAAAAAGGCGAAAATCGTGGAACAGGCGATTTTTGAAAGCATGGGCGGCAAAGATGAGTTTGAGGTTGCAGATGTTCAGCTCATAAGATCAGATAAAGCGGATCCAAAGACAAATGAAGAGAGTTTTGCTTATTTGCGGATATGTGTAATGGATCGGGATGAAAAGAAGGTTGGTCGTGTTTTTTCTTCAAAGGTTGTGGAGATGGCTCTTGGGAGCATCCCCGGTTTTACATTAACGCATCCTCCTGCAAAAGCGAGTCCTGCTATCTGCCATTGGCCCGCGCTTGTTTCAGGCAGACATGTTGAACAAAAGGTTGTTGTCGGGAGGAATGAGTTTATTGTGAAATCTGTTTTGCCTGAGAATAACAGGGCAAAGCGTTTTACTCCCACAATCAATCGGATAAAAACAGTAAACCACAAGATGGTAAAGATTGCTTTAGGCCGTGTGTTTGCAACCAGGTCCGGAGATAAAGGAGGAAATGCAAATCTTGGGATATGGGGAAAAACTGACATGGAATATGCATATTTAAATGAGTTTTTGACAATAGATAAATTAAAAGAGTTACTCCCGGATATAAAAGAGTTTGAGGTGGAGCGCTATGAGCTGCCGAATCTTTTTGCTCTTAATTTCTACATTAAAGGGATGCTTGGCAAAGGAGTTTCAGCAGGTTTAAGAATTGATCCGCAGGCTAAAACACTCGGGGAATATTTGCGTGCAAAGGAGATTGAAGTTCCTTATGAGATTGTTCATTAATAAAGATGGCCATGATGTGACTGATGACTGATTTTGTATAAGGGAAGTCGCAAAAACAAACACCCTCAGTCTTACTTGTCTTTTTGTCCGTATTCCGCGTTGCGACAATGCACGAATATTACAATATGCATCCATTGTCGCGCCTTGAATACTGACAAAAATTCTGCGCAATACGGGTATATTATTTCTTGCGAATTCCATTAGAAAGGCTTTTGTGAAATTTATTTGCAATGAGAAGATAATTGTTGTAAAAAAGCAGGTTTATTGTCCATTTGGGTTCTGGTTTATAATTCAGGGCAGGGCGCAAAATTATGAGCGGGTAAACATTTTTATAATTTCTTGCAATGATAAAAGGAGAGAGCATGAGAAGAAAAAGAGAAGCAATGAAGAATGAACAGGGGTTTACCCTGATTGAAATAATGGTTGTTCTTATTATTTTAGGTTTACTGGCTGGACTTATAGGCCCCCGATTGTTGGGCCGGACAGAAGACGCAAAACTGGTGAAAGCGGAAATCCTGATAGAGACTCTGGAAACAGCCCTGAAATTGTACAGGCTTGATAATGGCAAGTATCCGACTACCGAACAGGGGCTGGAGGCTCTTGTAATCGCTCCTGAAACAGGTTCATCTGTTAAAAACTGGCGCAAGGGAGGCTATATTGAAAAAGGAAGGGTTCCTAAAGATCCCTGGGGGAATAATTTTCTGTATCTTTGCCCTGGTGTTTACGGAGATTATGATATTGTTTCCTATGGGTCGGACGGAGTCCAGGGAGGCGAAGGAAAGGATATACAAAGCTGGAATATTGAATAGCAGTGAGTCTGGTATTGCCGCAGCGGTTAAGAGAATTGTTGCGTGAACCGTGAGCGTTGACTGACTTTTCTTGATTTAGCCCGGTTACAAAATATTACCTGTCAATCGAATCTACACAGTTTATCAAGGAAAACGCATATGGAAATTATGCATTTTCCCTGTACAGTTTATGGAAAAAGGGTGCCTTTTTAAAAATTTCTTGCTCCCCCTGTTCCGGTTTAAGAGAGGGGAGCAAGTAGGTGAGTTTCAAAAAGTTCCTTTATTTTGCAAACATTGTCTGAATCCGTTTTTTACGTGAACTCCTCAAACTCCAGACTAACAGGCCAAAGCAGACTACGAGCAGAGGCAGCCCCGCAATATTAAAAGATTTTACAAATGTTTTCACTCCATGCCCTGTATCTGACAAGGGATTAAAGCTTTGCTTCTTTCCCCTCATCGCGGCAATATCTTCCCTGTTATTCATTAGATCAAAAAGATTCATCATAAATATTTCAACAGGACTTCTACCCTCTTTTCCGATTATAGAGTCCGTCAACATGGCGGATGAAGCCATGATAAAGATTTTTCCGGGTTTGCCTTTTGTAATTAATGTGCCCTTATCTTTAATTTCCGAAAGCTCCTGCAAAGGCTTTTCTTTCGGGTCATGCTCCTGAGAATTCTCCTCTTCTGATTTCAGTATTTTTTCAGGTATGGATTTGCCTGCAAAATAGCTTGGAAATTCACCTTCAATCAGGTATGCCAGAGGCATGCTTTTCATGTCTTCATCAGAATCAGGCGGTCTGATAAACATGGGATTTAAGTTAATCTGTCCGGTCATTTCCCATGATTGTTCAGATGAAGCAAACAGCTTGTGAGCATTAAGACGATTTTCAGAAATCCGGTTATTATCTAAAGCCAGAGGGGAGATTTTTAATGCTATAAGACCCTTTATGTTTTTCATAAATTTTAAGTTGTTGTTAATGAATTCATTTTTAATCATTGGAGCAAAATAAAGCCGCTGCAATCCTCCCCCAAATTGTTGAGGTAATTGCTGTTCATAGCAGTTTTTATCCATGACGTATGATTTTTTGACATGCACCCCGTAATGAGCAAGGAGTTTTTCCAGCCCCGTATTTACAGGAATGTATTCAGGCCCGGGATTCTGTCCAAACATGCCCTGGTTGGA
>Ga0233431_1006477_pt1 | contig 10524 bp, 9 predicted proteins | sample SI_118_April2016_FD_179867 | JGI IMG/M metagenome (GOLD analysis project Ga0233431, IMG submission 179867) | Seawater microbial communities from Saanich Inlet, British Columbia, Canada - SI_118_April2016_200_MG | ecosystem: Environmental > Aquatic > Marine > Inlet | place: Canada: British...
AATTTTTCGGTTTGTAACATTGAAAACACCAAAAATCACACGAAATCAGCATAAAAAGAACTGTTTTCCTCAAATTAAAAATTTTTTAGTTAATTTGTTCAAAATTCCTTTAGATCGAAACAGTCCGGTTATGTAAGCAGTAGTATCGGAAAAAAACACTCCATCATTTCCACTATTAGCAGATGATGCACCTGTTCCAGTCAATGTTATTGCAGCTGTACCTGTTGAACTAATAACTGTACCATTATCAGCTACATAAATACCTGCGTTTGAATTTCCTGTCCCTCCCTGTCCTATAATAGAAATATCCCCATTAGCAGATGTTACCGTAGAAGAAGAGTCAATAGACACTCCATGATTGCTCGAAGAAGTTCCGTTAGGAGAACCTGTGCCATTTAGTGTTATTGTTCCGTCGTTAGTTGAGCTAACAGTACCTATTATGACTACTCCCATATCAGAAGAACCTATACCTCCTCCGTAACCAGTTATGGAAATGTTACCATCTACAGACGTTACTTCAGATAGATAAACACGAGAACCAAGACTGTTATTAAGTCCATCAGAAACCCCTGTTCCAGTTAATGTAATTGTAGCCGCATCAACTCCCGTACCTGTTGAACTAACGGTAATTCCGCTTTCTATCGTAATTCCATGACTTCCTGCACCAGAACCACCTGCATTTCCTGTAAAAGAAATGTTCCCATCTATAGATGTTATGTCCCCATCTCTCAAATAAATACCGTGATTATTATTAAGCCCGGTAGAAGATCCTGTACCAATAAATTCAATTGTAGCTGCATTAGATCCCGTACCTGTCGAACTTATAATTGCTCCACTAAAGCTGCGGATTCCAACATTTGCACTCCCGCCTCCACCACCATTGCCGGTTATAGAAATATCACCATATGCAGATGTTATCAAACAACCATTTTCCATAAACAGACCAACATCGCTCCCTCCACCTGAAGGATTAGCATTACCTTCTAAGGTGATTGTAGCTGCATTAGCAGTCGTTCCTGTTGAGCTAATAGTTGTATCTGCATCTGTTATATAAATTCCATATCCGTATCCTCCTGCGCCACCACCATTACCAGTTATAGATATATTACCATCTACAGATGTTACTACACCTGTATCAGCGATGTTGACACCATAATTGTAACCATCTGAAGAACTTCCCCCTGTACCGTTCAATGTAATTGTTGCAGGACTATTAGCTGAAGCTACCGTACCAGTAGAAGCTATTTCTCCTCCGGATCCTATTGATATCCCAATCCCTTGTAATGTATCTCCTCCATATCCGGTCATAGTAATATTTCCTTCTACAGAAGAAACAGCACCTGTAATATAAATACCATGTACCTCTCCTGCAGGAGAAGCGGCATTAAAAGCGTTTAAAGCAGTCCAATCGGTTCCATCCGTAAAATCATTAGTAATATCACTATTAATAATAATATTAGTGTCAGCATTTAACTTAAGAGTTGTTTTTGCACTCCAACTTATATTTGAACTTATTGTTATTGTTCCGGGTGAACCTGCCGTTCCATTTGATGTTTTTAACTCAACGTTAGAAGATGCTAAAGCTGTTGTCAAATCACTAACATTAAGAGTTGCTGTAGCTCCCGCGTACCCGCTTGTAGGATACTCGCTATCAGGAGCTGTAACTGTAATGGCAGGGGAAGATGCATCTGCACTTACTACAATATCACATGGGTCTAACAACAATTGTCCGAAAGTTCCGTTTAAAGCAGAAGTGTCACATATACCTTTATAATTCAAATAACCTTTCGAAGAAATCTCTACAAAGCCTCCATTTCCAGTTTCTTTTCCACCTCTTGCAGTTACAGTTCCATTAAAATCATTTAATTCATCAGACCAGAGAATAACTTTGCCTCCATCTGAATTTTCAATTCCATCAGCATTAATTATCACATCTGATGTAATGTTTACAGATTTTGCATTTTTGATATCTGGGTTATTTCCTTGATAGTCTCCTCCGATTAAAATTTCTCCGGGACTATCGCCTGATGAAGATATATGAGCATTATCTTCTAAAGATATATGATCTGATAAAACATGAATATCTCCAGATGGCGCAATAATATCTCCAGATATAGAAGAGATTCCTTCTTCTACCGACAGAACTACTTTTCCATTTATGTTTTCTATTTTATTGGCTTGAATTATACCACTGTGATTTATCGCCAGCTCGCAAAGATCTCCACCGGCAGCATGAAGTCTTGTTTTAGTACTTTCAATAATACCACTGCTTTCTATTTCTCCAGATCCTTTAACACGAACTTTAATGTTTTCATTATCTTTTATTAAAACAACTTCAGTTCCAGCTAATAAATTAGCATTTTCAGATAAGATGTTTCCTTTATTTGTAATTTTTTTAGCTATAAGAAAAACATTACCTTGATCGGTTTTTATCTGACCTTCATTGACAATTTCTCCATCTAAGTTAGAAGAGAAGGTTAACAGATTTTCCACTAAAAATTCTTCATTACTAAGATTTAAAGTAGAAGCTAAAAATCCTTTAGTATCAATTACAGCATCTTTACCGATAAGAATACCATTTTGATTAATTAAAAAAACTTCACCATTACTAATTAGTTTTCCATAAATTTTTGAAGGGTTGTCACCTGTAATTTTGTTTAAGACAGCTGAAGAGCTACTATTTTGAACAAACTTAGTAATTTCGTCTTTTGAAATATTAAAATCTTTCCAATTTATAACAGCTTTATCTGATAGCTGCTTTATAATAAGACTGTTATTTTCTACATTAAAGTTAACATCGCCAAATTGAACTTGAGGATCTACAGGATTAGCAAAAACTTCCCCTAAGAATAGAAAAAAAACATATAAAATCTTTTTATATCTATTTTTTAAAATTAACATTTTTATTCTCAATATTAAAAACCAACCATTACTCCTAAGTGCATAGCAGAATCCCAGGCTTTTTCAAAAAAACGATCATTTATTCCTTTAAGCTGCCATCCATAATCAAAACGAATATTTAAAAATCTAGAAGCTTCAAAACGAAAACCTGGTCCAATTGATGCTAAAATAGCAGCATGCTTGTCCATAACGCTTTTATCTACGTCATCCGCCCATCCTAAATCTATAAAACCTAAGAAATTTAAGGTACAAGGAAAATTTTGTTTTAAATTGAAATTTATAGGGGGAAAATAAAGTTCATTTTTGATTAAAAAACCTTTATCTCCAATAACAGCATTTTCTTGGTATCCTCTAACAGTTCTATATCCACCAACAGAAAATGCCTCTGATGGCATCAATTTACCTGTAGATAGTTGAAAAAGACCTTCTAGATTCCATGAGAAATTTTTAATAAGATATGTTTTTCTATCAAAACCAAACCGAAAATATGCATAATTACTTTTAGCACCTTCTCTTTCTATTGAAAAAGCTTTGCTAGTATTATTCTTTGTCATTTTCCCGGGACTTAAAACTAGATTGAAAATTAAATTAGTCTCTCCCATTTTGTCTGCTAGAAACATTTTATATTTTATAGGAAACTGAGATATATCAATATATCTATCATAGATTAAATCCTGAACAAAAGATAAATAGTTATTGGTACTTTTAAAGTCATAGCCAAAAATTAAATTATGCTTTGAAGATCGAACAAATATCGGAATGTCATAGCAAAAACTGAAATTCCAAGATTTTCCCTGAAGATCTGTATACATGTTCAAAGGAGAATGAGATTTGATATAACTGCCATAAAATTTAAGCATATTATGCCAAGGAAGAGGGATTTCATAATCCCCTGCTACAGACCACCATTTATCCATTGTAGCAGCTGATTTAAACTGAAAATCCATTCTATGGTCTAATCCAAAAGCATTAGCCCAATAAAACCCTGTTAAATAACGAGAATATCCAGCTACTTCATTGCCAGTATTATCATAGCCAGCATAAACTCTTAAAGGTAAAGCATCTTTAGTTTTTAATAAAATATCAGTTTCACCAATGTTTTCTCCAGCTTCGTAAAGAACTGTTGTTCCTCGAAATGGATTATTATTTATCCATTCCATATCTTGATCGATTTCTTTAAGATTAATCTTAGAACCTTCTTTAATGCTGATTTTACTTTTTAAAAGTTTGTCGGAAAAATATCTATTACCTTCGCATTTTATTTGTCCTAATTTCGCAAAAATAATCACTACATATACCTGACCTGTAGTAATGTCTTGGTCAGGTGGAATTTTTGCTATTACAAACTTTTGTCCTCTTTTTTTAAAAAAATCTAAAGCAGTTTTTCTCATCATCTCAAGATTGTCCATATCAAGAGATGTCCCTATAAATAATGACATCTTTTCTGAAAACAATTCTTTATCTGGAATGTCGTCACTCAAAACACATACACCATTGCAATCAATAGGCTTTTTAGAAATAGAATAAGAAGGTGCTACAAAAATCAAAGATTTAATCTCTTCTGAATAAACAAGACATGTTACGCAACATAAAAATAAGAAAAAGTATTTAATCATTTTTTAGTATTAGTATAAAAAAGTGATTTTAATAACTAATAAATATTAATTCAAGTCCATAAAGATCATTTTCAAGAAACTTTCAATTTAAATATTGAAAAAATTAAATTGTAATTTTCAATTAAGAGATTCTTGTATCTTCAACCTAGATATTTGCTGTTGAAGAGACCAAAGTTTTTCTTCCAAAGTTTTTTCTTCTAAAGAATTGAAGACTTTCAAATACACTTCTTTTAATCTGTTGATTTGAGAAATCATTTCTTGTTCAGAATTATAAGTATAGTAAAACTGATTTTCTAATAAAGCTAGTTTTGATCTAAACTGATCAAATAAAGTGACAAGTTCTTTGATGTTACAACTTAAAATATCTAAATTATTATCCATCGTAGTATATTTAGAAATCAGTTCATCAAAATGATCTTTAGAACCTTGAACCATATTTTCAGATATCTTTAAATCCTTTGAGTTTTCTATAAATCTTTCAGATAGTTTCTTAGTATCTAATCTACCTAATTCAACTTCTTCTAATAACTTGGCAAGTTGCATTTCAAAAGAATTTAATTTTTTATTATTATTTTCTACCCCTTCATTCAATGTTATTAATAAAACATCGATCCCTTTCTTTGTTTTTTGCAACTGAATAAATTCATTTTGATAATTTTCTAAATTCTCAAAAGATTTATTAACATCCCCGTTAAGCTTAACAATATGTTGTTCTAAGTTAGCTATTTCTTTTAATACATCTGTTTTCTTGTTGATTAACTTATTTAAAACAGCTGTATTTTGGATATAACTCTTATCGATATTTTGCATTACCATATTTTCTTCATCAAAATAGCTTTCAACTTTCTTAGTTTTTAATTTTAATTCTTGAATATCTAGAATCAGATTTTCATTGCTTTGTTGAATAGCAACTATATTTTTTTTATAATTTTCTTCTAAATTTTTCTTTTGATCTATTTTTAGATTAATTTTTTCTTTTTCTCTCTCTTCTTCTTTATATTTATAATTCAAAGCTTCCAGTTCACCAGTTATTTTAATAATGATATTTTCAACATGAGAGAGTTTTTGACTAGAGTCATTAAGTTTTTTTTGATTATCTCTAATTTCTTCTGACAAAGACAACTGTTTGTTTTTTGCTAAACTGATATCATCTAACAGACATTCATATTGACTAGTTAACTGAGCAACTTCATTTGATAAAGAATCAACTTTTTCTTTATAGACTTTCTTATCATCATCTAACAATTGAAATTTTTCTTTGTTCCAACTATTAAGAATGTCACCTTCATCTTTTTGTAATAAAGAAATTTCATCTATTTTTGAACATAAAAATTGATAATGAGTCTGCAATTCTTCTAAATCTTTTTTCTTAGTAAAAAGTCTCTTTTTTATATTTTGCAGATTATCTTCTAACTTTTCTAAATCATTTAACAGCTCTACCTTATTATTTTTTGAACTTACTAAGAGACTTTGTAATTGATTTCCTTCTTTTAAAAAATTCTTTTTTTCTTCTTCAAAAAGAGTAAAATTCATTCTTTTTTTGACTGTCTCTGCACTATATTTTTTTATTCTTAAATCAATTAAATGCAATAAGTCTTTTAATCTTTTTTCCTCTTTTTTATCTTGCAGTATTTTATCTCTTAACAATCTTATTTTTTCATTATTATCTAGCTTATTATTTGAGTAAGTTTTTATTAATCTATTTTCAATTGTTAAATCTTCTTCTAAAGTATTTAATTTACTTTTTTCCTCATTGAGTTGTTTTTCTATTATTTGTTGTTTAGCTTGAATTTCTTGCTCATCAAGATGAAACTGAATAATTTTACTTTTTAAATTACTAATATAATTTTCTAGCTCGCTTTTTTCATTTCTTATTTTATTTAAATTAAGATTGAAAAATTCCAATTCGTCACTATTTTTAGCAATTTTTTTAAAAAGATTATTTTTCTCCTGACACCTTATTGGTATTTCTTGTTTAATTTTATATATAAGATCTTTAGTTTTTTCTCTTCTAAATTGTAATTTATTAACTTTTTTTAATTTACTTTTTAAGTTTTCTTGAGTTTTTTTTAAGTTAATTTCAAATCTCAAATTCTCTTTAGCAATGATATCTGTATCAATCTTCATTCCATATAGATCCTCTTCGCATAAAGACATATCTTTTTGAATAGAAATTTGATCTTGTGTAGTTTGTGTAAAAGTAGCTTTCAAATCTTCAATGCTTTTATTAATATCAAAAATAGTAACTCTGCAATTTTTAACTTTTCCCAAAAGAGATAATCTGTTGTGGAAAAGTTCTACATAATCTTTTTCCAACCTTTCTAATTTAGTTTTTGTCGTTAATATAACCTGCTCTTTTAGTTTGCTTAGCTTATTTTGAGCCTTGGCTTCCTCTAATAAATAAGAAAAGTCTTTTTCTTTTGCCTTCAATTGCAAAGAGATCTCAGATTTATCTAAGATTGGCTCTACTTCGAACAGATCAAAAAGAGGCTTGTTATCAAGATTACTTAAATCCTGTTCACTTGATATTGCATTATTTTGATATTGATCATTGTCTTTTAATTGTATAGCCACCTTTTGTGTTGGATTTGCAATATAATAAAAGTATCCACCTATCATTGCGCTTATGAGCAATATTAGTAAAATGACTATCTTTGACAAATGTTTAACAAACATACTATTAATTATGTTTTACTTTCCTATGCCATAAATAACAGATCTATTAATTAAGAATAAATATTTTAAGTTTGTTTTTAATAAAAACATTTGAAATATAATCATTTAAATAAAAATCAAGACACTAAATCTTGAATAGCTGTTTGCAAAAACTATTCTAAAGGAATACCTTGCGAACCAACAACAATTAACCTATTAAGGTTGAAAGCTTTTGAAAAAGCGTTCAACTAAGAAAATTTATTTTGATGAAACAGATGTTAATATTAGAGAATATACAGCAATACTTATAGCGAAAAAGCTAGAGCTTTCAAGCAAATCAAAACAAATTATCCGCATAAACCATTTTACCCAAGTAGCTAAAGCTTCTAAGAATCATTTCAAAACAACTAAAATAGAAGATAATAACACAACTATTACTACTTTAATTAGCTGTCTCAAAAAGCAAAATAATAGAAATTAGACTCTAAAAGTAACGTGTTTATAAGCTATTTTTACTGAAAAGCTTTATCTAAATTTTCTAAGTCCGTCCCAAATTGATTTTGAAGTGTAGATAAAGCCGAAGTATAATCTGCCATATTTACATCATTGCTAATAGTTGTAAAATCATTACATGTAGAGTCAAAAGCTGTTTTCTGATTATCCGTCTTTAGATAAGATTTAATATCTTTTAGAATTTGACCTATATATCCCAGAAGCCCTTGTATCTTACCCTTACTCGATTGTGGACTCTTTAGAGCCTTAATTATTTCGTCATAACCAGCATTTAAATCATTTAAGTATTGCTGAACATCAGGATTAGATCCCCAGTCTGCTCCAGAAGATCCTCCTACTCCATGAACTCCCATATTTTCCTTCTTACTATGAAAATAATTTATCAACGTTTTCTAAAATTGGATCCACACTATTATTAATAGTATCAACAGCTTGACTGTATTGTCCTGACAATAGATTTGTTTTCAACTGATTCAAAGCATTATCTAATTCATCCACCCCTTTTTGTTGAGCTGAAGTTAAATGACATTTTTGACCGCTTATTTTTTCAAGTCCCTGCACAAATTCTTTTACATTCCAGGCTCCATCATCACCACCACCTATTTCCAATGCAGCTAATTGTAAAGCAAGAGCTTCTTCATCTTCTCGAGAAGAGGATGTTAACCCTCCTTTCAATTTCCCCATCTCTATCTTCAATCCTTTTATCATTTCACCTATTAATTGATTATAATCTTGAGGCGGCCAATTAGCACCAGACGAACCACCTACTCCATGAACTCCCATATTTCCCTCCTTAAATCATATAAAGTTAAAACTAATCAACGAAATCAAATGATTCTATAAATGAACTACACTCTTCTTCATTAAAGAACATTGGCATTGATTCTACACCGATCAAATATAAATTTTTTTCTCCGACTAGAGTCATTCCTTTAAAATACCTATCTTCACCTTCTACGAAGAACTGAATTCCTTTAGAACCTTTAACTTCAATTAACTTTGCATCGACAAGTTTTCCATCTTTCCTATTAGACAATATTCCTTTTACAAAACCTTCTAATGCAACCATATGCATGTTTTCAGGTATAGCTTGTGGATATGTAGCTATCATCATTAAATAAAAATTCTTCTGATCTGCAGAAGACAAATAAACATCATACGCAACATTGTCAGTATCAGACACACTTAAAAGCTTTTTTGCATGAGTTGGCGCTGATGGAAAAGAAACCTTACATTTACCTTCTGGTGAATTACATTCAACCCAAGAACCAAAACAATTAAAACAAAAAAAGATTCCTATTAAAAGACTTATATTTTTTATTAATTTCATAAATTTCTCATTTTTTAATTTGTTAAAGGCATAGGGCTATGTAGCCACTTAATACCCACTTGTAAAAGGTAAAATATAACAAAAAGTACAACTATAGCTAAAATCACATTAACAATAGCTTTGCCAATAGAAAAACCTTGAACTTCCGATAGAGTTATAAAAAGTAAAACAAGTTTCCAAACAGCTATTATAATTTGGATTACACCTACAGTAAAAAAGATCGACCTTTGAACTCCATTCAAACTATCTACCGTTAAAGTTCCTCCAAAAAGATCTGTTTTAAAAATAACAATCAGCACTACCCAAAGAAACGCATCAAAAATAGAAGGATAGTTAGACCAAGTAACAGCAGCCCTAACATTTTTATATAAACAAGATCCTCCTAACCATTTACCTGTTAGATATAAAAAAAAGCTTCCTATCGAAAAAATTATATACCCATATAAAGGAGAGAAAATAACACTTATAGCTAAAATAAGATAAAAATCTAAACTCACCCCTAACGAGAAACCTTGAAAAAAAGCTATTAGCCCTGAAAATCCATAAAAAGCAGAAATAACTAACAAACCATAAGATGATTTTTTTTCAATTACAGATCTAATTGCAGATCTTGGCTTAATCCATATATTAAGCCAGGGATTATCAGTCATTAATTACCTCCAACCTTTAATTACAGATTAGTTCTAATTTTATTAATTAATCAATTAAAAATTAAAATTATTTAATTAAATAATAATAAATAAACAAAGGTATTATAATTAAAAGACCGATAATTATATTAGTTACAACAATATTAAGAATAGCTCTTTTTGCAGTAAATTGCTGAACCTCCATAAGAGCTAATACCAAAAGAACAAAACTCCAAACACCTGTAATCGTATATATTAGATGAACAAAGAAAAAAGAAACCCCTGTTAAAAGATGCTCAGCAAAATAACTCGGAGCAAAAGCAAAAAGCATAAGCCACATAAAAACATCTATAATATAAGGAACACTAGACCAAGAAAAACAAGCTCTTACATAAGAGAAGCTAGCATTTCCTCCCAAAAACCTTCCTATATAAAAAAGAACTATTGCAAATATATTTATCCAAATAACTCCAACAAGAGGAGATATAATGATAAAAAGACCTATAAAAGAATTAAAATAAGCCCCTAATTTAATACTATATGCACTAATTACAAAGAACAGATTTTGCAAGACTATTAAAGCACCCAAATAATACATACCCATTCTAGGATAAGCTTCTACGATAGCCCTAATTGTTCTTTTTGGGTTATACCACATTGTTATCCAAGGATTTACACCCAATCTTTGCATACTTCCACCTTCTACATCTAATTACAGTTATACTTGATAGTTATTAAATATCAATTTATACTGCAATATATTTGAATCAATAAATAAAAAAAACAATGCTAAAAAACATAGATCTTGAGTTATTAAAAAGAACAGCTAACGAATTTTTTTCAATAAAAGAGTTAGAAGAAAAAATCAAAAATAAAAAAC
>Ga0233431_1006478_pt1 | contig 10524 bp, 8 predicted proteins | sample SI_118_April2016_FD_179867 | JGI IMG/M metagenome (GOLD analysis project Ga0233431, IMG submission 179867) | Seawater microbial communities from Saanich Inlet, British Columbia, Canada - SI_118_April2016_200_MG | ecosystem: Environmental > Aquatic > Marine > Inlet | place: Canada: British...
CATTGTGGGCATGAGCCCGCTTCAGATCGATGAGTTGGCCACTTTTTATACCTTTATTTATCGGTCACCTGTCGGCAAATACGTGATCCATGTCTGTGACAGTGTCGTCTGCTGGATGGACGGCGCAGAAACGGTACGGGATTATTTGTGTCAAAAATTGAGTATTGAGCCGGGCGCTACAACTGTAGACGGGCTTTTTACGTTGTTGCCGGTTTGTTGCATCGGCTACTGCGACCGGGCCCCGGCCATGCTGGTAAACCGTAAGGTGTATGGAAATTTGACGGCTGAAAAAATCGATCAGATTCTTAAACGTTTACAAGCGGAAGCAAAACCGGCAGTAAAAAAAGCAAAATAAGCGATACCCATGAGAAACCGTTATCCCCAGGTCCTTTTGAAAAACCGCAAGCCCGATCGGATTGCCACCCTGGCGGAATACCGTGACAGCGGCGGTTATAAGGCATTGTCGGATATCCTGGCAAAAGGCACGCCCGAAGATGTGCAAAAAAGCCTTAAAGATGCGTTGCTTTTGGGCCGGGGCGGGGCGGCTTTTCCGGCTGCGGTCAAAATGATGAGTGTCGCCGCCGATGCACCTTTTCCGCGCTATCTGGTTTGCAATGCCGATGAAATGGAGCCGGGCACATTTAAAGATCGTGTATTGTTGCATGCTGATCCGCATCTTTTGCTTGAAGGCATGGCCATTGCCGCCTATGCCATCGGCGCCAGCCACGGCCTGATTTTTATCCGGCCTGAATACGAAAATGCAGCCCGTATTCTGGAACGGGAAATAAAAATTGCCACCAAGGCTGGTTTTATTGGCCAAAATATAAAGGGCAGTGGATTTGATTTAGAGTTGGTGGTGCATCGCAGTGGTGGCCGCTATATTTGCGGGGAGGTGACCGCCCAGCTAAACGCTTTAATGGGCAAACGGCCCAACCCCCAACAACCGCCCCCCTATGCCACTGAAAAGGGTTTGTGGGGTCAACCCACCGTCATCCAGAACGTGGAGACTTTGGCCTGTATACCCCACATTTGCAAAAACGGAGCGAAATGGTTCAAGGATCTGGCCCTGACCCCAAAATCGGCCGGCACCAAGCTTTTTGGTATCAGCGGCAAAGTGGTCAGGCCTGGTTGTTACGAGTTGCCCATGGGCATACCGCTTAATGAAATCATTGAGGACGTGGCCGGCGGGATGCGGCCCGGCTCACAGTTTAAGGCCTGCCTGCCGGGCGGGGCTTCGACCGGCTTTTTGACACCTGCGCATTATGACATCGCCATGGATTTTGACGCCCTTAAAGAAGCCGGCAATCGCCTGGGCACCGGCGCCATTATGGTTTTTGATCAAAAGACCTGTCTGGTGGCGGCCACCTTGAATTTGATCGAATTTTTCGCCCGGGAATCCTGCGGCTGGTGCACACCTTGTAGGGAAGGTTTACCTTATATTCGGGATTTACTATGGCGTATTGAAACCGGGCAGGGACAAGAAGAACATGTCGAGCTGCTGGAGTTGATGTGCCAACAACTCTGGCAGGCCTATTGCGCCTTTGCCCCGGGGGCGGTCTCGCCCGTACAAAGTCTTTTAAAAAATTTCAAAGATGAAATTTACCATCATATCCGGCTAAAACGATGCCCGTTTAAAGAATAAATTAATTTTTAAGATGCCCAAGCTGACCATAGATAACCGTGAAATTGTTGTTGCCGACGGCACCAAGGTGATTGTTGCGGCTGAACACTTAGGGATTGTAATTCCACGGTTTTGCTATCATCCGGCTTTAGGTGCGGTGGGTGCCTGCCGGGTCTGCGCGGTTTCGTTTTTAGAAGGGCCGGTAAAAGGCGTACAGATGAGCTGCATGATCGAAGCCAAAGATGGCATGGTGGTTTCCACAACCGATGAAGCTGCGCTTGTCTTTCGTCGTTCGGTGATCGAGTGGTTGATGCGCAACCACCCCCATGATTGTCCGGTCTGCGATGAAGGCGGCCATTGTCTGCTACAGGACTTGACCGTATCGGGTGGTCACAGCCAAAGACGCTACCTGGGACCAAAACGGACCTATCAGGATCAAAATCTGGGGCCGCTTTTGCAGCATGAAATGAATCGCTGCATCCACTGTTACCGTTGTGTCCGTTATTATCAGGAGTTTTGCGGCTATTATGATCTGGGGGTTTTAGGGCTCGGCAGCCGGACCTATTTTGGCCGCCACCAAGAAGGTGTTTTAGAAAATCCCTTTAGCGGCAATTTGAGTGATATTTGTCCCACCGGTGTATTTACCGACAAGCCCTCACGCTATAGTGGGCGGCGCTGGGATTTTGAGCGAAAGCCGTCTTTGTGTATCCAGTGCGCCCTGGGCTGCAACACCACCGTCAGTGCCCGCTACCGTCAGGTCAGACGCCAGGAGGCGCGTTTTAACCCCTGGGTCAATGGTCATTTTATTTGTGATCGCGGTCGTTATGGTTTTAATTACACCAATATTGAAACCCGTCCACGCAAGGCCAGAATTGACAATCAGCACGTACCAATCAATAAGGCCCTTAGCGAAGCGCAAAAGGGACTGACAAATATTGTCGATGAGCACGGGACACATGCTGTTACCGCTTTGAGCTCACCGCGAAGCACGTTGGAAGTTTTTGCCATGCTAAATCGTATCGCCCGCTTGGGCGGCTGGCAAAACCCGGCTTTTTTTGGTGATACCGACCAGGCTGAAACAGCCTGTGCCATGGTGGCGCGCCTGGAGCCGGATCTGGCCATAGCCCAGCAACAGATTCAAACCGCGGATGTAATCGTTGTGCTGGGTGCTGATCCCATCAACGAAGCGCCCATGTTGGCGCTGGCTTTGCGTCAGGCAAAACGTAAGGGGGCTAAGATAATGGTGGTCGATCCCCGCCCCGTTTCATTACCGTTTGATTTTCAACACCTGCCTCTGGCGCCGGGGGCCTTGGTGCCGTTTCTGGCGGTTTTGACCCAAACGACTGTTTTGGCCGAAACAGCCGCAAAGCTCGGCGTGGCGGATTGTTACAAAGCCATTGCCGCAATCGCGAGCGATGCATCTGCTGCTGCAAAAAAGGCTGCTACGCATGTCGGCCCGGTTGTAAAAAACAGCAAGCGGCCTTTGATTGTCTGCGGCATCGAGACCCTAAAAACGACCGGGGTTCATCTGGCCGCCGATTATGGTCTTATGTTAAGGGCCGCCAAAAAAAATGCCCGGCTGTTTTTTGTGTCGACCCAAGCCAACGCTTTCGGGGCCGGGCTTACTAGTGCGGATGCAAACTCATTTGAAAAAATTCTTAATTTAATTGAAAATGATGGCGTAAAAGCACTACTAGTGGTTGAGGCTGATTGTGAAATCGCGGACCGGGCGCGGGTAGAAGCCGCCCTGAAAAAACTCGACCTGCTGATTGTCATCGATTATCTAGAAACCTGGATTTCGAAAAAGGCGGACATCTTTTTGCCGGCCGCAACACTTTATGAAGCTGGCGGCAGTTTTATCAATCAGGAAGGCCGGATCCAAAAAGCAACAGCGGTTATCGCCGGCGGGCGGCCGGTGCGCCAGACCGGCGGCGGTCAGCATCCCCCGCGTAATTATGGTGAAGGGCTTCCCGGGGCTGATCAACTGCCGGGGTGGCAGGCCCTGGCCCAAATTGGACAGCTTCCACTATCGTCCGCTAAATCAAAAAATATTGGTGAAATTAGAGGCTTTGTAGCGGATGTCCTGCCCAAAGGACAAAGCCTTGTTGAAAGCGATACAGACTTGGCTGGCAGCAATCGCTGTGGTCTGGGGCCGAATCCGCTGAAACGTTTCAGTACCGGACACTACAAAAAAAGGACAGAAGGGACATCGCTAAAAAAAGAAAACGCTTTGGCCCTGATGCGGGTTGAATGGAGCTTTGGGACCGAGGTTTTTTCCGGGTACGCGTCCTGTTTGGCACCCGTAACCCCGGCCCCCGGTGTTTTCATGCATACCGAGACCGCCGCCAAACTGAATTTTGAAAATGGACAAAACACATCCATTGAAACGCCATATGGGACCATAACAGCACCGTTAAATATCGTTACCAACATGGCGCCGGGAGTGGTGGTGCTGCCGCGCCATCATGCGCTTGAGTGGCACAAACTGGGGCCGGGAGAGATTCTCCTTTCCCCCGACCAGATCAAAAAGGTTTAAAGATTTTCATGCCAAACGTGGCCATCGCATATATCGTTTTATTCACCAAGCTGGGGGCTATCCTGATGGCGCTGCTTTTGGGCGCCGCCTATCTGGTGTGGGTGGAACGAAAGTTTCTAGCCCGGCTGCAGGTACGCTTAGGTCCCAACCGGGCCGGTAAATTCGGCCTGCTGCAACCCATCGCCGATATGATCAAGATGGTCGCCAAAGAGGACCTGATGCCGGACGGGGCTGATCGTTTTATTTTTCTGCTGGCCCCGGCCGTGGTGGCTGTCACGGCGCTTTTAATGTTTGCAGTTGTGCCACTGGGACCTGATGTGACGCTTATGGGGTATAAAGTTCCCCTTGTTATTTCCGATTTGAATGTGGGCCTGTTGTTTATTTTTGCCCTCTCTTCGCTGGGGGTTTACGGGGTGGCCTTGGGCGGGTGGGCATCCAACTCCAAATTCAGTCTGTTGGGTGGTATTCGCGGCGCGGCCCAGATGATCAGCTATGAGCTGGCCCTGGGACTTTCGCTGGTGCCGATCGTCATGCTGGCCAAATCGATGAGCCTGGTGGCCATTGTCGAGGCCCAAAGCCAGTATCCCTTTGTTTTGGTGCAGCCGCTAGCCTTTATCATTTTTGTGGTGGCGGCCATGGCCGAGAGTAAGCGCATCCCCTTTGATTTGCCCGAAGCGGAAAACGAACTGGGGGCAGGCTATCATACCGAATACAGCGGTATTCGTTTCGGCCTTTTTTTTCTGGGCGAATATGTGCACATGCAGGTTCTGGGTGCCCTGATTGCGGTCTTTTTTTTAGGAGGTTGGCACGGGCCCCTGCTGCCGCCGGTGATCTGGCTGGTTATCAAAATTTTTGTGGTGGCCCTTGTCATGATCTGGATTCGGGGCACGCTGCCGCGCTTGCGATACGATCAGTTGATGACCATCGGCTGGAAGGTGTTGGTGCCGCTGGCCTTGATCAATATTATGATTACAGGGGCGGTGCTCTTGATTTAGAGGCCGTCAAAAATATGGACCTTCAGAAATTAAAGTTCACAAGGCTATAGGGAGAAGGCTGTATTTATAATACGCCGACGACTGATAACGCGGTGAAATCTAATTTCTGACGGTCCATAGAGGAAAGAATCGATATGAATGAAGTACTTGATGCGATAAAGGCCTTGGGTCAGGGGTTTGCAATCACCTTTAAGCATCTTTTTAAAAAGCCCATTACCGAGTCCTATCCGGAATATAAGCGTCTTTTGCCCGAACGAACCCGGGCCAGAATTGTTTTAACAAAAGATCCGGATGGTGATGAACGTTGTGTGGCCTGCTATTTGTGTTCGGCGGCTTGCCCGGTCAGTTGCATCTCCATGCAGTCGGCCGAGCGTGAAGACGGCCGGCGCTATGCGGCCTGGTTTCGGATCAATTTCGCCCGCTGCATCTATTGCGGGTTATGTGAAGAGGCTTGTCCCACCGCGGCAATCCAGCTGACGCCCAATTTTGAGACCTGCGAAAAAGATATTTTGACGTTGGTTTATGAAAAAGAGGATCTTCTGGTGGCCCATAGCGGCAAAGACAAAAAATATAATTTTTACAGCCAGGCCGGTGTGATCAGCAAAGCTTTTGGCAAAGGTGACCATGAAAACGAAACAGCGCCGGTGGATGTTAAAACCAATATGGCGTAGCCGCTCGCGGCAATGCCAAATTTCAAATGACAAATTTCAAAAAAACAGTGCGGATAAAAGAGTAATATAATTGAGATGACCATTTACGCATTTACATTTTATCTGTTGTCGGCGTTGTTGCTCATAACAACCGCGCTGGCTGTAACCCGGCGCAATCTGGTGCATGCCGTGGTTTATCTGGTGGCCTCTTTTTTCGGCAGCGCCATGCTCTTTTATCTTCTGGGCGCGCCGTTTTTGGCAGCCTTGGAGGTGATCATTTACGCCGGGGCCATCATGGTTTTGTTCTTATTTGTGATCATGATGCTGGATATCAAAATACCGCTGAAAAAGTATTTTTCATGGCCCCAGCGCATGTTGGTGGGATTTTTGTGTGGTGCTTATCTGGCGCTGGGGGCTGTTATAATGGGTACTGATTCAAATGTAGCCATCATCTTATTGCCTGCCCTGGCAAAGCCGGCCGATTTTGGTGCGTACCTTTTTAAACACCATTTTTTAGCGGTTGAAATCGTATCGTTGCTGCTTTTGGTTGCGCTCATTGGGGCCATGCAACTGGGCAAACGCAGTCAAGCCGATCCTGGGGCGGGGGGAAAATTATGATGGTGCCCTTTGGACATGTGCTGGCCTTGGCCGGTGTTCTTTTTTTGATGGGCATGCTGTGTACGGTAACCAGGCGCAACCTCATTATGATTGTGCTGGGCGTTGAGGTGATGCTCAATGCCGCCATGATTCTTTTGGTGACCGCCGCCCTGCGCTGGCAGCAGGTCGAAGGCCAGACGTTTGTGATATTTATCTTTGCCATTGCCGCGGCCGAAGTGTCGCTGGGGCTGGCCTTAATTGTCTGGGTCTACCGCCATTCCGGGACAATTGATTCAAGTTTTTTGGGTGCCAACATGTTTGATGATGAAAAATCGAGTTGAACGTTAGAGGGGTAGACTGCTTTTGACCACCGATAACACAACCATTTATATAACCTATGCCATCATGCTGCTGCCGCTTTTGGCGTTTGGGACCATTATCCTGGCCACCCGTCCGCACCGCAAGCTATCGGCAAGCCTGGCAGTGACCGCTGTCGGGATTGCATTTTGCGGGGCTATTTTTCTGCTTGTGCGCCACTGGCAGTTGCCGAGTCCCTTGTCTCATGGTTTCAGCTGGCTTATGACAGGTGATGCGAGCATCTCTTTTGGTTTCAGAATCGATTCATTGAGCCTTTTGATGTTGACGGTTGTATGTGCCATCAGTCTTTTGGTGCAAATCTATTCGCTGGGTTATATGGCCGGCGATCCGGGCTTTTCGCGCTATTTTGCTTTTATGTCCCTTTTTTTGTGGGCCATGGTTACCCTGGTTCTGGCGGACAGCATGTTTCAGCTTTTTATCTTCTGGGAGCTGGTGGGTCTTTCCTCTTATCTTTTAATCGGCTTTTGGCATGAAAAATTCAGCGCCAGTACGGCCGGTAAAAAAGCCTTTGTCATGACCCGTCTGGGTGATGTGGCTTTTTTAATGGGCCTGCTTTTGGTTTTTACCCATTTGGGTCATCTTGATATTACGCGGTTAAACAGCGGCCATGCCGTTACGCAGATGTCGGACGGGCTTCTGACCGTGGCCATTTTGTTGATTTTTGGCGGCATCATCGGCAAAAGCGCCCAATTCCCCTTGATGACCTGGTTGCCGGATGCCATGGAAGGTCCCACGCCGGTCAGTGCGCTTTTGCATTCGGCCACGATGGTGGCGGCCGGGGTCTTTATGTTTGCGCGCCTGTTCCCTTTTTTCAGTCTATCAACCACGGCCATGACCGTTATTTTAGTGGTTGGGGCCGTCAGCATGTTTTTAGCCGCCACCATGGCCATGGTCAGCCGCGATATCAAACAGGTTTGGGCCTATTCCACAATCAGCCAGCTGGGGTTTATGATTATGGCCCTTGCCGCTGGCGGGTATGTGGCCGGGGTCTGGCATTTGACCACCCATGCCGGTTTTAAGGCCTTGTTATTTTTGTGCTCGGGAATTTTTATCCATCATATCGGCAGCAATGATCTGTATGAGATCGGTCGTCATGCCGGTAAGAAAATGCTGCTGCCTAGTGTGGCCCTTACTGTGGCTGCCGCCGCCCTTGCGGGCCTGCCGCCATTTTCCGGGTTTTTCAGCAAGGAGTTGGTTCTGGCCCAGCTGGCGACACAAGCCCATCCCTTTTGGTTGGGACTGGGACTTTTTAGCGCGTGGCTGACCGCCTATTATGCCTTCAGGGTTGTCTTTCTTGTCTGGCATGCCCCCCAAATTGAAACACCGGCAGTGCCGGAAAGTCCCCATCTGGAGGATTCCCACAATGGCATTAATTCGAATCTGATGGCCGGACCTGTGGCGCTTTTAGCGCTGGTGGCGCTTTTTTTAGGTTTTGGGGAACATGCTGTTAAAACCTTTTTAGCCAGAATGTTTGTTACACCTTTAAACGACGCTGGGACCGTACATGGCTGGTTGTTGTATGCTGCCCTGGGGGCGGCTGTTTGCGGTGTTGTCTTGGCCTGGTGGGAGTTTGGGCGCGCCCGTGCCAGACAAGTCGGGTTTGTGGAGCGCATCCAACCGCTTCACACGCTTTTTGCCAAGCGCTGGTATATTGATCATGTTTATCGGCTTTTGCTGGAGCGTGTACTTTATGGTGGTTTTTCGGCCATGTGTGACCACTGTGATCGAACCCTTATTGACGATAGCCTGGATGGCATCGGCAAAAAAGCGCTTGGCTGGGGTCGCAAATTATCACACTGGCATTTCGGCATGCTGCAACATAAACTGTTGATGCTTTTTGCGGTGGTCATTTTACTGTCGCTTTATGTGGTTTTATAAAAGGTAGTTTTTGATGCCAACGGCGTACGCACATTTTCCATATCTGTCGGCCATATTGCTGAGTTGTCTTTTAGGGTTTTTGATCATCCTGCTGACACCCAGTGAAAAGGAACTGTGGATAAAACGCGTCGCCGCCATTAGCTCGGGGTTGTGTTTTGTATTAACCGTGATTGTTTTTTTGGCGTACGATAAAACCCTAGGCGGTTTGCAGTTTGCGGAAAAAATAGTGTGGATACCGTCTTTGGGGATCCATTATTTTAATGCGGCAGACGGGTTTAATCTGCCCATGCTGCTTTTGACCGGCATCGTCTTTTTTGCCGGCGTATTTTCCATGTGGGAGTTAAAATATAGGGTTAAGGAATTTTTTGCGCTTTATTTTCTGCTGGTGGCCGGCGTTTTCGGTCTTTTCATGAGCATGGATCTCTTTTTTATTTTTGTCTGGTACGATGTATCGCTTTTTCCCATGTATTTGTTGATCGCCGTCTGGGGTAGTACCCGCAAAGAATATGCGGCCATGAAACTGACCCTCTATCTTCTGGCCGGAAGTGCCCTGGTTTTGCCGGCCATCATTTATCTGGCGGCAAGTTCAGGCCTAAATACCTACGATTTGACAGCCCTGATGGCGCCGGGGACCTTCAGTCCGGGTCAGCAGAAGCTGGCTTTTTTGTTGTTGTTTCTAGGCTTTGGGATTTTGGCGGCGGTCTGGCCCTTTCATACCTGGTCGCCGGTGGGTCATGTAGCCGCCCCCACTGCGGTATCCATGGTGCATGCCGGGGTTTTGATGAAGATCGGGGCCTTTGGCATTTTGCGCCTGGCGATTTTTTTATGTCCGGCCGGCTGGCTTTATTGGGCGCCGCTGATGGGCTGGCTGGCGACCATCGGCATTGTATACGGGGTTTTAGCCGGGTTGCGCCAGACCGATATCAAATATGTGATCGGTTATTCCAGTGTGTCGCATATGGGTATTGTCGGGCTGGGGTTATCGACGGTCACCATGGAGGGGGTCAATGGGGCTGTGTTTCAGATGTTTGCCCACGGCATTATGACCGCCCTCTTTTTCTCGGCCATCGGCTATATCTATGATCGCACCCATACCAAGGTCATTGCCGAACTGGGTGGGCTTGTCACCAGCATGCCCAAAGCGTCGGGTTTTTTTATCCTGGCGGCATTGGCCGGTATCGGCGTGCCTTGTTTGGCCAGCTTTTGGGGTGAGCTTTTGGTTTTTATGGCAGCCTTTAAAACATCCCCGCTAAAGGCGGTGCTGGCCATTGCCGCTCTTGTAGTGAGTGCCCTTTTTATTTTGCGGGTGGTCCAAAAGGTCTTTTATGGGCCTGTCCGCAAAAAAATGGCAAATTTGCCCGACATGTCCTTTGGTTTGAGTTTGCCCCGGATAATGCTGGCGGCAACCATATTGCTTTTCGGGCTATGGCCTTCTTTGATGCTGGATATGATTGATACGGCAACCACGGCTCTTTTTAGCCGGATGCCTTAACGGATTTACAAGGTCAATTGTAAATGAAGAATTTGGTGTAAATGACGAATTTGGTTGGCATAAGCTGCGAGCTCTTCTACTTTTGCTCCGCCATGGTGATGTTGATACTTTCCATGCTGGAGAATCCGTCGCAGCGGTACCTCTACCGGGTGGCCTGGGGACTCTCTTTTGCAGGCGTTTTATTGAGTCTGGCCAGTGTCAATTTGAATGGTCTTTTTTTTGCTCAAACCTATCGGGTCGATTTTTTTTCTCAAGTCTTTAAGGTGGCTTTGGCCCTGGGTCATCTGGGTGTGGTGAGTCTTTGCAATGATCTAAGCGGTGTGCGCCAGCGCCTGCAAGGCGAGTTTTATATGCTGCTTTTTATCTGCACCCTGGCC
>Ga0233431_1006479_pt1 | contig 10524 bp, 7 predicted proteins | sample SI_118_April2016_FD_179867 | JGI IMG/M metagenome (GOLD analysis project Ga0233431, IMG submission 179867) | Seawater microbial communities from Saanich Inlet, British Columbia, Canada - SI_118_April2016_200_MG | ecosystem: Environmental > Aquatic > Marine > Inlet | place: Canada: British...
ACATGGAAATGATATTTCAAATGGTGTTATTGACACAACGCATTTAATTGTTCCAACAGTTCTACGCGACTCTGAAGATAATCATATTCATGATATAACTTTTTTAGCCAACCAAAATGCAATATACCTTAATAGTGCAAGAAACAATATTATTACTGAAAATAAATTAATTAGTAATGCGATTGATAAACCGCTATATGGATTAATATATTTAAGCGACTCAACAGATAATCACATAACTAATAACGAATTTACATATATATACGATGCATTTACTTACGAAGGTGTTTCTGAAGAAGATAACAATATCGAAGATAATACACACTTAATTATTTGTATTGATGAAGACGAAGATGGATATAAAACAACAATTAATGAAGTATGTGGTAGTCTGGATGATTTAGATTGTAACGATATAAATCCATTAATTCATCCTTCAGCTCCAGAATACTGTGATGGTATTGATTATGATTGTGATGGTAATGTGTATGAAGAAGATTCCGTAGATTGTACCGTATATTATTATGATGGTGATGAAGATACATATGGTTTAGCAGATGATTCGAGATGTCTATGTGAGCCAGTAGAAACGTGGTCAGCCACATTAATAAATGATTGTGATGATACAAATGCAGATGTAAACCCTGCAATGTCTGAAGTCTGTGATAATGATATCGATGAAAATTGTAATGATCGAACAGATGACGTACCTGTAACTTTCTATGCAGATATGGATGAAGATGGTTATGGTGATATATTAAATACGATTGTTGGCGAATGTTTTGCGCCAGATGGTTATGTAACGAATGCATTAGATTGTGATGATTCTGATGTTGATGAACATCCTGATGCTACATGGTATATGAATGCAGATAATGATTCATATTATACCCTATCTAATTTATGCGAACGAGGGGAAGGTAGTGGTTGGGTAAACACTGCAGAATTAACACAAAGTGATTGTGATGATACTAATGCGGCTCTCTATCAAATTTTAGAAGGATATGCTGATGAGGATATGGATACATATACTGTTGGAGATATACAAGAAGTTTGTTCCGGAGATGTAATATTAAGTGAGTATTTAGTCGCGGAATCTGAGATTACAGATTGTAATGATTCGGATTCGGAGCACTGGACAGAGGAAACATATGTTTTAGATCAAGATAATGATAGTTATAATTCTAATGAAGCGATATTATGTACATCCACTGAAGATTGGTATTTAACTGATACTGGACATAATGTGGGTGAAGACTGCAATGATACAAACGCTGCAATATATCCTAATGCAACTGAAACATGTAACTCAATAGATGATAATTGTAATGGTGAGGTTGATGAAGGTGATGTTTGTGCAACTAAAACAACTAGCTCAAGCAGTTCTGGTGACGGATCATCGGGTGGTGGAGGCGGCTCCAGTAGTGGAAGTTCAACAGTTATTAAAGCAAATGATACAGAAGATAAGGAAACTCCTTCAACAGTAAGTACTGAAACACCAACCACAACACAAGATAAAGTAGTTGAAGAACCACACGAAGAAGTAGAAGAACCTGAAGAATTATCTTTCTTTGGAAAAATAGCCGAGTTCTTTAGAAATTTATTCAAATGAGAATTACAAAATTCTTATATTTAGATTTGTATCCTTTTTTAGCTCTTTCACAACAGCATCAACGGTTCTGATCTTTCTTGGAAAGTCAACATATAATTTTCCATTACTAGTTTTAACTGCAAACTTTTTCCATTGTTTTCTAAATGCATTAGCATGTTCTTTTAGTTCTGCAGGGGGTCCTTGGTGTCTAAATTGAGCGGATAGTATTGTGGGATTAATATAAAACCAAAGAATTGCATCATTATGTTTATCCCAGAACCAATTCTTTTTTACGATCTTAAAGTCATATTCATTTAATAATCTTTCAATATATTCAAACTGTTTTAAAATCTGGCAACCTGCAACATCCATTGTAACTTCTTTATTTGGTTTTACAGAAAATAAAATTAATTTATTTTTAGTTTTGCGTGCTTTTATTTGAGTCGCAGTTATTTTCTTTTCCACAAAAGAATTGGTACTTGGTTTAGCTAAGAATTTCTTAGCAGCTTGTTTAATAATTTTAAATTTTTCTTCTGAAACAATTGCTGCAGCATTTCTTTCTGGTTGAATTGGATCAACAACAATAATTGGGCTTGTAAGTTTTGATTCATTCATTAAAAGCATAAGTTGTTTTTCATCCATATATCTCTGTTCTGGATCAACAATAATCTTATCACCCCATCGATTGATCTGCTTAAGCAAATTGATAAACCCACCAAAATGAACTATTAATATCTCAATAACATGACCTGAAAAACCACGAATAAATGATTCAGCACCATAACAATTTGCTGATTTAAAGAATTTCTTAGCAATTCGAATATCATTTTTAAGTTTCAATTTCTTTGTTTTTTTAGATAACCATACAAAGTGAAGAGGTGAAACATCGGTTATATTCTTCATCCTATCTGGCTTTGTAAGTCTCAGAACGGGAATAATTTCAATATCATACCCCAAGTAATTAGTTTGAAAATAATCTCTAGAACCATGCAACCTTTGGTAATTTTTAAAACAAACTCTAACAATTTTCTCAGCTAAATCTGAAATCTGTTCACTTTTGTTTTTGTATTTTTCATAATCAAATTGTAAAAAACAATCAATATCATGTATGCCAGGCAACCAAGTTCCTTTTGCAACAGAACCACCAATAATCAACCGCGCTTGAAATTTTTCAGCTTTTGAATTAATTAAACTTAATATTTCTTGAGAAACTTCATTTACTTGTCGCTGTTCTTGTTTAGATGGAATTATTTCTTTACTTATTTTTTCCAGAACTTTTTTCATTTTAACTTTCGGTTGAGAGGCAAAAAATTACTTACGTAATTTTTTTTCATTTTAACTTAATCAATATCTTCACGGAATTTTAAAATTCCTGGCGTATGTCTTTCCATAAGTTCGTAGTTTCGAATTTTCTCGAGCTCAACAATTTGTTTTAATCTGAGATGATCAACTATTTTTTTATCATTAAAACTGCGCAATATGTCAGTGAGTTTTTCACCAGCTAATATTTGTGGAAGAATAACATAATCTGCTCCAGATTCATATAATTTCAAAGCATCATCAACATTTAATGCAACACTTAGGAACAGAGCATCTTTATTGTGTCTTTTTAGAGCACGTATAACTTCCATGTTTATGGTTTTATCTGGAACTGTAGAAATAATTGCCATGGCGTCTTTTAAATTAATTCTATTAATAATTTCAGGATCTTCAGCATCACCACAAAGACAATTTATTTTTCTTGAAATCAAACCTTGAATAACATCGGGATTGTAATCAACAATAAGTAAATTAATACCTTGCTCCCTGAAGTTGCTTACTATTTTTCTTCCAATACGGCCTGCACCAAATATTACAATATGATTTTTCAGATCATCTGCAACATGACTTAAATCATGTTGAAGTCTTTTATTGAAGAAAAGTATAATGTGACCAAACCACTTGTATAATTTATGATCATATTTTATGAAATAGGTTGTTAGTAACATTGTAATTGCAGTTAAGATAATTGCAATGGAAAGTATATCTTCACCAATCTGACCCAGAATTACTCCTTGCATAGCAAGTATAATTGAGAATTCACTTACTTGTGCTAAACCAATGCCGGAGATAAATGCCGTCCTTCTAGCATACCTACTAATACTTGCTAATACTGCAATAATAAATGGTTTAATTAAAATAACGGTTAATATTAAAGCAAAAATTGGTAGATATAATGCACGATCTATTGTTGGTATGATTTGTATTCCAATTGCAACAAAAAATATTGTTACAAAGAAATCTCTAATCGGTTTAACTCTACCTATTATTTCAATATTATATGGGAAGTTTGCAAGAGCAACACCTGCAATAAATGCACCAATTACTATTGAGAATCCTAAGAAACTTGCTGCACCTGCAAAGAGAAAACACCATGCTAGTGCAAATAAAAATAATAACTCCTGATTTTCAGCAATTTTCTTAAAGAAAAGTGGTAAAACCCACCTAGTTAAGATTGCTGCAGCGGCAATTAATCCAATACCCATTCCACCAATTCTGATAAAAGTCATAGCAGAAACATCTGCATTAAGTAGGAAAGTAAGTGCAAGTATAACTGCGACATCTTGTATTAATAATACTCCCAACATAATTCTACCGTGCAGCGTATCAAGTTCACGATTATCTGAAAGAAGTTTAATAACAACAAGAGTACTACTAAAAGCAATTATTAAACCAATATATAGACTTTCTATTCCAGAAAATCCAAAGAATTTGGCTAAAAAGAAACCAATAAGCGTCATAAGACCTACTTCAGCACCACCAATTAAGGCAGCACTAGCACCAACTTTTTTGATTCTATCCATACTTAACTCAAGTCCAACAACAAACAAAAGAAGTGCAATTCCTAATTCACCAATTGTTTTAACAAAACCAATGTCTTGAATTAGTTTGAAACCAAATGGCCCAATTAATAATCCACCAACAATATATGCAAGAATTGGTGGCTGCCTTAAGAACTTAGCAATGATTGCCATAAATGCAGCAACTATGATAATTATTGATAGGTCTAGCAAAATTAGTTCCATATAATTGTTTACTCTAGCAGATATTTAATGATTGCGATGATATTATACACTCCATCAAACTATTTATTAAAAACAAATAACGGTGTCAGATTTTATGAAGCAAAAGATAGTATTGGCGCTCCAACAATTTGGTCCATTATTGCCTGTAGAAGTAGCTAGCAAAACCGGTCTGGATAGTTTTATGGCTAAAGCTTATTTAGAAGAACTTATTGCTGAAGGCAAAGTTAAAATTAGCAGAGAAAAAATAGCCGACTCAAATGTATATTATTTAGACGGTCAAGATTCACAAGTTCAGCAGAAGTTTATATCCATTGTTCAAAACCATAAAAAAACTGCTAGAACTTATGCTCCAATACAAGATCTTTCACTTTCACCAGAAGTTCAAGCAAAGCGAGATGCATTTGCACAAAAGTTAGCAGAGATTGAAGCTGCAGAACAAAAAAGAAAAGCACAACAAATATCAAATCCAGCACCAAGACCACAATTAGTGCAACAACTTCCACAACCAACCTTTAAACCACTGCCAGCTCTTCCACCAAGACCAATCCCACAATTTCCACAAACTTCCATTCCTGAAAAGCCAGAATTTAAACCAACTGCTGAACCCACACCACAACAAATTAATTTTGAAAAGGAACCTATCTATGAGCCGGAAAAAGAAAGAACCTTCATTGACGAAGCAATGGACTGGCTTAGAATGGAAGGATACGAAATAATTGAAGAATTATCTGCTAAGAAAACTTCGGTCTCACTTTTAATCAAAGTAAATTCCGATTTTGGAAAGCTCAATTTCTTTGCTAAAATTAGAGATAAGAAATCAATTACAAAAGCCGATCTAACTGCTGCATATGCTGGTGCAATGGAGCATAACTGTCCTGCGGTAATAATTACAAATGGTGAGCTAGCGAAGTCTACAGATATTTTCTTAGAAGAAAAAGGTGGAGTTGTTAAAGTTAAGAAATTATAACCAAAGATTTAAATTATAGTTTAGATTAAATATTTAATGAAGTTTAAACCGCACATTACAACATCAACTTTTATTTTTATAGCATTTGTTATATTGGCTTCAATATTTACTTTTTATGGACCTGAACTAAATCCCGGTTTTGAAATAACAGATGTTTTTCCGACAACAGCATTATTATTTGGTATTTTATCGGGATTTACAGTTTCAATTTTATGGGGCCGCCTAGAAAAAACACGTGGATGTTTAACTGATGAGACTGGAATTATTTATTCAATTTATTATCGTTCAGCAGTATTTGGTAAAACAATACAAAATAAAGTGTCAGATTTAATTGATGATTATTTAATAGCGACAACAGACGCACCGTTAGAAGAATTTAATAAATCTCAAGACGAATTTGTTAAACTTTATAATTATATTTTAAATCTTAAACCTTCTAAAGAACACACTTTTGAAAGAGGTGATATGCTTGCTATGCTTGATGAGGATATTAAAAATAGAACACATGTTCTTTTTCATTCAATGGCAAAATTAGTTCCATATCTTAGTTATTCTGTTTATGTGTTGGGTTTCATGTTGATTTTGTTAATATTCTACATGCATAATTATACTTTTGCTTCAGCAGTAATTACTATTTTATTATCTTCAACAGTAGTTTTAGTTATGCTTCTGATTGATGATCTAAATAAAATGAAGCTTTGGGCTAATATCTTTATGGAAGTAAATCTAAATAGTATATATGATGTAATTGGAAAAAAGAGATATTATGAAGAATGGCTAATGAAACAGGGTTATCAAAGTCCAAAACCTGGAGAGACATATCGAATACGTGATAAATCTGGCAAGATTATTGAGAAAACAGCACCCAAAAAGTAGACAGTTAATTTTACTAGTCAAAATATAATATTTTGACAGTATAGTTCTTTCACGTCGTTCAAAAACTATATAAACCCAAATTCTGAATTCTAAGTATAGCGGGATGGGGCAGTCTGGAGTGCCCGCCGGAAAAAGTAAGTGTTAATAAATATTTACTTTTGGCGAAGCTCATATCGTCAATTCATTGAATTGACACGGGAGACCCGGAGGCCGTTGGTTCAAATCCATCTCCCGCTATCGTTTTATTTTCATAAAAGTAAATTCGTTTAAATCTTTTGTATATATTTTCTATATTGTAAATAATGTTATTTTAAAACACTGTACGTCGGATTACTGGACACTGGACAAGTGTGCGTAAGAGCTTTATAAGTTCAGTGCTACGATTTTTATGGAAATTACACCTAAAATCGCTGAATGTGTCGGTTTATGGTTAGCAGAAGGAGATAATAAAACTAAATATGAAATAACGTTTACAAACAATTGTTTAGTTTTAGTAAAATTATTTAATCAAGAGGTAATTAGTAAATATTCTGGAAATCCTCGAATTTATATTTATTCCAGAGAAAGAAATATTGAATTTGAGTTAGATAATTGTGCTATCAAACAATATATGGATATTCGAGCAAATAAACCTTACTTTGTTTTACGTTTAGCTTCAGTCAAAGTAGTACGTGATTGGAAAATTATTGTTGAAAAAGTCAAGAAAAATCCAAAGTTTTATGCAGATATTTTGCGAGGTTTCTTTGCTGGAGAAGGAAATATTAAAACGGGTTCGCATTCAAATAGAACAATTAGAATTGCTCAGAAACAGCCAACTGAATGGGTTAATAATATTTTAGATTTTTTTGGAGTTAGTTATTCTTTCGCAGAGCGCGAACGTTCTTACGTGATTACAGGTAGTTGGAATTGGAAGAAGTTTGCAGAAATAAGATTAGCAGATTTACATCCGCAAAAGAAAGAAAGATTTTGGAGTGTATATAAGTCATTTAAAGAAGAACATTACCCAAATAATTATATTAAAAATAAATTACTTAAACGACTTACCGAACCTTGTACGACTAAGGAATTAGCAATAGATTTTAATCGTTCTAAAGCGAGAATTAATGATGTATTATGTTCATTGAAAGAAGCAAAGATTATTAGAAAATTTAATATTCGAAGTAATACGTTTTGGATTAGAAATGATTCTAATAAAATCATAATTTCGGATGTAAAGAGAAACTATTTAGATTTACTTGAAGGAAATAGAACTTCAGATATTGCAAAGCTTTTAAATGTCTGTTGGAAATCTGCAAATAGGCGATTGAGTGAATTAGAACGCCTTAATCTTGTTGTGCAAGATAAACAAACGTTATGGAAAATAGTTCCGACAATAAAAGAAATAATTGTGAAGTAAATAAAATCATATGTGGCTTGGACGAAGCCGGAAATAAGTAGATATTTTTCTGCTTACCGTAGGGGGTCCAATCCTTGGTCCGATGGTTATGGCAGGCGTAGCTATTTCTGAAGACAAGCAAGATAAATTAAAAGAATTAGGTGTTACAGATTCAAAACTCCTTAGCCCAAAAAGACGAGAAGCACTTTTTGACAAAATAATTGAGTTAGTTGATTCTTATCATATTATTGAAATATCTGCAAATGAGATTGATCAAATGAATGAATCTGGAACTAATCTAAATCAACTAGAAGCTCTCAAAATTGCAGAGATTCTTATGAAACTAAAACCCGATAAAGTATTTGTTGATTCGCCAGAACCAACTGCACATAAGTTTGCAGGCATGATTTCACAACATCTTAATGGGTTTAATCCTGAAATAATAGCAGAGCATGGAGCAGATTTAAAATACCCTACAAGTTCCGCAGCCAGTATTTTGGCAAAAGTAACACGAGATAGATCAGTTAGAAAAATAGAAAAAGAAATAGGACACCCAATTGGCAGTGGCTATCCAGCAGATCCAAACACAAAACAATTTTTACAAAACCATTATTTGGATGATAAGCATATTGATTATATTAGAACGTGCTGGTCTACTTACAAGAAACTCAAAAAAGAAAAGAAGCAATCCAGTTTAGGTGATTTCTAAATTAAACAAATTCTTTGAATAACCACAACTCTTTTAATCTCTTTTTCTTAATTATAATCATGTTAGGTGAGTATCCCGATATACAGTGATTGGAATTTTAACCTAGCAAGAGTTTTATACCGACAAAATCAAGAAGTGATTTTGCATAATAGAAAACTAAGTTTTTTATACGACGAGGTCGTAGGTGATTTATATGAGAATTGAATTAAAAAATCGAATTAGTACAGCAAAAGCCAAAGAACAAAAAGAAGGCAAACAAGTGATCCTCGCTGGCTGGATACAAGAGAGTAGAGTTCTCGGAAAGCTAGCATTTGCAAAACTTAGAGATCGCGATGGTGATATTCAAGTTGTATTTTTTCCCGATAAGTTCAAGAAATTTAATGAACTAAAAACTTTAACTCGAGAATCCGTTGTATCTATTACTGGAAAAGTAAAAGAATCCAAATTAAAAGCAGGCGGAAAAGAAATATTAGCAATTGATATGGAAGTTCTTTCTCCGGCACAGACGCCATTACCTATAGAGTTCCTAGGAAAAGGTATTGAAACAGATTTGAGTAAACGATTAGATGCACGTTTCCTTGATTTGAGAAACCCAAAGATTGCAGCTATTTTTATGATTAGAGAAAAAGTAGTTGAGGCAATTCATGAGTTTATGAAGAAAAATGGATTTATCAATGTTCATACGCCACGAATATCTGGTACAGGTGCAGAAGGTGGCGCAACAATGTTTGAATTTGAACACTTTGGTAAGAAAGCATATCTTAGCCAGAGCCAGCAACTTTACAAACAGATGCTTATGTCTTGCGGCTTTGAAAAAATATATGAAATTGGATCAAGTTTCAGAGCAGAAAAAAGTCATACTATGCGACATCTGACGGAATTTACACAATTAGATTGTGAAATGTCTTTTGTTGATTCGGAAGAAGATATTTTTCAGATTCAGGAAAAACTTCTAAAATATGTTTTAGATTATGTTAGAACTAACTGCAAAAAACAATTAGAACTTATTGAAAAACAAGTTCCAGCAATTGCGCTCCCAATCCCAAGAGTTTCACATGAAGAAGCAACACAATTATTACAAAAAGCAGGCGTTAAGATTAAGCAAGGAGAAGATATTGGAACATCGGAAGAAAAAATTCTTGGAGAACAAGTTGCAAAGAAATATAATAGTAAGGCATTCTTCCTAACAAAGTTCCCTTGGAAACTTGAAGTCTGTAAGTTTTATTGGGTTAAAAATGGAAATTATGGTCGAGGAGCAGACCTTGAATTTATGGGACAAGAACTTACAACAGGTTCACAACGAGAGCACCGATATGATGTTTTAGTTAAGCAGATTAGTGATAAAGGTTTGAGTCCAAAGAACTTCAAAGCATATTTAGAACCGTTTAGATTTGGAACCCCACCGCATGCAGGATTTGGATTGGGAATAGACCGATTAGTTAGCTACATGCTTGGATTGGAAAACATAAGAGAAGTTGTTTTGTTCCCAAGAGACCCAGAGAGATTGAATCCATGATACCAAATAAACTAAACGCCGGTGATGAGATAAGAATAGTTGCACCTGCGCTAAGTTTATCTATTTTATCAAAAGAACATATTACTCTTGCTGAAAAGAGACTTAAAGATATGGGTTTTAAAGTAACTTATTCTAAGAATGTAAAAGAAAAAAATGCGTTTAATTCATCTTCAATTAAGTCGCGAGTAGATGATTTACATGAGGCATTTAGAGATAAAAATGTTAAACTTATTATGACTGTTATTGGTGGTTTTAATTCAAATCAGCTTTTGAAATATTTAGATTATAAGTTAATTAAAGCAAATCCCAAAATCTTTTGTGGCTATTCTGATATAGATGCATTAAATAACGCTCTTTTTGCTAAAACCGGTTTAGTTACTTATTCAGCCATACAATTTTCTACATTTGGGATGATAAAAGGGTTT
>Ga0233431_1006480_pt1 | contig 10523 bp, 5 predicted proteins | sample SI_118_April2016_FD_179867 | JGI IMG/M metagenome (GOLD analysis project Ga0233431, IMG submission 179867) | Seawater microbial communities from Saanich Inlet, British Columbia, Canada - SI_118_April2016_200_MG | ecosystem: Environmental > Aquatic > Marine > Inlet | place: Canada: British...
GCCTTTAGTCTTTTGGCAATGGCTCCGTGCAGCCACATGGCGGCCAGGTTGCCGCGAATGCGCCCTTTAGTCTTTCCGCCGCTGTAGATGGCCCCGTCTGAACCCGTATCCAGCTTTATCTTGAGCCGATTGGGCTGGACGGTCTCCACCTTTATTTTCTTGCTGAACAGGACTGCCCCCACTTTGACTTTGGCCTGCCAGTTGCCGGTGGGTGCATCGGATGTGGTGCGGGTGGCAAAGGCGTAAAATCCATTTAAGCCTTTTCGGGCAACGATTTTATCTTCCAGTTTGCCGGCCGGATCGCGCAACTCGAAGATGACCGGATGGTTGGCCGGCAAACGGTTTTTGTCATCTAACAAAATAAAGGTTAGGTAAATGGGATCACCCGGCCGCCAGACGCCACGCTCGCCGTAAATAAAGCCTTTCAGCCCTTTTTTGATGGTACGGCCGGAGGTGTCAAAATGACTCACCGAGAGGGCTGAGCCGTCATCTATTTTCAAATAAGCATGCTGGGCGCTAGCCCCCCGGCCGTGACGGGCTGTCAGCAAAAACGGTTTTCGCAATTTTTTAAAAACCGCCATACCGTTTTGGTCCGAGCTTGACGTGGCCAGCACTTGCTGCTGGTAATCGCTGAAGGTCAATTGAACATAGGGCAGGGGCCGGGCTGTCTTTAGGTCATTAACCGCCACATAGATGGTGCCGTCCTGGTCCTTTTTGGCGATCAGGCCGATATCGGAAATTAATAGATTGCGCCCCTTGATGATATTGTGATCGCCGAAACTTTTAAAATAGCCTGGATGGCACGGATCTTTGCGATTGTCATACATGATATACCAGGGATATTGATTCCCATCGGCATAGTTGTCCCAGGCACTCTGCTGCCGTTCTGATTCCCAATTGTCCGGCAGGGGCAAATCTTCAGCCTGAATCGGCATTGCGGCATTACCGGCCAATTTGGGGCAATCAGTCACCATATGCGTTGGAAAAAAAGAAAGTTCAACCCGAAACACACCCTTGGTATGCCGGGACACTAAAGGCTGCAGGTCCAGACCGTGTCGCACCCAGCGGTTTTTCTGCTTGGGATCAAAGTTTAAAGGGATCACCCTGCGCAGCACAGGTTTTCCAACCCGGTGGAGTTGGCTTTCTTCCGACAAATTATTGACCTGTAAAAACTGAGCCACATTTGGATCGGGAATGTGCAGTACCGTCACCACAACAGCCCGCAAGTTGGCGCTCTCGACGGGAATGGTGAGTCCGCGGGTGGTGGGAATGATGGTGCGTTTTCCAATAAAGCGCACCTGGGGTTTGATATCTTCAAAGTGCATCTCAAAACGGCGCTCACGGTTGAGCCGATCGCCATGCAAGTTGCGAATGCCCCCGTCCAGAATCAAGGTTTGGCTGCCCCACAAGCCCGGTGTGGTATACACCCGGATGCGGTTGTCTGTCTTTGTAAAACGAAGTTTTGTTTTGCCTTCATCGTCCAAGCGAACAAGCCCGGCCAAAGATTGCTGGGTGTCCAAGGCATCGGAAAAGATCACATCGATATAGCGTTCCGGGACATGAATGGTGCGTGCCTCAAGTGCGACAAAAGGACCCAGGGCCGGGATTTCCAGGCTGGTGCTAAACTGTTGTTTGGTATCAATGGCACTGCCGTTCCAACTCAACTTCAGGGTTGAGATCTTTTCAAGCTTTTTGATCCCTTCAATGGTAAAGCGATGCTGTTTTTTATCATTAGCATGGGTCCAGGTAGGATAAAGGTTTTTTCCCATCTGGCCTGCTTTAAGGATTTTTTCGACATCTTTAATGTCAACCTCATCCGCCGTGGTAAGTGTTCCCGAAAGCGTTAGCCGATTCCGGAATTCGCTTTTGGCGGTCTTAAAGCCTTCCAGTTCGATTTCAAAGGCCTGGGGCCGCACCGAAAAATTAAAACCATAATCTTTTTGGGGCGCTGAATCCATGATGGCCGTCAAATCGAGGCGCACCATGTATTTTTGGCCGGAAGGCAGAAAGCGCTTGGGCGTAAAAACAAGGGTGCGTTTATCGCGCCATTTGGCCTGCCCTTTTATGGGGGGTTCAAACGTAAAAGGAGAAGATGCCAACTCCGTCTTGAGTTGATCCGAGTTTACCATGGGCCTGCTAAACTGCACTTGGATTGCTGATGTTTTTGAAATAACTTTGCTCGTATGGGCGCTTATCAGGGATGCCGCAACGGATTGCGGAAGCACCACAAATCCCAAAATAAGTGCGATCCATAGCATTGGCCGAATTGCCTTGACATAATAAAAACTTCGACGGCAAATCATGAGGGCTCTCCTAAATAAAACAATTATTGAAGAATGGTCATAGCGGTTTTGGCATCGCTTTTAATAAAGCGTTTGTCTTTGTCCCACATTACTTCGATCAGCTGGTGCTGGTCGTCAAGCCAGTAGGAGGCTGAGGCAGGTCCTTTTTCCACGAATATGTGCAGGTTGTCTTTGGCTGAATCCCGCCCGCTGTAAACGAGTTGGACGTCGTTTTTAAGGTTGAGTTCCAAAGTCTCGATGACATTTAGCCGGATGCTGCCCGGTGCAAAGGCCTGTTTTGTGACCAGCTCAAATAGCAAAAAGTCGGTGGTGGTGTCAGGAGCCAAAAAAATGAGCGGATCTTCTTTCTTTTTCGAAAGAATCCCTGAAGCAACTTTGGCGGTCTTGCTTATTCTAAAACCATATTCGTGCGTATATTTTGACTTGCGTCCTTTGGCATTGATACTGATGGCCTCAACCACCAGCCAACGCGGGGTCAGGGTTTCATCGATGCGTGACTCGGTTTCAAACCGATAAAGTTGCCTGGGGCCATCCAACTCACCCACCAGAAATTCATAAAAAAACCGAATGATGCCATGCTCATTTGGGTCGGTCTTGCGGGTAATATGCAGGTAGCCGGCCGGCTTATCTTTTAAATGAAAAAGAAACCAGCTTTCTTTTGGGGCATTTTGAAAGTCTTTTTTAACTTTTGGCCTGAACCTGGCGCGGCCCATGACAAAGGCAATGTTTTCAAGACCGTGGGTCGAAAGTTCAGTTTTAAGACCGTCATTTAAAGGGGTGTAACTGGTAATGGGACCACCGTCTTTAAGGATGGTTACCAGTACCCGCTCTTTTTTTGTAGGATAATAATAAATCGTGCCGCCAACGCCGGGTTTCTGCCACTTGTGATCAACCGAATAACACGTACCGCGAAAAATTTCCGGCACCTTTTGGCCAAAATTCTGCTCCAGTTTAAAGACGATCTTTTTGTGGGTGGCGCGCTTTGTCTTTTGAAGGATTTTAACTGTCTGAACCACAGCCACAGCTTTTATTTCCGAAAGCTCCGCCTGCCTGGCATAATGTTTGGGTGGCAAAACCGCCATGGCTGTTGCGCTAAAACACAAGACCGTCATCAAAACAAATGCAAACAAGATCATTTTTATAACAGAGTTCATGGTCTATTCCTTTTTAAAAACGAATCTGATGATTTAATCCGTGCTTATTGGGGTAAGTGGCACAATTGTTTCAGTATCGAAATCAAACTCCTGTTTTCTAAGAGCCTGTTCAAAACGTCGTATGGCGCCCGGGGCTGTTTTTTGGCTGATAAAGCCTTCTTTGGCAAATGCCATAACTTCAATCGATTCAAGACGATCTTTTTGTCCATCCACAACCACTAAAAGGGATGGATTTGCATTGAACCACCCAGCCCGGACTTGGGCCCACAAAACGCTGAGGTCGTTTAGGTGGGTCTCGTTTGGCGCATGCGCGATATCTTCAAGCACCGATCCGATTGTCCCAATCGCCTTTAAAAGATGCCGCTGCTTCAAATCATTAAAGCCGCTCAAAGATACCAGGGTTGTGGTCAATTTGTTAAATTGTTGCCCGAAGCTGGCCCCCAGATAGGCCGGCAGCGTCGCCCCTAAAGACGGCCCCAATGATGGCAAATCCAGGCCGTTTGAGGTTATGTGTGCGGTCAGATCACTAATTTTCATATAAATAAGTCTTTTTTTTTTGAAACGACAAGATTTAATTTTAGCAGCCTGACAAACCAGACTGGCAGCGTTTCAGGCGTTTATTCAGTGTTGAAAACCTGGTTCTCTGAGCCGGGTCAGAGTCAATTGGCTATGCCGAAGACACTTTGAAGTAGAATCCAGGAGTCAGGAGCCAGGATTCAGAATAAGGTGTTCGCCTTCGGCTCTGGCCATAATAATTGCTGGAGCGAAGCGACATTCATGTTCTTCTGACTTCTGGCTCCTGGGTTCTGAATTCTTAAATTTTAGGTAATCGATGCCAAAGCCCCTTCAAGGGGTCATTCAAAGCCTGGTCCTCGGGGCCAGGAGTCTTTACTATTACAACATAAAACGCCCATCAACCTGCCACCAACCGATCACCGAGCCGTGCCGTTCAAAGGTTACCCCGGCTTCTTTTTCAAGGGCACGAGCCCATCGTCCGAGTCCGGCGGCATGATGAATGATCAGGGGTGTACTGTTGCTGGGAATTATATCGGTTTGAAGATTGTGGGCGGCAATAATGCTGGCCTGGGCGGCTTGGTTTTGAGAATTGTCCCAGGGCGTGGGATGGATGAACCCGTGATTGGCACCTTCTTCGCGCAGGTAGCCAAACTGCTGTGGAAACCGGGATTTTAGATCGCGCATCAGTGAAACCGCCTTAAGATTGTCTTTAAGGGTAACCCCTTTGTTGAGGTTTTTTAAAAGAATATCGTCAAAAGCCTCAAACCCGACCGATGCCAGAAGCAGGCGGATTTTCATCTCGGCCGCCTTTTTAAGGGTGGCTTTAAACCGTGAGGCACCGCTAAGCAGATAATCGACCCTGGTGGTCAGGTTAATCTGTGAAATTTTGAGCCCTTCCCTTTCAATTGCGGCAAGCAGCCGCGGCAAACTGGCAAATGGGTTTTCATTAATCAGCTCAAAGGGAATTTTGTATCCTTGCCGGTTTTCAGGCAAACCGGCGATCTGGGTTAAAACGCAATCAAAATCGAGGGCACCGCAAAAGCCTTTGTCGATGGCCACATCACAAAAGCTGCACCCTTTTAATTCCATTTTTAACGGCGAGGCCCCTGAATCCGCTAAAAACCCCGGCGGGTCAATGTCAACGCTACGGGTTTTTACGGCATAGGGGCAGCCTATCTGCTGCAGCACTTGTCCTGAACTAATTACAACCGGTGCAAGCCGACCTTTTTCAAGACGGTATAAATTGGCCCAATTGACCTCATTTAAAAACGAAGCCTGCCATTTGCATGATCTGTTTTGAGTCACCTGACCTTTATTATCAATATATAAAAGCCCATCAATATCGGCAAGCCTCTGATGATCAAAATTATTTAAAAGCGGAATAATCTGTTCAGCCGGCCCTTTGAGCCCATAATTAAAAACTGCTTTGTACCCTTTGAAACGGTGCGGGTGGTTTTGCCAACCGGTTTCACCGCTAAAGTCATCTGCGGCTTGGGGGCCGGCCAAAATGGTGGTGGCGCCTTCTGCTTTCAAGCCGGCTGCGACCTTGATCAAATCTTCCCGTCCACCGATTCCCGAAAAGCCCACCAAAGGTTTTTGAGGACCGCAATATAGCCTAAGCGCCTTTTTTACCTGCCGGGGATCGTCATCGCGGCTGACAGCAACCACAATGCAGTCGTAGGGTGTATTGGCCGAAATGATGGTGGCGGCCATTTGCGGTCCAAGCAAGCCATAAGTGGCATTACCAAAATAACCGCTAATAATGGCCATCTTAGGCCGCTTGGGATCAGAATCTTTTTTGTGTGTCAATGAGAAAAACTTTTTTAGGGTGTCGTGCTAAGTGTCCAGGTCGCTTCGTAAAAATCAGCCCCGGCCTCCATTTTGGGCCCGGTACCGGAAACTGCGATACCACGCGTTTTGGCCGCTAAGCTTTTGCGGTCGCCGGACACCACACTCAAGCCCTGGCCTAGTGGCTTGGCCTCAATCTGACCCAAAGGTGCCTCGCTGGCATAAACCACAATCTGATCCTGGCCATAGGGCGGGGCCACGTTCAACACAAAATGATCGCCTTGAGCTTGATCGGGAATTTTATACAATTTACCGCCTTTAAAGCGGTTGACGGTACGGTAATCGTTGGGCAGAAGCTGGATGATATTGCCGTCTGAGGTAATATCAACAATACGGGCATAAAAATCGCGATTGCCCTGCAGATAAATTTCGATCTGGTCGCCTTTATTATATTTCTTTTTGGAGGTCCATACCTTTACCGTAAGCGGTGCGCCAGGATCCAGGGCGCCATCAGGTGTCGTGGTTTGGGCGCCCGGTTTCAGGCTGTACTCCACTTCGGCTTTGATCCAGACGTGATAGCGGGTGTTTTTTTCAATGCCGAAATCCTTTTGCTCTAAGATCGTAACGGCCCCTTCGGCGCTGGCGTTGACTTCGTCCAGTTTCAGCTCGAAATTTTCCACCTTGGTTTTGGACTGAATATAGGTCTGGGCCATTTCAACCGCTTGGCGCTTGGCATTGGCAAAGGCCATGGAGCGCGTCTCTTTTAAGGTCATATCCTCGGAAAGATTGGCATAGCCGTCTACCGTATGGATGCTGGAACGTTTTTCCGCATCCGGCGCCACCGTGACAGCCCTTGTCTGGGTATCGGCCATAACCGTGTTGACAAAAATGGTCAAAAGAGCAGTACAAACAAAGCAGCATGCTAGCGTCAGCTTTTTTGTCATAAACCGGTTTAACATAATTCCCTCCTTCAGATAAACGCCGCGACCGCTTTATCAGCGTGAAACCTTAATCAAGACACGTTTAAAGGTGGTGTGCGGCAGCTGATACTCTTTCACTTCAAGAGCCAGTTTTTTTTTATCGACCAGCGCCTTTAATGGTTTGGATTCCTTTTCGGCCAAGACCCCTTTAAGCAGCATTATCATACCGCCTGGCGCCAAAAACGGCAAGCCCCATGACACCGCCTTGGCTGCATCCGCCAAAGCCCGGCAGACCACCACCTGATATCTTTGGCTTTGGTCTGCTTTCTGGCTCAATTGTTCGGCCCGCGCATTTAGGGCTTTAATGCGCTCAAGATTTAGGGTGTGGATCATGGTTTTGACGAAACTGATTTTTTTACGGACCCCGTCAATTAGAGTCATATCTAAATCCGGCCGTAAAATACGAAGCGGGATGCCGGGCAAACCGGCACCGCACCCGATATCAAGCACAGCGGCATTTAACGGTATTACCGGTACAGGCGCCAAGGAATCAACAAAATGCTTGAGTGCCACCTCGCGTGGTTTGGTGATGGCGGTCAGATTGGTTTTGCGATTCCAACGCAGAAGCTCCCGCCCATATTGGACAAACTGTGTCGTCTGATCCCGGTTCACGGCAACGCCCAACTCACGCGCACCCGATATAATCAGTTCACTCCAGGCCTCATCACCAATTTTCATTGTTTGTATCACTTCAGGTTGTCGCTGCTGCGTTATGGTATACCTTATATCATGGCTATAGAGTTGTGCCACCGCTGTCCCGATAAAATCGGGACACCCAAGCCTGAAAGAAGCCGCTTGTGAACTGGCAAACCTTGTTGTCCGTCGAGAAGCGGTAGGTTTTGGTATCTGGCACGTGTCGCGGCGTAGCCTTCAGGCGAAGAAGGAAGGCTAGAGCATTTTTAAAATTGGAGGCGTAGTTATTCTACGTCGATAATTTCAAAAAAGCGAGAAACGCAGTCCAGGGGCCAAAAGATGCCGTTTCTGGACGGACACCCTCTAACGCCATGCCCCGGTCAGATAAAACGCCGCCCAATAAAAAGGCCGGCTAAAATTTTTCGAACCAATCATATCTTTCTGGGCCTTTTGCAGGGCTTCGTCTTTGGGCATGTATTTCAAGTTTTGATAAAAGTTTTGCATCAGATTTGAGGTGGATTCGTCACTGACGCTCCACAGGCTCGACAAAATTGCCGGTGCGCCGGCATAAATGAAAGCCCGGTTCATACCGATGATTTCGCCACCGGCAGTGACCACGCCCAATCCCGTACGGCAGGCACTCAACACAACAAGGGCGGGGGAAATGTCCATGCCGAAAATTTCGGTGGCGGTCAGACGGCCGTCGTTTTGCCCATCACGGGCCAGACGCAGGCCCGAGTACAAAGGATCACTCACGCTGAACTCCCCGTGGGTGGCAAAATGCAGAATGTCGTAATGGCCTGCAAGCGTGCGCGCCTGGGTTTCTGTGGCCTCACCACGAAAATAAGCTGCCGAACCGTTAAAAAGTGCGGCAACCGCTTTTGACTCTGTTTGGGCATGGGGCAGATCGAATTTGGCAGCACCCAAATCCGGGTTGCCGAACGCCAATACAGGACCTTTGGCCGGTCTGGCCTTTTGCTGGGCATAAGCCATGACTCCGGCGCTGGGGGCAAAGACCAAACTGAAATTTTCCACCAAATATGATCTGCCATCATACAAAGCACCAAAAGGCAGATAGTGAAGCACATCGTGGGGAACAATCAGCAAACGATTTCCCATTATCCAAGATTTGGCTGGCGCAATCAAAATATCATAAAGCAGGCCTGAAAGCCTTAAAGAAGCCTTATGGTCATTTTTACCAATTGCGCGACGGTAGGCATCGATTTTGTCCTTCATCTCTGCTTTGCCGATATCAACCGTTGCCACGTGGGCCCGATTATCGGACACGCCAAAAATAAATAACTTCTCCGGCGTCTGGTAGTACGCCAACATGGTCCCGTTTTGAGGCACAATTTTGGCAATCTTTTTAAACGCCGGTTTTTCCACCGCGATCAAAGAGGCCAGTTCCGGCTCCTGGTCACGAATCTTAACCACTATCGCCCGATAGTCGTTTTCCCCTTGGGCTACTACTGCTGCCGCGTTTTCCGCTATGTTTTTGGCAACAGGTAACTGCTTAGCCTGGCTATACTTTAGACGCACACGTTGCTCCTGACCGGCCAGGGCACGGTGCTTGAAGGCAATTTTTTTGGTGGCTAAAAGATCGAGCAGGTTGCGCGCTTTGGCCCGTTCGACCGCTTCAAGCCCGGCTGCGGCGCCGAACAGTTCCTGGCTCAAGCGAATAAGGCCGTCATATATAAGCTGTTTGTCGGCCCGAAAGGCGCGTTTATTCATGTCTGTTTCCAGCTTGGCCTGAACCGACTCTGTGCGACTTATTGCGGCCTTGTAGTTTTCGTAGGTGGTGATTTTGATCTGGCGCAACAGCCGTTCTCCATGACGATCGGTTTCCGGAATCGTCTTTGCGGCCTCAAGGTCATTCAGCAGCTGCTGCAGTTTGTTGGTTTGGGCATCACCCAAAAAAACCTTGACGTTTGATATCTGAGACCGGATACGCGAAATAAAATCTTTTTTCACTTTTTGCATTTGGGCCGTGCGTCCAGTGCCCTTGTGTTTTTCTATAGCCTTTTTAAACCGGTTTGCGCGCTGCATGGCATGACGCTCGAAGTAGTATGCAAAACGTGTTTTGGTGCGCCAGAGGATATCTTCAAAATCTCCTTTTTTAAGCTGGGGCATTAGCGCATCCATGATCTTAGCCCCTTCCTCATAGCGGCCTTCCACCATATATGAACTGGACGTCAGCGCCTTGGCCACATTGAGTCCAAACCTGGCACCGATCTTTTCAAAATACTTTTGGGCCTGTTGCAGATAGCGGCGTCCAAGATCGCCTTGGCCGGTTAGTGACAGGGCATCGCCCATCACGATGGCGCTATATCCGGCGCCTTCATAAAAATCCCGACGATCAACATCCGGCGCCAGACTCATTACAGCCTTGGAATCCTCAAAATGGGCGTTGGCCTTTTTCCCGTTCTTGATGGTGGCCATATAATCGCCCATAAAATAGTAGGCAACGGTTCGGGCGGTTTCCGACCCTAATACGGCTTTCAGCAAAAGCACATCCGGGGGCATCCCGGGGTTTTTCATAAAGGCATCGATAACGGCAGCCTGGGGTTTTCCTTTAAATAGCACCGGCCGGTTGCGCACAACGACATTTAAAGCCATCTCGGCCTGGGCCAGGGCACCGGCGGAATTTCCCAGTCGCGACATCAAAACCGCCAGGCGGGTATGCGACATGGCAGCTTCTTCGGCCTGCGGCGCTGCGGCTATGCCTTGTTCCAAAATGCGTATGCCCTCTGCATAGCGGCCCTGCTCAGCCAAAAGCCAGCCCAATCTTCCTAAGACGATTGCGGCCTCGGTGTTTTTACCTTGCCGCTTTGCGTTTTTGGCGACCTCGCGAAAAGCTTTTTCGGCTTCGTTCATTTTGCCCTGGTTGAAAAGTGCCAGGGCACGATTATACTCATCGGAATACCTTGCATCGCCGGTCTGAGTCGGTTTTTGAGACTGTTTTTCATAATTTCCGGAAGCAATATAGGCTTTCATTAAATCACCGTCTTTGACGGTGATGCCGATGCGCTTGAACGCATCAGTACCCTTTTCTACATAAAGCTGTGACTGTTGTATATCACCCAGATTTTTCGAAGCACCACTGGCAGCACCAGCAGCCGCCCCCAGGCCTTGGTAAAATGATCGTCGGT
>Ga0233431_1006483_pt1 | contig 10521 bp, 7 predicted proteins | sample SI_118_April2016_FD_179867 | JGI IMG/M metagenome (GOLD analysis project Ga0233431, IMG submission 179867) | Seawater microbial communities from Saanich Inlet, British Columbia, Canada - SI_118_April2016_200_MG | ecosystem: Environmental > Aquatic > Marine > Inlet | place: Canada: British...
GCTGATAGCATCGAACACATCGACGATAGCTGTCATTTTACCACCTTGACTGATTTCTGTGGCATGTTTTTTATCTGGATATCCTCTGCCATCTTCTCTTTCATGATGTTCCCCGGCTATTTGAATTACCAATTCCGGTATATCTCCAATTTCTGCCAATATCATCCTACTTTGCACAACATGATTTTTCATCTTTTTAAATTCTTCATCAGTAAGACTTGCCGGTTTATTTAGAATTTTTAATGGAACAGTCATTTTCCCAATATCATGCATAAGGCCGCCAACGCCATAAAGGCTTAGTTCTTCTCCTGTAATTCCGATTGACTTGGCAAAAGCAATAAGCAAGGCCCCAACACTCACTGAATGCATGAAGGTATATTGATCTTTATGTTTCACACGAAATAAGGATAACAGGGCATTTTCATTCCGCGATAAGGATTCCACCATATCATTTACCAGGGGATAGACTTCCTCCATGCGGACGTCTTTTCCCTTCATAACATTTTTATATACCTTTGTCAGTTGAACCTTCGCATTATCTTTCACCTCCATGGCAATTTCAATCTCTTCATCATATTCAACTGTCTTATGATTTATTCCTGTAGGTGTGTCAGAAACTCCTTTTTCAAGATCATTGGTGATTTGCTTTTCAACTTCTTCGGCTGTGAAAGCATCACCAATATCCAACCCTTTTACAGTATCAATATATAATTCACGGATTTTTAAACTGTTTACTTTCTTGACCATCTCATCGGTGGTTAGTGCAACCTGTTTTTGAATAAAGGGATGTTCCATCCACCCACAATTAAAATCATGGACATACATACCTTTACGAAGCTGTTTTAATTTTATTTTTTTGATCATTCTTGGTCCTATTATCGGTAGAATTACCTTCTAAAGCATCAGATAATTTAGATTTTGCTTAACCACACTGGAAATGAAAATATTTTAATTAAACAAGTGTGATTATGATTTGAGATTATTCTATGTGTGATTGGACAATCAATTATGTTAACAGAAATGTGAGAATTATATCATTGATATTTTATGGTTGACCCTTTGGTTCAGGTGCGAGAAATGATGTAAAATATCATAATAGTATCACCACCATTCTTGGAATTCATTACACATGAAAAAAGTATCAATTAACGATATTAAAAAACTGAAGGGAAGCGGGCAGCCCTTTGCAACAGTTACTGCCTATGATTATACATCAGCCCGCATTGTCGATAACGCCGGTATCCCGCTTATTCTTGTAGGTGACAGTGCCGCCATGGTTGTTCTGGGTTATGACACCACCTTGCCTGTGACTATGGATGAGATGCTTATTCTTACAGCCGCGGTATGCAGGGGGACAAAAAGAGCCCTAGTAATTGCTGATCTTCCATTCATGTCATATCAGGCATCAATATCTGATGCACTGCATTCCGCTGGAAAATTTATTAAAAAAGCAGGTGCCTCAGGTGTGAAACTGGAAGGTGGAATAAGAGTTTGCCCCCAGATAAGATCCCTGGTGGATCATGGAATCCCAGTTATGGGCCACATCGGTCTTACACCACAATCATACCATCAGTTCTCAGGTTATACCATTCAGGGTAAAACTGTCGAAACTGCAAAACAATTATTAATTCACGCCACTGAAGTTGCTGAAGCCGGTGCATTTGCTTTAGTCCTTGAAGGCATTCCGGCGGAGGTGGCAAAAATAATCTCTGAGAAAATACAAATCCCCACAATTGGTATTGGTGCCGGACCTCATTGCGATGGACAGATTCAAGTCTTTCATGATATTCTTGGTTTATTTGGTGACTTTGTCCCAAAACACACCAAAAGATTTGCAAATCTTACTGATCAAATAAATGCTGCTATAAAATCTTTTATCAGCGATGTGCAGTCAAAAGAATTTCCCGCAGTGGAACATAGCGCCCATGTTAAACCATCGGTCGTTTCTGAAATTCAGCTGGAAAAAGAGTGAAATTAATTTCTTCCATCTCTGATCTCCAGAGTTGGCGGCAGTCATTTAGCGGCACTATTGGATTTGTTCCCACATTGGGAGCGCTACATAGGGGGCACTTATCTTTGGTTCATCAATCAAATTCCCATTGTGATCTTACTATTGTTAGCATTTATGTAAATCCAACTCAGTTTACAAAAGGAGAAGATCTCTCCAATTATCCCCGAGATTTAGAAAAAGATCTTGAAGCATTGTCAAACTATCAGGTTGATGCAGTTTTTATTCCTGATGACAAACAAATGTATCCGCAGGGTTTTTCAACGTTTATACTTGAAGATGATCTTTCTCATAGACTGGAAGGAAAAAGCCGACCGGAGCATTTTAGGGGAGTTCTTACAATTGTAGGAAAATTATTTAACCTTATTCGTCCCACTCATGCCTTTTTTGGTGAAAAGGATGCCCAGCAATTAAGGGTTTTGCAGAAAATGGTGATTGACCTAAATTATAATCTGCAGGTCATGCCATGTTCAATTGTACGCGAAGCAAATGGTTTGGCAATGAGTAGCCGTAATATCTACCTTTCAGAAAACAATCGTGAAAGGGCCGGTGTAATTTATAAATCCCTGAAAAAGGCAGAAGAAATGCTGGTTCAGGGAATTCGTTCAGTAATGGAAATTCGTGAAGCTGTTATTGCGATGATAAAAACTGAAAAGCACATACGTCTAGATTATTTTTCGATTGCAGACAATAACTCCCTCACGGAAATTCATGATAATATTGAGGGTGATATTCTCGTTAGCATTGCAGTGTTTTTTTTAAATGTCCGATTAATAGATAATTTTACTTTTCACCTGGATAAATAAGCAATATTATCCCTCTTGTGTTTTATTTCTATTTCAGAAAAATCTTTAAATAAATAATATCAAGAATACTTTTCAAAAATTGTATAAATATGTGATCATATCTGTTTTGGCGATATTTTTTTCGTGTACTGGAAAATCTATAGAAAATCAGATTAACCTAGTATTTTACAGTGATCCCAAAAGTTTAGATCCAGCCCTCGCCACTGATGTAAGAACCGGAAAAATTTGTGCTCTATTATATGACAATCTAATCAAATTCGGGAAATCCAGCGAGCTTGTTCCCGCCATTGCAAAATCCTGGACCGTAGATAAGTCTGGTAAAATATATACTTTCAACCTTCGCAATGACATTCATTTTACCTCGGGTGAATTACTCACATCACATCATGTAAAATCATCTTTTGAAAGAATCATGTCTCCAAATACTCAATCACATAGAAAATGGCTTTTTAAATCAGTCGTTGGTGCTGATGTTTTTGAGATTGGTGAAAGCAATAATATCTCCGGGTTCCAAGCAATAAACGATACCACATTTATTATTCAGCTGTCCGAGCCCTTTTCACCTTTTCCTGGTTTTTTAGCAATGCCTGCAGCAGCAATTGTTATGATTGACATTGATAATCAAATTATTGGAACCGGTCCATGGATTCTAAAGGAATGGATTCATGACGGCCATTTGAATTTTTATCGAAATGATAACTACTTTCTTGGAGCTCCAATGTCAGAATATGTCAATATACGTATTCTTCCTGAAGCACTTCCCCGCTCAGCTGAATTCATTACCGGATATCTTGATATCCTGGAAATACCTGAATCAGAATATTTATTATGGGCTGAGGATCCCAAATGGAATCCCTTTATTCATTTTAATAATGAATTAAATACATATTACATTGGTCTTAATTGCAACCGGCCGCCATTTAATGATGTCCGGGTCCGCCAGGCAATTAATTATGCTGTGGATGTAGAGGCAATAATACGTTCCATAAATAATGGGAAGGGTATTCCTGCTTCAGGACCGATTCCACCCTCACTTTTAGCTGATAATGATTTCCCTGCATATGGATACAATCTGGAAATGGCTCGAAAATTATTGAATGAAGCGGGTTATGAAAATGGATTTGAAGTTGAGCTATGGCAGGGTTCATCGAGGGAGCTATTGATGATTACCGAAAATATTCAAGCCCAGTTGGCGGATATTAACATAAAAGTGACTATTATTCGCAATGACTGGAATATGTATAGTCAGGCCGTGAATCAGGGAAAGCCTGATATGTATTATCGATCATGGTGGGCTGACTATCCAGATCCCGAAAATTTCTTGACACCTCTTTTTGAATCTGGAATCAGCACTAGTAGGTGGACAAGATACATAAACCCTGAACTTGATGATATTATCATATCACTGCAAAAAGAGACTGATGATGATATGCGGCTTTCACTTTCGATCCAAGCAAATAATATTCTCCATCGCGACGCCCCCTGGTTATACTTGTGGCATTCCCAAACCGCAACAATCATCAATCCGGCGCTTCGGGGATGGTCACCAAGCCTCATGTTTAATGCCGAAAAATTTCTTACTGTCTGGAAAGAAACAGGATAGATCTGCTTTCATAATAATTGACAAATGTACAAAGTGTACTTTTGCAGAATGCTTTTTTGTATTTAAATTATGAACACTGGACATCACCCTTGTGGTGCATGTTCATCTGCCCCTGTGCAAATCCTTCAACTACCGTCGCAGGGGCAGACCCTTTTTAAAAAGGTATTCATTACTGATTTTTATCAGTTCTTGTTTACCTTTTTTCATTTATTATATTATTTCCCAAATACATTTCACCATATACTCAGGTCTTGGAGCAGCACATCAGTTGTCTTTTTGTCTATGATGAATTATTAAGAAACAATCGATTTAGGGTTCAGGGAAGGTTTTTAAACAAGTATATTGAATACTCAATATCTCGTGGCACAGATTATGGGTAGAGTTTAAAATTATTGTAAGTTTATTACAAAACTACAATAAAAATGGATGAGTCCATGCAATATTGTTCTCTTTTTTTGTAACACCCCTACAAAGCTAAATTGGAATAATCTATTGTGAAATATTGGATATGTCGCAGTTGGAGAACGTAACTCTAAATCGTTTGCTTTTCACCAGATCCTTCACCATATTATTTAACGAGGTTAACTTTCTTTACACGGGTCTGGTGATTATTTTTTGCTTTTATAAAATATATACCGGTAGGATATATGGATGCATCCCATCTTAACTGACTTTGTCCGGTTGGGCTGAATCCTGAATACAATGTCTCTAGTTCTCTTCCCCTGATGTCATATACTGTTATCTTTAATTCCCCAGGCAAAAAATTATTCAACTCAATATTTAGTACTGGATTAAATGGATTTGGATATGGATCACCAAGCTCAAACTCTGTGGGATTTGTATTTACATCTGCCATATGACGACGGGCATCCCATCCGGAAATAACATTTGAAACAATTTCGAAATCCCCTTCAAATTCAAATAATTTCTCTGGAGTGTGACGACTGCTTCCGTCATTGAAGATAAGAATTATATTCCTGTCAAAATAAAAATTCCAATTATCCGGCAGAGTCTCCTTCACGACTTTGAAATCTCCCCCAGTAAATATTTGAATCCCGGCAAGTTCGCCATCAGTTGAGATAAAAAGGCTATTATCTTTTATAGTAAAATTACCGCCATTCAATGAAGTGTCGGATTTTCTACCGCCCATTATTGTGGCTGTCATTGATATAATATCCAATACATCCACCACTGAATCCTGATTTATATCGGCGGCATACAACTGAAAGTCATCCGGCAGGAGATTACCCATAATAATTCCAACAACCATGATGATATCCTGAACATTTACAGTCCCATCAAGATTGACATCACCTGGAATGATCCCATCGATGGTTGAATCCATAATTAAATCAATTTCCCCAATTAAACCATTTGCATCTTCCTCAAGAGATAGAATGCGGCCATCGGCACCATTGCACCATGGGTCAGATTCACATAATTCATCACCTTCAAAATAAAGTTGGGAAACCAGTACTTGACCATCAGGTATGGTAATTTTTATGTGAATATGCATGGGCCGGTTTGCATAGATGCCCGGTAGAATGGTTTCAAAAGCATATAATCCATTTTCATTACTAAACATTTTCCCACGCAGATTATACTCATCATCTTCAGGGTTTCCGGTGCTGCATTCAAAATTATAACCGTAGCAACCAGCATCATTGGCATGCCAGATCTCGATCATCGCCCCAGAAATGGGGGTTTCGCAATCGCTTTGCAATACCCGGCCGCTGATATATAGTCTCTGACCAGGCTCATCAGGATGGGCGAGAATAGTACGGACCGGTGCTCCTACAATAAAATATGGGCCTTGAATATCAGCAGTAGTTATATTGCAATCCTGACTAAATAATCGTTTTGGAAATAGTAGAGCAGTGCCTACAGCCATACTGCTTTTGACCATAAAATCGACCCGTGAAATGGCATGAGGCGTTATCTCTTTTTTAAATTTTTTCCTATTCATTATAATCCAGTAAATAATGTTGAGTCATAAAATGCCGATTAGGCTTTATTGACAATGTGGTGATGAGTATATGCAAAACTTAATATTTTCTACAATACCGAGTGAATACTTTAATAATAAAGTTATATTGGATGTCATGATTTATTTTCCTCAACAAACGGTCGGAATTATTTGTTAATCCGTTATAAATACCAATTTCGTATTAGTCTTGTAAGACTATTTTGAGCGATTCCCCTGATCAATTTTGGGTATTTAATAAATCTAACTATTAATACCATGCCTCCGATACTTCGTTTGCAGAATATTTCCATATCTATAACCTATTATGGTATTCAATCTATATATGTCTTTAATTAATAGATGGATATACTTTATTCTATTCATTTTTAAATAGTAAATTATGTCCATCTTTATCAAGCCTATTTAACTGTCAAGATATGGAAACACGTATAAATATAATCAATCTGCTAAGATCTCAGCAGAGCTTAAGGAGTATCATGATAATATTATTTTTTGCATTAACTTTTACTATTACACCCCTTCTTGCCCAATGCGATTGGAATGATGATGGATCACTGGACATTCTTGATTTGGTGTCAGTTGTTGATTGTATTTTGTTAGATTGCGATAATGATTCTGAATGTGATTGGAATGCTGATGGTGTGTTAGACGTGACTGATGTTGTAAATACTGTTGATTGTATTTTGCAGGAATGCTGGGTCATTGATGATGTCACCGATTTCGATGGCAATACCTATCAAACCATTGTTTTAGGCGAACAGATCTGGATGGCTGAGAATTTGAGAGTCACTCATTATCGCGATGGTGATGAGATTCCTACTGGATTTACAGAATCAGGGTGGAATCATTTGGATGAAAGCGAAATGGGTGCATATGCAGAATACGCTGATGATACTGAAAATGGCGAGCTTTATGGATATCTATATAATTGGTATGCCGTTAATGATTTAAGGGAATTGTGTCCTGAGGCGTACCATGTACCTACCGATGCCGAGTGGACACAATTTGAGAATTTTTTAGGTATCAACGAAGGTGGAAAACTCAAATCTTTAGGCACGATTGAAAATGGTGATGGTCTTTGGTATAGTCCAAATACTGGAGCTACAAATGAAACTGGTTTTTCAGCTCTTCCCGGGGGTTATCGATATGGTATTAACAGTAATTATCTGGATATGGGGTATTATGGTTATTTCTGGTCCTCTACTGCTACCTATAGTGACCGTGCCTGGCGACGACTTCTGAATTTTGATCACTCTCAAGTCGGTCGACATAACACTAGTATGCGAAACGGATACTCAATTCGTTGCATTGCCGACTAAAATTAAATATTAGCTAATAAATTAAATTTAGCCGGTTAAATAGAGTCCATATTTTGATTTAAATTGTGGTAAACATTTGAACAGGGTTAATAATTTTAACTTATATTCTAAATGAATAATGCCACCGTAGCTCAGTTGGTAGAGCAACGCATTCGTAATGCGTGGGTCGGGGGTTCGACTCCCTTCGGTGGCTCATTTTCCAAGGTGTTTTCAAATCCATATTGGAGGGCTCGCAACGTCAGGAATTAAAAATTGGCTATAAAAAAGAAACCCCACAATTAGCGGGGTTTCCATTTCAACATTTCGGGAAATAACCTTATTTGTTTTCCTTCACAAACATATTGCCATCCCATTCGAATCCATCATAATTAAAACCACCAAAATCATCAATTGAAGTAACGTTGTTTTCAGCAATATATCTGATAAATTCTCCCTTAACCGCTTTTCCATAATGTCCTGCTGCAGTTCTCTTTCCTTTGGTTATCACCGAGAATTCTATAGTAGTTACATTATCACTACCCTCATAAGCTCTTCGATGAACCTGAGGTAACAGGTCGATAACTACATCTTCATCTTTGAGTAAATTCGTGAGTATTGGTTTCCAGTGATGCTGGAGAGCTAATACATTCATTTTCAGTTTATAACCGGGTATCAGTGTTCTTGGTGTCACCAATCCAAATAATCCACTGAAAATACGAATATATTTCTCCATATAATCTTTTGCATTATCAGACATACTCTTCCAGTTGATATGCTCATAAACAACACCGCAGTATCGTTCAATTGCATACCAAATTCTGCTGTTCATTGCATCCTGGTTCTGGCGATGGTAGATCCGTGCCTTTTCAACTGATGTACCATATATTGACCGAAGTTCTTCATCCCCAATGAGACTTAAAAGACGAATCACCTGCTTCACATCATCCATTAAATAGTAATCTGTCTCTCCAAACCGTGTATCCATTGGTTTTTTGATTTTTGTTTTTCCTTCACTCGGTGGTATCAGTATGACCATGTATTGTTTTCCTTTTTCAAAATGAGGATTGAGAAATAATTATTCATTATCATTGGGGTTAAATATTGCCCCTGTAGTATCTGATTTTTCAATTATATCAGACGGCAGCTGCAAACCAGGTCCAGGGACAATCTCTTCATCTCTCTGGGGCACTTCTCCCCAAAATGTTTCCTCTGTATTTAAGTGATGAAGTATGTTTTGATCCGTTAGATACACTGCATTGTTATCCTGTATTCTAATATAATTATGAGAATAATCTGATCTGGATCGTCCAAATACAAAGTAAGCAATCGTATTATTTTCTATATCAATCAGTGCTAAATGCGTCCCGGTGGAATCATCAACAGAATATTTTGACCAGTTTTCCGGGTTTTCCGAAACCAATGTCTCACGACTCACAGATAATACGGTGTTAAGTAAGTTATCGATCTTATCCTGGCGAATAACTAATGTATCATTTCCTGAAATACTCCAGGCATCGCTGTCTTTTGATAATTCAATTGCATCGCCGGATTTTTGAATCAGAACCTTATGAATATCCAGAACATCGCCAGTATAGATAATTGAAGATTTTGTTGTCAGGCCGCTCTGTTTATTGGATATAATATAATAACCGGCTATTAGCACAACGAGGACTATAATACTATTTCGCATACCTTTATTCATAGATTTCCTCCAGTATTTTTGTTCTTGCAGAATCTCTTTTCAAACGAGCAAATCCAAATATAATGACCAAAAGGGACGACAGTAAAATGTTAATCCATTTCCATCGCGATTTTGCCCCATCTTCAATTTCTTCCAGTGGCCTGGTAGTAATTTCTCTGCTCCTGAGGGAAACTAAATCGCTGTCACCCATGAGATAGTCAACAGCATTCAAAAGAAATACTGCATTCTCAGGAGAGGCACCACCATCTTCAAAAAATCGGGAGTCCGATATGAGAATAATTTGGCTGACTCCGCCAGTACTGTCTGAGGCAACTGAGGTCAAAGCGCCAACTACCCGGCCAGGTTCATTCAAACTAGTAAAAGCTGGATTATCAATTGGGGATAGATTAAAAAACTGTTCCATCGTCGTTGATTTGTCTGAGGTAATCAATAATGGGGTTATTCTATTCCCGGTGGAATCCATCACATCAGTAGCCTGATACTCAATTTCACTGGAAAAGAGCAGTCTTAATTGTTCCAACCCACTGACGGTTACATGGTCGCCAAATTCCCTAATCATTGGGAAAAAATGATAATCTACAGCGCTGTTCATTCTAAAGAAACCACGATTCTGGCTGATTGTTACCTGGCCGCATAAAGCATCCAGTACCAGATTATCCTTTACATGCAGACCTACCTCATCAAGAAAATCAAATATATTTGATTGAATTACCGTTGCTGACTGTGTTTGTAGATCTGATTTAATTCTTCCCTGTGCCATAAAGAGATTCCCGCCTCGTGCCACAAAACTTCTCAGGTTGCTCAAAATATCAACTGATATACTATCTTCTACACCATCTACCAACAGGACTGAAATATCACTCTGGATTGGATTCGCTGGGTCTACAGGTCTTATACTATATGATTGACTTAATATTTCTGATATCGTTTGGTTCTGAGGCTCAATGCTTTCAGTCAGATTGAGTATACCAATAGATTTCTTTCGGGTATCAACCATTTTTTTGATTTTGGTGGTGATATCATATTCTAGACCGGTAGTGGTTTGGATAACTGGAATGGTTTCCCTTAAATCCTCATAAATGAAGACCATGCCCATATACACTTTTTTAATTTCAAG
>Ga0233431_1006485_pt1 | contig 10520 bp, 11 predicted proteins | sample SI_118_April2016_FD_179867 | JGI IMG/M metagenome (GOLD analysis project Ga0233431, IMG submission 179867) | Seawater microbial communities from Saanich Inlet, British Columbia, Canada - SI_118_April2016_200_MG | ecosystem: Environmental > Aquatic > Marine > Inlet | place: Canada: British...
CCGAACCTGTTCTTGGCCAGGAAATATACTCCGACCGCGATTAGCGCGTCAAAGGCGTACCACATGAACATGTTTAGGGTTGACTGAGCACTTTTAGCTGCGTTCGCCGCCTCTTCTGCCTCCGCGGATGCTTCACTCGCGGTGTTTGCAGTTGCCGCTACTGCTGATACCGCTTCTGATGCTGCCTCCGCTGCCGCTACAGCGTCAGCTGCAACCGATTCCACATCTGCGATGCTGCTCTCAACATCATCGAACTCGCCTGATACATTTTCTAGTTGACCCTCCAGTTCACCGAGCTCGGTGCTCAGGTCCATTATCTCTTCACCTATTGCCTCGGATGAATTTACAGATGAATCTGCAAACCCTTTTCCCGTCATGGTGACCACGTCGCTTTCATTATCAAAATCCGATGTCGAGTCCCAATATAGCTCTACAGATTCTCCTGATTCCACTGTCTGTGCTTCACCTGACTCTACGCTCAGCATTTGACTTGGGTTCGCATACCTTGCTATCTGGTCCGGTACTGCTGTGATTAGGGTGACCCCTATGAGTACCGCGACTAGCATGTATGCGACTGACTTGTTCGCCATCAAGCTATGCCTGCACCTCGTTGAACTTAATGCTACAGATTAGAACAGTCCATTTGGTCCCTGTTCTACTCCGTTCAACTTTTAGAACACTCACTGGGGTCGGTCCCTCCAGATTTTGATGGTCTCGTACCAGAGGATCACGTTAGGCACTACTCCCATGATTAGTGCAGTGTATGTGTCCCGTGTCGGTATTGCCGGTAACTGGAACAGGTACGTCACCAGCATGGTGGTCATGAGCACCGCGTAGAAGAGGTACCGGGGCAGCATGATGCCGCCGAATGTGATGAACTGTTTGAGGACGCCGATTTTGATGTCGCTGACCAGTTTATAGTCGCCATAATTGTTCTCGACCAGATTTAATTCGGTTAGCTTGTTGAGGTGGTAGCTGGATACGCTTGGGCTGCTGAAGCCAAGGTCGCGTTGCACCTTCCTTACTCCAATGGATTCACTGGGTTTCTTGAGCATGTGCATGTAAACAAGCAGGGTCTTTCCCTTGAGCTCGGACTCGATGATGGCTTCTTCACTGGACAAGTGGGATTCCCCTTGCCCTCAGATACCCGTTTAGTCTTTAAAAATGTTGAAAATAGCTAGGGTGGCGTGGATTGCTTCCTCTGTCCGCACGGTTGCCGTTCCTTGGCTTGGAACCGTGTTGATGATATAGTCGAACGCTTCCTCCATTTTCCTGCCCTGTCTTTCCATCATCTCGCCGACTCCTCGCTTGTAGGAGCCGAACACTATGAGGGTCTTGCCTGCCTCTAGCCACTTTGACTGGAGTTCCTCTGAGACCTCGGTGATGTCTTTTCCGATCTTGGATGTGGCGATGGTGAGGTCCCACTCTGGGCTGTGGACCAGGTCGCTGAGTTTTCCCTTACTTCCCCTGAGGCTGTATCCCCAGTACTCGTCCATGGTTTTCTTCTTGACTACCCTACCCCTTGGCATTCCCTCAATCTCCATTATCTGTGTGGTGATGCGTGTGCCCAGTGATGGTGCTTTGCCCCTGATCCTTAGTTGGGTGTTGATGCCGATGTCAACCATGAAACCTGCTTCGTCCGTGCTCATGACGACGCCGTCCCTGTACTCGCCGCCTTTCAAGGTGTCGATGTGGCTGCTGTTTGGGTGGTGTGGTGTCCTCAGTGGGGGTAGCATGCCCGCGAATTGAAGTTCCTCCCTGTGATCGAACAGGTGCTTTCTAAGATATTGTGGTGTCTCCAAGTAGCCTAGAATGTATTTCATGAGTAGGCTCTCGTCTGGGTCGTCGCGATAGATGATGATTTCATCGACCCTGTAGATGCCTGCGGCTCTACCGACCTGTCCTAGGACTATTGTTTTTTCTCGGAGGTGCGCTATCTCTGAGACCATGCTGGCTGGAACCGCTATGCTTATGCTGTTTGCTCTCTTCATTTTTCATCCCTGTGCTTCGGCCAGTTGCCCCAGCCTGTCTTAACATATTTTTCCCTGTTCACGAGGTCTTGTTTGACCCATTTGAGCCACCCGTTGAAGCTCCTCATGGCGAACAGTTCTCCTTTTGTGCCCAATCCCTTGCTTACAAGGCTTTCTATAAACCTGTGTTCAGCCAGGTCCTGTGTGGCGTCCACTATCTTAACCTCTGTAACCCTGTAACCGAGTTCAATCAACGTGTCCCGTGCGTGGGTGAACACGTACCCGGTGCATATGTGTATGGCTTCATCGGTGGACGCGTTGAGCCTGTCCAATCCTTCTAGTATTATCTGGGTCGTGGACCGCAGGTAGCCCTTGTACTTGAACTCGGATCCCTGAAACAACTCAAGGGGTATCTCCCCCGAGTGGTCTTCCCCTGTCTCGACCCTCCTTAGGACGATGACGACTCCCCCGACTAGGTCCCCCCAGCCGGAGTCATCCACCTCAATAACCATGGTTGATGCTAGTCATGTTGGGGAGGATAAAAATGGTATCATAAACAGGGGGGGACTCCCCGTACCCCTTTTCGCCCACCCCTTCTCCGTCTTCCATGATAACCCTCCCACGGAGGGCACTCAGAATGGGTGCACCCTTGACCTTGTACCCATATAGGGAGTCCACCCGCACACCGTTATCTGGTCCTCGTTCCTGATGGTACATTGAATAAATTAACTGGATAACTCTTTTACCACTCTAGCCATCAATGCGCTGCTGTGGATAGTTGGCTTGCCCGTTGCCTCCTTCACCTGTTCCTTGAGGCTGATGGGGAACCCGAAGCAGTTGAGGAACACCAGATCAGGGTCCTCCAAGACAAGCCTCTCCAGCAAGCCCTTCACATCGTCCTCCACGTCCGGGTTAACATAATCAGCGTACACCTCCACGCCATCCCTTCCGAAATCCCTGTCAGCGTACGGCATCTGCTCGGCTACAGGGTAGACAACAGCTAGCTTACCCGCCTTTAGGCTACCCTCGATGACTCCTTTCAGCACCTCGCTTGGTGTGAGAACCAGACCCCTGCTCCTGAACTGGGGGAACAGCCCAGTGCACGTGACAAGGGTGAGCCTTACCCCCTGGTCCTCAAGCTCAACCAGCTTTTCTTGCATCCTGGGGATGATGAACTTCTTGGTAATCTTGACATCTGCGCCATCCCTCATCTTGGTGACCAGAATGTAATCTTCTGGGTTCAAATCAATCTCGTTGACCTCATCAATTGTGAGGTCGTCCAGACCACCTGCCTCAATTATCTCGTACCCCGGGCTTAGAATGTCCAACAATCCCGCTGTCAGGTCTGGGCGAGGCGTCTGACCGATCCGTAGATTACCAATCTTCTTCATATCATGAAACTCCTGTGTGCTCGGCTCATAGTCGGGGGTTGTATTCCCCGTACCCTTTTTCGCCCACAACTTCGCCGTCCTCCATGATTACAGTTCCACGGACGACACTCAGAATGGGTGCACCCTTGACCTTGTATCCGTCATATGGTGTCCAGCCGCACGCTGTTATCTGGTCCTCGTTCCTTATAGTGACCTCCTTGTCCAGGTCCACAATGACAAGATCAGCGTCACAGCCAACAGATAGAGCACCTTTCTTCGGGTAGAGCCCGAAAATCTTAGCTGGGTTCTCCGATATAACCGCGGCAAGCCTCTCAAGGCTCAGCCAACCCTCGTTGACGCCGTTAAGCATCAAGGGGAGGAACGGCTCAAGTCCGGGTATGCCGTTTGGGGCACCCAGGATGTCGTCGCAACCAGCCTCTTTCGCTTCCTTGGAGTGGGGTGAGTGGTCCGTGGCCACGGTGTCAATCAACCCCTTGCCCAATAGCTCCCTGATCTTGAGAACGTCCTCTTTTGCCCTCGCCGGGGGAGCGAACTTGACCCACGGTCCTTTCTCCTTCACGTCATCGTGTGTGAGGTAAAGATACTGGGGGCACGTCTCAATGTTGACCTTCACGCCCCTCATACTAGCCTCCGCGGCACTGTAGACCGTTTCTGGGACACTTGTGTGGACGATTAATCCCCTGCAACCAGTTTCCTCCAGATACTGGATCATACGCCTACCAGCCTCGACCTCGGCGATCCTCGGTCTAGCCTCAAGCATCGCGGGGTAATCCTTTCGCCCCTCTGCCTTCAGCCGCTTGGAGAAATCCCGTATCATCTGGTCGTTCTCCGCGTGTATCAGAGCCAAACCGTTGACGCCCGCGATCTCCCTGAACCCATCTATTATGTCCCCGTCAAATGTCTGGGGCCAATCTGGCCCAGCCTGGGAGACGAAGAACTTGATACCCGTAGCACCCTCAGCCCATTGCTCCGCTAGGCTCCCCGCGGGGTAGCCGGATGCTGCTGCACCGTGCAACGTATAGTCCACGTAGCAGTTGCCCGAGAAGCGTTGTCTCTTGGCTCTGTACTCTTCACCGTTGAACGTTGTCTCAGGAGGCATATCCAGCAGGGTTGTGAAGCCTCCCTTTGCCCCAGCCCTTGAGCTTGTTTCCGCTGTGTCAGGTGGGCTTGTGTGGTGACAGTGCCCGTCAATGGGTCCTGGAAGCACTGGTTTTCCATTGGCGTCTATAACTCTGTCAGCTTGTGGCAGATGCGGGTCCTTTGTTATCCCTGTGATTATTCCTTCGTTGATGATGAGTCCGCCTTCAATGATACCCCTTGGGGTGACGAGTTTAGCGTTTTTTACGACAAGGTCAACGGTCATGGCAACAAAATGTGTTCAAAGTTTAAGAAATAATCGAGGGAAAATACCTGGGGTCTATACTTCGGGGTCCCTGTTCCTGTTCGAGTAGAGCAGGTACGCCCCCCTCTCCTTTCCATGGAACTTGCAGGACTGTGGGACGAAGGCTCTCATCCAGATAAAGTCCCCGGGTACTGTCTGGTACCAAGTGTCGTCGAGGAAGTAGAGAGACTCCCCGGATAACATGTACAGACCATGCTCGTGAAGGTGATTCTCCGCCAGGTCCATGCCTGACCCGGGATCAAAGTAGAGGATGAACCATGAAAGATCATACAGGAGGTCATCTCCCCAAGGAACAAAATTCTTGATCGCGTTCCCCGACGATGTCCGAGACTCAGGTGTCTCCCTGTCGAGGCCAATGACGAACCCAGGGAGTTCGGGCCCAATGGGCTCGTACCTCTTCTTCAACAAGAGGAACTTCATCTCCTCCTCAGAGCTTCCAGTAACTGTCCAAGCTGTTTTCGGGGGGAGATAAGCGTAGCTCCCAACTTCTAGGGAGTGTTTTTCTCCGTCCTTCTTGAGGACGCCGTTCCCTTCGAGAACATAGAAGACATATTCTGGGTGGTCTTGGACGGGGACAGATACCTTTCCCTCTTTGTTTACCCTGATGAGGTACTCCACGAACTCACATCCTATCACGGGGGCTGCCAGGATCTGGACCTTGGCGCCGTCCCAGCCCGGTATGTTCGTGAACGCAGCGTCTTCAGGTATTATGAAAGCGTAGTTGCTCTTCAGAACTTGTCTGATGTTGAACAATTCAATCAGAGTAATCTTTTGGAGTTATTATTTAAGATGCGTGAGCGTGACGAGGTCTTATTTCATCAGCTTTATACTTGCGATCACATCATGGAAATCACTCATCTCCTGATGACGGATTCCCTCTGTTCTACAGAACTCTGCCAGTCTCGATCCTTTTAATACGAAAACATAGTCCGCGCTCATTACTGCGCCTTTGTCAGACATGCCATCTCCAATATACACCACGGGATATCCTTTGTCTTTAATGAAATTCACAAGGTCTTCCTTGAAATCAATGGAATTTGCATCATGTAGTTCTAGGGGATCCATCTCAATACCCTTCTCCGTGAATCTTGTTCTGGCAGCGTGAACCGTGATCCCACTTAACCCCCTAACCTCAAGCAAATGGTTAATAACGAAATCCAGACCCGCACTCACAATTTCAAAAGGTATCTTTTTTTCTTTACAATACTGAACTAGATCAATAAAACCGGGTCTAAATGCAATATCCAGATCAATTTCATCCAGTATCACTGATTTTGGAGCCTTGATCATCGAGAACTGTTCCCTCATACAATGTTCAAGGGTTATCTCACCCCTGTCCAGTTGTTCATTGAATATTCTCCAGTTCCCGTTTATGAACTTGTTAAACACGATCACAGCGGTGTCTATCTCTGCTATAGTTCCATCAAAGTCACAGAGTATCGCAATGTCCATTCATTTATCCCCAAAATCACTTGAAAATCTCTCTTCTTGTGCTATGTACGTTACGCGAACAGTTTATGAGTTTTAGTCCAAAGATAAAATCAATATACGAAATACGACCCTTGAAAGTAACAAAGGGAGTAAGCGAAAATGGACAATAAAATCCGCACCATAAAATCACTTGTCAACGACATCGGTATGGAGGGCAAAAGCCTCCTATCCATCAACGACATAACAAACGACCAGATCTACGGGCTATTTGACCTTGCAAAGGCATTGGAGCCATGGAACAGGTCAATGGTCAAGATAATGGAAGGAAACGTAATGTCCTCCCTGTTCTTCCAACCAAGCACCAGAACACGCATGAGCTTCGAAACCGCCATGCACCGAATGGGCGGAGCGGTAATCACAGAGACCACCCCACTGATCAGCTCATCCGCAGCCAAGGAAGAGAGCCTATCCGACATGCTCAAAGTAGTCTCCAAGTACGCCAACGTCATCGTGCTACGCCACCCCGATGACAAAGCAGCACGTGAGGCGGCGCCATACTCGGAAGCTCCTATCATCAACGGCGGCTGGGGACACTGGGAACACCCAACCCAGGCATTACTGGACCTGTACACCCTCTGGAGAGTCTACGGAAAAGTCAAGGACCTGAAAGTATGCGTCGCAAGCCCAGACCTCATCGAAGCCCGAACAGGGCACTCCATGGCAACCGGGTTAGCAAGGCTAGGCGCAAAAGTAACACTTGCGTCAACCAAGGAGAGGCGTATCCCACAGGAAGTAATGGACAAGATCAAGGCATACGGGGTGTCCGTCGAGGAGACCTTTGACCACACTCAGGACAGCTTCAACGAGCTAGTCGCTCAACAGGATATGGTCTACCTGCCAGGATGCAGCGCACCCAAGGGGGCTGATTCAGAGAAATTCAAGAAGCTGATGGACGACTACTATGTCCGCTACGAGACACTGGAAAAGGTCAGGAAAGAAGAAGACCGCATCGTGTACGTGACCCACACCCTACCCCGAAGGGCAGGAGAGATGGACCTACGCATCGATACCTCACCCAGCCAGCTGTTCTTCGAGGCAATCGGGTACAGCGTCTCAATACGCATGGCACTCGTAGCCAGCGTCCTCGGACTCTAACCCACCCAATTATTATAAGACCATACAGTGGAAGAAAACCCATGAAACTCAAGATAACCGTCGGCGACCTAGTCCTAAAAGCAGAGATGCACCCAGACAAGGCACCAGAGACCTGCAGACTACTCAAAGAAAAGATGCCAATCAAAGGAAACCTAATCCAAGCCAGATGGAGCGGCGAAGCCGCATGGCTACAGATGGACCCCCACTGCATCGAAGCCCCACAGGAAAACGCAACAAGCTACCCAGGACCCGGACAACTCCTCTACTACCCAGGAGGCGTCAGCGAGAAAGAGATGCTCTTCCCATACGGTTCAGCCATCTTCGCAAGCAAGTTCGGACTACTACCAGGCAACCATTTCGCCACAATAATTGAAGGTGATTTAGAGAAGCTTGGTCTAGACGTCCTGTGGAAAGGCGCCCAGCCAATCACAGTGGAACTCGAATAGACTCCAACGAGTCCATTTCAAAATACAATACCTATAAATCCAGTAATTGATCAAAACTGATGTCACATGACTCATGCTTAGTCGCAAACTTCAGCATCTCATGTGACATTCTCACAAACCAGTTTCAGATTCTGAGCCCCGTTTTGATCAAATAGTATTCCAAGATAATCACTCACCATAATCATATTCCCTATTTTTTGCCGTAATTCTTATCGTTGCACCCTTCATTTGTTTCAAAAACTCAACGAGGGAAATTTATAGTGAAAGGGGGTAGTCTCTGATATGAGAAGGCAGTTCCTCATTGTTTTTGTACCCCTGTTATTGTTTTTCACGTTGGGGTTCTATTACTATAATAACTCCGAGATCGAGATGAATAAAAATGAACTGATCCTTGAGCTGGCATCGGATTTGAATCACGTAGATAATATAATAACCAACGAGTTTGAGGCGGTAAGCTCAGACCTGCATTACCTATCAACCCAAAACGAGCTGATAAACGTCCTTGATGACGGAATCGCCCCAGATGACCTAGCGTTAGAATACTTGGCGTTCTCCAACTCCAAAGAACTCTATGACCAGGTTAGATACCTTGACTCGACTGGAATGGAAATGGTCAGGGTTAACTACGACAATGGAGCGCCGATTATTGTTCCCGAGTCAAACTTACAGAACAAGTCAAAGAGGTACTATTTTGAGGACGCCTACAAGCTATCAAGATCCGAGGTTTTTGTCTCCCCCTTTGACCTGAACATTGAGGGCGGAGAAATAGAGAAGCCTCTCAAACCAATGATCCGGTTTGGGACTCCCGTATATGACAGCAATGGAGAGAAACGAGGAATAGTCTTACTCAATTATCTCGGAAATAACCTGTTTGAGACAATAGAAACTCAGGTTGATGACATTGGAAACACGGTACTGTTGAATTCCGATGGGTACTGGATAATGGGGGAAGCACCAGAACGAGAGTGGGGTTTCATGTACCCCGAAGCCGAGGATAAAACGTTCATAAACGAGTTCCCTGATGAGTGGGCGCGAATCCAGGAAATTGATGAAGGATACTTTATTGAATCGGGCTACCTCTACTCGTTCTCCACCGTCTATCCGCTTCTAGAGAGCCAGATATCCAGCTCAGGGTCATCAGGAGCATTTACCCCCAGCATAAGCGAGATAGAGTACAGTGAATACAACTGGAAAATCGTGTCCTATGTGGCAGTCCCTGAGTTCAACAGTATGCTCGGGGTTAACATCACTCTGATCTACGGTTTTTACCTTGGAGGCATCATCGTCATAGTCTCCTTTTCATGGTTGTACTCACAGAGTTTAGAGCAGCGACGAAAACTTCGGGAAGAAAGAGAGGCAAAAATGGAGGCACTGCACAGCAGCGCCACTCTCTTGAACAGGGAACAGTCCCCTGAAGACCTTTTCATATCAACAATAAAAATAATCGAGGACGTTGTTGGAACCCATTGGGTCGATATGGCAGAGCCAAGAGAAGAAGCCATGGTTGTAACGTTATCATCGAAAAAAACTGAGAACCAAATAATCATCCAGTATGACCAACCATCAATAATCCTTAGGGCCTATAACGAGAGAAAAGCAATCCTCGTAAAAGACATAACAAAAGACCCTGATTATATTTTTCTGTCAAACGAAGAAGTTGCCCACCGCTCTGAGATTGTAGTCCCTGTTTTTGTCGGTGACGAGATAAGAGCTCTGATAAACGTCGAGTCAGAGGTTCCAACTGAATTAAATGAATCCGATAAAAAACTGATAGAGATTATCGCCCTCCACGTCTCCAGCAGTTTGGAGCGAATTGAAAGAAACGCCGAGATGAGCAGCCTAAACAATGAGCTAGAGCGGTCAAACAAGGAACTAGAAAGCTACACCTACGTGGTTAGCCACGACCTAAAAGCCCCACTCCGAAGCATCAGGACCTTCAGCGAGTTCCTCCTAGAGGACAACGCTGAACAGCTTGACGATGACGGCAAAATGTACCTAACTCGAATGACCAACGCCGCTGCACACATGGACACATTGATCAGTGACCTCTTAATGATGTCCAGGGTCGGTCGCATGTACCTTGAAACCGAACAAGTAGACCTCAACGAGGTTCTGGATGGCATAAAAAACGACCTCTACGCCACCATCGAGGAACGGGGAGCCACCGTAAACGTATCCAAACTACCTACCATCGAGGGACAGAAGACCTGGATAAAGCAGCTGTTCACCAACTTTATCTCAAATGGGTTAAAGTTCAACGAGTCAGGCAACCCATTGATCGAGATAAACGTGGAGGAGACCCCAGAAGAGTACACTTTCCGTGTCACCGACAACGGGATAGGAATAGCCCCAGAGAACCACGACAAGATATTCAAACTCTTCGAGAGGCTTCACACAAACGAGGAATACGAGGGAACAGGAGCAGGACTCACCATATGTATGAAGATAGTCAACGATTGGGGAGGCAGGCTCTGGGTGGAAAGCGAAGCAGGGAAAGGAAGCTCCTTCCACTTTACTCTCCCGAAAAAATAACCCCACAACTTCGATGGGTCCACAGAGGATTCGATCCCCTTCTAGAGAACAGTCCATCTTTAATGATGGGGGGGGGTACCCGCATCCCAGCCCTTTCCGGAGCTCCAAACGGAAAAGGAGCCTCAGAACAGTCTATTTCAAAATGAATTAGGTACAAAAACGTCACTGACCAACGGGTTTTATGTGACAAAAA
>Ga0233431_1006486_pt1 | contig 10519 bp, 8 predicted proteins | sample SI_118_April2016_FD_179867 | JGI IMG/M metagenome (GOLD analysis project Ga0233431, IMG submission 179867) | Seawater microbial communities from Saanich Inlet, British Columbia, Canada - SI_118_April2016_200_MG | ecosystem: Environmental > Aquatic > Marine > Inlet | place: Canada: British...
CCACCGCCGAATATATCAACGGTTTTGCCATGGGCGCCAGCTCCATCGCGCTTTTTGCCCGCGTGGGCGGCGGCGTGTACACCAAGGCTGCGGATGTGGGCGCCGACCTGGTGGGTAAAGTGGAAGCAGGCATCCCTGAAGACGACCCCCGTAACCCGGGCGTCATCGCCGACAACGTGGGCGACAATGTGGGTGATATCGCCGGAATGGGCGCGGACATTTTTGAATCCTTCGTGGGATCCGTCATCGCCACCATCGCCATCGGCGCCACCATGGCCGTGACCCCGGAATTCATTAAAGCATTTCCCGTTCTTGATGGGCTGGACGAGACCGCCATTAAACTGAAATATATGGCCATGCCGGTCCTGATCGTCACAGCCGGATTGATCAGCTCATTTTTTGGCGTATTCTCCATCAAAATCTTTCAGAAAGGCGAACCGGCCGGCGCGCTACGGTACACCACTTTTGTGGCCGCTATCATATTCATCATTTTCACCATCATCATTACCAAATCCTTAGGCATGCCTTTCGGTGCTTTCTGGGCCATCTTATCAGGTCTGCTCTGCGGCATCGCCATCGGTCTTATGGCGGAATACTACACCTCCGGGCCTCCGGTGAAACGGATCGCCGGTCAGTCTGAAACCGGTTCCGCCACGGTCATTATTGCCGGCCTGGCTGTGGGCATGCAGTCCACCTGGCTCCCCATTATGGGTATCTGTGTCGCCACATACGTGGGCTATGAATCCTGCGGCATTTACGGCATCGGCCTTTCGGCTGTGGGCATGCTCGCAACCGTCGGCGCCACCATGACCGTGGACGCTTACGGTCCCATTGTGGACAATGCGGGCGGTATCTCGGAAATGGCGGGCTTGGGACCTGAAACCCGAAAGATTACGGACGGTCTGGACGCTTTGGGTAACACCACCGCCGCCATCGGCAAGGGATTTGCCATCGGTTCTGCGGCACTTACGGCCCTGGCCCTGTTTGTGGCCTATTCACAGGCCGCCAATCTGGGGGATGTGCTCCTGGATAATCCAAAGGTCATCATCGGTCTGTTCATCGGCGGCATGGTCCCCATGACCTGCGCGGCCCTCACCATGACCTCCGTGGGCAAAGCGGCATATTCCATTGTAGAGGAAATCCGTCGTCAGTTCAGGGAAATCCCGGGGCTCCTGGAAGGAAAAGAAGGCGTCACGGGAGACTCTTCCACCTGCGTGTCCATTGCCACCAATTCTGCTCTGAGAGAAATGGTTAAACCCGGCCTCATCGCCGTGTTGACGCCTGTTGCGGTGGGCTTTCTTCTGGGCAAGGAAACTTTGGCCGGCGTGCTCATCGGCGCAACCGTCATGGGTGCCTTCCTGGCGCTGTTCATGTCAAACGGTGGCGGCGCCTGGGACAACGCTAAAAAGTACATTGAAGAAGGTCATTTTGGCGGAAAAGGCTCCGATAACCATAAAGCGGCCGTGGTCGGTGATACCGTAGGCGATCCATTCAAGGATACCTCCGGACCGGCCATGAATATTTTGATCAAATTGATGTCGGTGGTGTCATTGGTTATTGCTCCCACGCTTCCGGCGGTTTCTTTGATCTTCGGTTAAGAGAAACATAAACGTTAACCCGTAAACAACCCCATTGTCCACAGCCCTCGGCCTGAAGCATGTACTTCTTCCGAGCGGTTGCGGCAGTGGGTCATTCAGCATGTATAGGGTTTGTCCTTGATTTCAGACCTCAATACTCTGACAGGATCAATAGGTTTAGCCGGATGAGAAAATAGGTTATAAGTATCCTGAAAATCCTGTCAAAACCGGAGACCGTTTGTAAACGGAGGTTTAGATGTTCCAGGTAGGTGATTTGGCCGTATATCCCGCCCATGGCGTCGGCGTCATTGAAAAAATAGAATCCCAGGAAATCTCAGGATGCAAGCAGGATTTCTATGTCATGCGCATACTCGACAACAATATGATCATCATGATCCCGACTACCAATGTGGATCATGTGGGTCTGAGAGATCTTATTGCCAAGACGGAACTTCCCAAACTGTTTTCTATCCTCAAAAAGCGGGACGTGATACTTGACAGTCAGACCTGGAATCGCCGTTACCGGGATTATATGGAGAAAATTAAGACCGGATCGGTCTTTGAAGTGGCTGAAGTCTATCGCGACCTCTTGATTCTAAGGTTTGATAAAGAGCTCTCTTTCGGTGAGCGGAAAATGTTGGATACCGCCCGGACCTTGCTGGTTAAAGAAATTTCTCTGGCAAAAAACATCACCGAGTCTCAGGTGGAAAGCGACCTGGACCTCATGTTTTCCTGACTCCGTTTGACAAACGGTGATCAAACCTGAATTCTCCCCTTTGTCGCCATTGCTTTCGCATTATTCGCACAAATTTTGACAGTGGACAACAAGACCTGTGACAGCGATTTTTCCCATACGACCCCTGAAAGCGCTCAGGGCACTCGGGTGGACCTTTTTCTTTCCCATAACCATTCAGATTTATCCCGATCACGAATACAGGCTTTGATTCGAAACGGTTATGTTCGGGTTAATGACGCTCACACAAAGCCGAGCCATCAACTGAAGACCGGGGATCGCGTTTCCCTCATTGTGCCCGAGCCATCAGCTCCGGCACTTGTTCCCGAGGAAGTTCCTTTCTCCGTTGTGTTTGAGGACCCTTGGGTCATTGTCCTTTACAAACCGCCCGGCATTGTCGTTCACCCTGCTCCCGGACATTCATCGGGCACCCTGGTTCACGGCCTCTTGAAGTATTGCCGGGATCTTTCAGGCATTGGGGGGACACTCAGGCCCGGCATCGTTCACAGACTCGATAAAGACACCTCCGGACTCATGGTCGTTGCCAAAAACGATATGGCCCATCAAGCCCTTGCGCAACAATTCAAAAATGGCACCATCAAAAAAGAATATGTCGCCCTGACCCATGGTATAATTTCCCGTGAAAATGGGAGAATTGACCTTCCCATTTTCCGGAATCCCGTTCGTCGAAAAGAGATGGCGGTCACCCAAAGCGGGGGTCGAAACGCTCTGACCCTGTGGAAAAAGATCGCTGATTGTAAGGAGGGGTTTTCCCTTTTGTCTGTCACCATTAAAACGGGTCGAACACACCAGATTCGTGTTCATTTCTCCCATCTGGGGCATCCCTTGGTGGGGGATACGGTTTATGGTCACGGACCCGATACCCTGAAAAGGCGCTTTCTGAAACAAAACCCCGCGCTGGTAGCCGCTGTGAAAAGGCAAATGCTTCACGCCGCACGCATCGGTTTTGTTCATCCAAAGGAAAAGACCTATATGGAATTTGAATCCACTTTTCCCGAAGACATGTTACAGGTCCTCACCGCGTTGGACATCAATGTTCATTTCCCCCAAACAAATGCTTGACATGATGAAAAAAAAACGCTATAGGCCTGTACATAAACTAATTCCTTTCTTTGGGAGATTCAGTCAGACCGGACGTTCGAATAAACTCCATTACTATTCTGCTGAGAGACCTTCAATATTTCACATATCGTTTAACCACCCCAAAATTGTCTAAGCTTAGGCACCCTAAACCTTCTAACGGAGATCAATCATGAATCTTGTAGAACTAAAAACAATGAAAATCAGTGAATTAACTGAAATGGCAAAGGAGTTTAAGATTGAGGGCGCCTCCGGAATGCGCAAGCAGGAACTCACTTTCTCGTTGCTCCAGGCCCATTCAGCACAAAACGGCCTCATATATGGCGAGGGGGTGTTGGAGATCCTTCCAGACGGATTTGGTTTCTTAAGAGCTCCGGACGCCAATTATCTGCCCGGCCCCGATGATATCTATATTTCGCCCTCGCAGATTCGTCGCTTCAACCTCAGAAAAGGTGACACCATAAGCGGCCAGATCCGCCCACCAAAAGAATCCGAGCGCTATTTTGCCCTTTTAAAAGTGGAAAAGGTCAACCATGAAGATCCTGAAATCGCCAGAGAAAAAATCCTGTTTGACAATTTAACGCCCCTTTACCCCGATGAAAGAATCAAGATGGAGGTTGAGGCGGACAATTACTCCACCCGGGTCATGGACCTCATGACGCCCATCGGAAAAGGCCAGCGAGGCCTGATTGTGGCGCCGCCCAGGACCGGAAAGACCATGCTCCTTCAAAATATCGCCAACAGCGTTACCCTTAACGACAAATCCATTCACAAAATTGTATTGTTGATCGATGAACGGCCGGAGGAAGTGACCGATATGGCCCGATCCGTCGACGCCGAGGTCATCAGTTCAACCTTTGACGAACCCCCCCAACGCCACGTACAGGTCGCTGAGATGGTCATTGAAAAAGCAAAGAGACTGGTCGAACATAAGCGGGATGTGCTGATCCTGCTGGACAGCATTACCCGACTGGCAAGGGCTTACAACTCCGTTGTCCCACCCAGTGGAAAAATTCTATCCGGCGGCCTCGACTCCAATGCCCTTCATAAACCTAAACGGTTTTTCGGAGCGGCCAGAAACATTGAAGAAGGGGGCAGTCTGACCATTATTGCTACAGCGCTGGTTGACACCGGAAGCCGAATGGATGAGGTGATATTTGAGGAATTCAAGGGAACGGGCAATATGGAAATCCACCTGGATCGAAAACTGAGCGACCGACGGGTGTTCCCGTCCATCGACATCAACCGTTCCGGTACCCGAAAAGAAGAACTCCTGCTGGAGCAGGCCGATCTCAACCGCATATGGATTCTTCGCAAACTACTTGCCCCCCTGACCCCCGTAGACAGCATGGAATTCTTACTTGGAAAAATAAAGGGAACAAGCGATAATAAGGATTTTCTTGATTCCATGAGCCAATAGAGTAATATATAAGAATGATCAACAAATTGAGGAGATTAAAATGAAAAGTGGCATTCACCCGAAGTACCATAAAACAACAGTGCGTTGCGCCTGCGGCAGCGAATTTGAGACCGGATCCACCGTTGAAGACATTCACATTGAAATATGCTCCCAATGTCATCCGTTTTTTACCGGAAAACAGAAACTGGTTGACTCTGCCGGTCGAATAGAACGATTCAAACAGAAATACGCCAAGTACAATAAGGCATAAGGTGTAAGGATGCTCTCGTTCCCACGCTCCGCGTGGAAATGCACTGTGGACGCTTTGCGTCCGTCGCGCTACGATTGTGGCGTGAGACCGTTGCGCCGTTCCCACGCAGAGCATGGGAACGAGGAATAAATAGGCTTAAAGGTGTTAGGTGACATAGAGATACGGGGCTCATGGAAATGTTTGAAAAAATAAAGGAAACCGAAGAACGCTACCATGAGCTGGAAACCTTTCTGGGGCAGCCGGAAATCATTCAAGACCAGAAGCGTTACCGAAAATATGCAAAAGAGCACAGCGTCCTGGCCCCAATCATCACTGTTCTGCGTGAGCATCAGGCCCTTCAGGATGAAATTGCCGAAAACCGATCCCTTCTGGAAGACCCGGACCCTGAAATAAAAAAACTGGCCAGAGAAGAGAACGATGCACTGGGCTCCCGCCTGGCAAAGGTGGCAGACGAATTCAAAGTACTGCTGCTTCCCAAAGATCCAAACGACGATAAAAATATCCTGCTTGAGATCAGGGCCGGCACCGGTGGAGACGAGGCGGCCCTGTTTGCGGCGGATCTGTTCAGGATGTACAGCCGCTACGCGGAGTTGAGGCGTTGGAAGACTGAAGTCCTGTCCCAGAACATGACCGGCATCGGTGGGCTTAAGGAGGTTATTTTACTGGTAGAGGGTCACAGGGTGTTCAGCCGGCTTAAATATGAAAGCGGGGTCCACCGGGTTCAGCGCGTGCCCGAGACCGAGGCTCAGGGACGGATACATACATCAGCGGTTACCGTGGCGGTGCTCCCGGAGGCTGAGGAAGTGGATGTTGACATCAAGTCTGAAGACCTCAGAATCGATGTATACCGCTCATCAGGGCATGGGGGCCAACATGTGAACACGACCGATTCAGCAGTTCGAATTACCCACCTTCCCACCGGTATGGTGGTCACATGCCAGGATGAAAAATCCCAGCACAAAAACAAGGCAAAAGCCATGAAAGTTCTCAGAAGCCGCATGCTGGATTTTGAGACAGCCCAGCAGCACTCACGAATTTCCGAAGAACGTAAAACCCTTGTTGGCACAGGCGACCGGAGTGAACGGATCAGAACCTATAATTTTCCCCAGGCACGGGTCACCGATCACCGAATCGGGCTGACACTTTACAAACTTGAGGATTTTCTTCAGGGAGATCTGAACCTCATCATTGAGCCGCTGATTACCCATTTTCAGACCGAAGCCCTCAAGAATTCCGGCGGCAATTAACAGTGATGCAAGCGCTGTCATGACCCCCAAGGCGTGGTGTATCAAAACACTGCTTGAGACGGCAACCGATTATCTGGTAGAAAGAGGAATCGAAAGCGCTCGCCTCAACGCTGAAGTACTTCTGGCTTACCAGCTTCACGTTAAACGGATATCGCTCTATCTCAATTTTGATCAACCGCTTACCGAAAAGGAGGTCTCCGGTTATCGCGACCTCATCAGGCGACGTCTGAAACATGAACCCTTGCAATACATTACCGGCGTCCAGGAATTCTGGTCCCTTGCATTCAGGGTCAATCCTCATGTCCTGATTCCCAGACCCGAAACCGAAATTCTTGTGGAGCAGGCCATAATGCTGGCGGGGGCGTTCGCTGAAACCCCCTTGCACGTACTGGATCTGGGAACCGGCAGCGGCGTCATCTCTGTCACATTGGCAAAAGAAGTCCCCGAAGCCCTTATCCTTGCAACAGACATCAGCGGGGAAGCCCTTGATTTGGCCCGTCTAAACGCAGAGGGGCATGGCGTATCAGAGAGAATAACATTTCTTCGGGGAAACCTTTTCGAGCCCTTAAGGGTTGAAAAACCTCTATTTCATCTGATTGCATCCAATCCGCCCTATGTCTGTACCCACGAGATCCAGGGGCTCCTCCCGGAGGTTGAACGTTATGAGCCGAGGCAGGCACTTGACGGCGGAAAAGACGGCATGGATTTCCTGAAACAAATCATTTGTCAGGCACCGCAATTTCTGCACCCCGGCGGCTGGCTTTTGTTGGAGATGTCTCCATATCAAGTGGAAAAAGCCCTTTTTGCCCTGACCCAGACGGGCCTTTACCAAAACGAAACAATAATCGAGGATTACAGTCATCGCCAAAGGGTGGTCATGGCCCAGATGAAGCACAATGGTAAATCCTCATGATTTTTATTCAAAACGTTTAAATCAGGAGAGGAATCTCACCCATGTCGGTTGCCAAACCCAAGGAATGGAAATCCAAATTGGTTGACCCCCAAAAAGTCCTTTCCAGGATTAAACCCGGAATGAGCATTTTTCTGGGAACCGGTGTTGCAGAACCCTGTACGCTGGTCAAAAGTCTGCTCGACTCAGATGCCGGAAACCTCCGAGATCTGGAATTCATTCAGCTAATCAGCTTTGGACCCGCTATTTCCATCACCCAGAATCAAAACCATAAATATCGGCTGAAAACCTTTTTTGCCGGCTGGGTCGCCAGTGAAGAAATCACCTCCGGCCGTGTTGATATGGTCCCGAGCCCTTTTTCCGAAATTCCCAGGCTCATACAATCCGGCATTATCGAAATTGATGCCGCGTTCATTCAGATTACACCTCCCGACCGGTCGGGCTTCTGCAGTCTCGGGCCCGCCATTGACGTGGCCAGACACGCCATGGAACAGGCCTCCCTGGTGGTGGGCGAAATCAACCATGAAGCCCCCAGGACCATGGGGGACACCTTTGTTCATGTGGATGATTTCGATTTTCTGGTGGAGTCCGATGTGCCTCCCATATATTTTGAACGTCCTCCCTTTGATCCGGTCTTTGACACGGTTGGTGCCAACGTGGCCTCCCTCATCGAGGACGGCAGTTGTCTGGCCTTTTCAGCGGGCCACCTGTTTGACGCCCTTGCACGCCATCTGCAAAATAAGCGGGACCTGGGCATCCATTCCCCGTTTTTCACCGATGCCATCATGGACCTGGTCAAAAGCGGCGCCGTCTCCAATCGAAAAAAAGGACATTTCCTGGGAAAATCGCTGACATCTTATGCCATCGGCACCCCGGAACTGTTTTACTGGCTTCATCGAAACCCCCTGATTGAATTTCAAAGCATCGATGTGGTGGCCGATCCCAAACGGATCGGACGAAACGACCGCACCATGGTGGTGCTGCCGGTTCGCAAAGTGGATCTCAGCAGCGGCGTTGCCCTGCACAGCGGCAAAGGCAATGTGGGGGACGGACCCGGAGAAGCACAGGAGTTCTTTAAAGGCGCGCGGTTTTCCAAGAAGGGCAGAACCATAATAGCGCTTCCCAGCCGCAATTTGAAAAATGAGTCCAACATTTTGATTTCAGTGGAGGATTATCCGGGTCAGTTTTCCATTCGCGAATTCTTGGACCTGGTGGTCACCGAATACGGCGTGGCCTCCATGACCGGGCGAACCATTCGGGAAAGGGCGCTGGCACTGATTGACATCGCCCACCCCGATGATCGGGCGGAGTTAGTTCGTCTCGCCAAAGAAAAAAACATCCTTTACGCCGATCAGCTGTATCTTCCGGAGTCCGGGGCGCTTTACCCCACGGACCTTGCCTGGGAAAAAGTTTTTCCCGGGGAAATCACCGTTCGGTTTCGGGCCATCAAGCCCTCGGACATGGATGAGATGCGACGGCTTTTTTATCGGTTCTCTGACAAATCGGTCTATTACCGGTATTTCTCCCCCATAAAAACCATGCCCCACACCAAGACGCAGGAATATGTGACCATAGACTACACCAAAACCATGTCCATCGTGGGGCTCATGGGAGAACCGGGCGCCGGGCGCATTGTTGCCGAAGCACGCTATGTGCGCCTTCTTGACAAACCGGTGGCGGATGTGGCCTTTGTGGTGGATGAAGATTTCCAAGGGAAGGGGATCGCTTCTTTTCTCTTTCGAACCCTTAAGAAGATTGCAAAGGAAAATGGCATCCGTGAATTCAAAGCGGATGTACTGGCCACCAACAAAGGCATGCTCAAGGTGTTCGAATCCGCTTCAGATGCGCCCATTCGGGCTGTTATGGACAGCGGCATTTATGAATTGAGCATTCCACTGAATGCCGATAAAAACGGACCATCGGAGAAATGATAAGTGCCTGGCATGGACTATCAGAGCAAAACCCAACTCCTCAGCCGGCGCGACAATAGCATCTGCACCCTGACGATCAACCGGCCTGAAAAGCACAATTTTCTCACATCAGGGCTTCTTCAGGAAATGGCCCATACGGTTTCCGAACTCGGTTGCGATCCGGAGATAAGAACCCTCGTCATCCGGGGTGCTGGAGAGACATCTTTTTCCGCAGGATATGATATATCAGCAATACCCATCATCAACGAACAAAACCCTGAGAAGCGCATTTACAATATCTCACCTCTTGAAGAGGCCCTTCAGGCCATTCGGAATTTCCCCTACCCTGTTATCGCCATGGTGAACGGCCATGCTTTTGGCGGTGGCTGCGAACTGGCCGTGGCCTGCGACATTCGGATCGGCAGGCACGGAATTGCCATGGGAATGCCCCCGGCAAAACTGGGCCTTGTTTATCCCCTGCCTGGTTTTCGGCGGTTTCTCACGGTTCTGGGGTTTGCCAAAACCCTAGAAATATTCCTGACCGGCCGTCAATATGACAGTCACAACTGCCTTCGCATGGGCCTTTTAAACGAATTGGTGGCACCTGATGTTCTAAAGACCGCCACCTATGATATGGCAACAGAGATTTCACAAAACGCTCCCTTGGCTTTAAGGGGAACCAAACGGGCATTGTACAAAATAGCCGAAACCACTGTCTTGAGCGAAGATGAAGAATCAGAACTCGCCGCACTTTTTGCTCGGTCACTGATGACCGAAGATTTACAGGAAGGGAAGCGGGCGTTCATGGAAAAACGAAAACCCTGCTTTAAAGGCCGGTAAACCATGACGCAAGTGATCAGTCTGGAAGAAGGAAAAGCCCAACTATTGACAAAAAAGGCCTTTCGAAACTGGAAAAGCCGGTTTAAGGAAGACTTCACCCCGGAGACTTGTCTGGGCCATATTTCCCTTGAGACCCTTTCATTCCTGGCGCAGGGCAAAGACAAAAGTACATTTTATCTCTATGATCTGATTATGGGCCTCAATCACCTGGGATCGGGATTTGAATTCAATGAAATGTCACCCAAAAACAAAATGCGGGTGATTGACCGGTATCTTTTTTTGCTGGACCGTATTCGCTATGAAGGCATGAAACGACTCGGTTGGTTGGCGGATTATCCCGGAGAAGAGATTCCGCTGGTGGAAATGATCACCCGATTCGAAACCCTGGCGCCCAATCTCCAGGCGCAAATTCCTATGATGAGCCCAGGCTTTGCAGGTTCAAAAGAATTTTTCTCAGTCAGCACGTACGAAAAAGAAGGGGTTGTTCGCAAACTGATTCCCAGACTCATGAAAGAACTTCAGCATTTTACA
>Ga0233431_1006487_pt1 | contig 10519 bp, 10 predicted proteins | sample SI_118_April2016_FD_179867 | JGI IMG/M metagenome (GOLD analysis project Ga0233431, IMG submission 179867) | Seawater microbial communities from Saanich Inlet, British Columbia, Canada - SI_118_April2016_200_MG | ecosystem: Environmental > Aquatic > Marine > Inlet | place: Canada: British...
CATACAAAGGATTAATTTTCCCAAATATTGATAAAGATGGGGTAAGAGTATTATTTTTTGAAAAAGAAGAAAGATTAGAAGAACTTCTTAAGAAATTTTATTCAGGAGCAAGAGTTGTAGCAGGAGATTTCACATCTGAATTTATTGTAGATGAAATAACAACAAAAAAATTATATAATTTAGAGAATGTTGTTGATGTTGAAGTAAAATATGATGAAACTAATTCACCAAAACTAAGAATAAGAACAGTTGTTGACAAAACTCCACATAATGATGAAAGAAATTATAAAAAGGCAGAAGTAGGAAATGGATTTGATGAAGTAGTAAATTATCTTATGGAACATTCTAGAAAACATTCATGGGGTCTTGAAGATGAAGATGTTAAAGAATTGGAAGATCATAAACTACTTGAAGATATAAGTAATGAAGTTTATACTAAATCTGGAGATGATCAATTAAAATTTAAAAGACTTTTAACTGAATATTTAAGAGATAATTTATTACAATATTTAGTTAAAACACATAATTTAGAATTAGCTAATCTAGATCATAAAAGTTTTGTTGTAGAATATTTAATTGGACATACTGTTGAAGTGAAAAAAAAAGAGGTTGAATCAACTGTTTGTACAATGACACAATTAGCACAATATGCAATGAGTAATCCTGAAGAATTAATAGATCCTGTAGGTGTTTCTGGTTTACCAATAGTACTTGGTCCTGAAATCTTTTTCCAATGTGTTGATGAATTCATGGAAAAACTTCCAGAAGAAAGACAAGAACTATTAAGAAAAATGGGTTGTCCTCTTCCTAAAGAATATCTTGAAAGTGATGATTATGATGTTGATAGTGGTAAAGATTTACTTGGATTTGAAATTCGTGCAATTGATTATGTGACAATGGAAGTAATGGGTCAATTTAGAGTTTTTTATGATGTAAATGATCCTGAAAAAGATGCAGCAAAAACATTATTTGGTAATATTGGTTTAATTATTGCAAATAATAGTGGAGAAAACCTACCTTCAGAATCAAATCCAGATTTATGTGAAAAAGAAAAAACATTCCCTTATCAAAAACAGATTTGGTGGGGCTCTAAAAAATTATTAGCTGTATCTAATGATATAGAAGATGCATATATTCAAGCAAATCCTGAATTAAGTAATGAAGAAAATGAAGAGATTATGAAAAAAATTGCTGACATATTGAGAACAAAGATTGGTAAAGGAGAAAAAATGGATAATTTTCAAATTGGATCTGTTTACATAGATCAATGGGATAATGGTGTTGTAGATAATTTAGACATATTTGATCATGATATAGAAACTCCATCAAGATCAATGGATGAAATTATCCAAGACATATGTAAGATATCACCTGTTGACATATTTGGGGTTGGTGAATGTGAATATAGCAGAAGAGAATATGTTGAAAGTAATGGATCAACACACTATGAAATAAAAGCAAAGAGAACTAAATTACTTAAATTTGCATACATGGGAACTGGTCCAGATAAGATAATACCCTGTTCTGCAAATTGCCTAGGTTTTTACTTAGATACAAAATATCTTGAAAGTGCTACAATAACTCCAGTTAAAGGTATAGAAATAAATGATAGTGTTAATTTAACTATTACACATAATTTTAAATGGAGTAAGCCTTCTAAAGAAAAATTAAAATTCGAAGATAAAACATATTTTATGTCTACACAAGATGCAGAAGTTATAATGGATTTTCTTAAGCCATGGATTAAAACAGAATATGAAAAAAAATCTATACCTGTTGCACATACTTCAATTAATTAAAATTCACCAGGAACATATCTAATAATTTCTTCTCTGAAAAAAGGATAACTTTCAAAACTTTTTATCTCTGGGAATTCACCTCTTAATTTTTTCATCAAAGCATAGAGATGATCAATTGATTTAACATTAACTTCAAACTCTAAATCATAATTATCAAGTACTTCAACAATATAGACTGTGTTAGGATTCATCCTCAAAAATTGTATCAATGTGCTTTTTCTTGAAAGAGATAGATTTTCCATGTACAAAATAACTTTATGGTGCGAATATCCTAATTTACTTAAATCTAAAGCACACCTATAACCAAGAATTAGGTTTTCTTTTTCCATTCTTTTGATTCGAGAAGCAACAGCCATTGAAGTTAAACCAATCATTTTTGATATTTCAGTTGATTGCATTTTTACGTCTTCAGAAAGTAAATGTAAAATATGTGTGTCTTTCTGATCAACCTTAACTAGACCTTCACCACCCCATACTAATTCTTCGTCGTCATATGTATCATATAAATAATTTCGTTTAAAATGATAAATTTTTATAGCAATAGTTGGCTTTTTAGTTTTAATCACAGAATAAAATTTTTTCTCCATAGCATTCATTACTTCTTTAATCTCATTAATATTTTTAAAAAAACCAGAAAGTCCTATGTTCATATTATCCTTAACTACAAACCAACCTAATTGAGGAGTTTCTTTTGTAAATGCAATAAATTTATCTTCTATTTCTGAACCTACTTTTTCTAGCTCAATAGAATATCTGCAATAAATATAACCTAATTTATTAAGGTCGATGATAGGATAATAGCCAGTAATAATTCCTTTTTTTTCTAACTGCTTAATCCTGTATCCAGTAACTTCCCTTGATAACCCAATTTTCTTAGCAATTTTTGAGATTGGTTGCCTTGCATTAAAATCAAGTTCTTTTAGTATCTTCATATCTTTAATTAAGAGCCTAACCATTTTATTAAATATTCCCCCTATAATCTTTAGTAGATTAAAGTTATTTATATGTTTTTCTTTAATTTGGGATAATTCAGAGGAATAAGTTTTATCATTAATTACTGCCATCTTATCATATAGGGCAATTAACAGATGGAGGTTTAATATGGGATTAAAAAAAATTATTTCAACTTTGCTGATTACAGCAATGGCAGGGACTGGGTGTGTTAGTAAAGTATACTCAGACACCAGACCTAGTACACCATATGTAAAGGTGGTAAAAGGTGAAAACACCGCAAGTTATACTACCACAGGAACTGGGTTATTAGAAGAAAAGAAAGGAGAAGATAAGACCACAACAGTTGCAAGTTTTACAGTTGGATCATATAAAACAGGACTTTTAAGAACTATTGAACCAAATCCAACTGACAAAAATTTAGAGGTGTATGCAAATAAGCTTGTTGAAGCACTCACTGCATCAAAAGAATGTAAAAAAGTGTATATTGCAAAGATGCAAACACAAGCAGGAAAACATACACTTGTTGTATGTGAAGGAAAGAAAAAAGATCTTGTTCCAAAATACAGAATTAATCTAAATGATATTTGCGATGTTTCTCTGCACGAACACTTTGGAATGTTTGAATGGATGAGAGGGGATGATGTAGCTGTAAAAACAAAACACGGCTCTGTGTATACAATGAGACTTTGGGATAAACATGCAAAAAACGTATACAACGTATTAAGTGAATATCTAAACACAATTAAAACTACGGAGGGTGGAGCAAAATGTCTAAGATGAATGATATTGTAAAAAACGAGTATGAAACATTAAAAGATAAAGGATACAATGCATTGAAAAATGCTGGAATGGGTGTAGTAGCACTTGCAATTACAGTTGGAGCTGTTGGTGGACTTGAAGGATGTGTAACTACAAGAAGTGAAGCAATGCGTCCAGGCGGTCAAGTAAAAGTATCAACAATTCCTTCAGGACCTGCATCATTAAGAATAAACAAAAACCCATACATTGCCCAAAGACAAAGAGAAACTATTGGCGATCAAATGGCAAAACAATTAGAAAGAGAATTTGATAAGGTTGGATGGAGTATTATGGAGTATGAAGAGTTTGGCATGAAATATCAAGACTTAATCTTAACAGGATACAATACAGACAAGTTTGGTGATTGGGCAACATGGTCTGTAAACTTTGACAAAGCATGTAGATCATATCATAAAGAAAATAACTTTTTGATGATGCACATAAAAGATTATGTAATTGTTGAAGATAGTATGGGTTCAGTTGTTAAGAGTCCAGATTTTAAACATTACATAGCTCAACAACTAAACCAAGTTTTAGGTGTTTACATCCAAAACAATCAAGAAGCTTGTAGAAACTGGCAAAATTTCATCAACACTAATGTTGGTCCAACAGGCCCTACAAATTAATAAGAAGTATATAACAACGAAATAGTGAAGATAAGAAAATTTTCACTATTTATTTTATTATGGCAATAATTTATTGTAACAAAAATAAATTTGTGGAGGTAAAAAATGGCAAAGGCATTAAGATATTTAATTGCAGGGGTTGCTTTAGCAGGGCTTGTTCAAACTGTTAATATTGATCAAACTAGTGCAAAACCTGCAGAAGTTGTTTCTGAAACACAAAAAGCATCAGGAGGAGTATCATCACAAGAACTTGAAAGAATTGTTCAACAAAAGTTAGAGATTGGAGAAAAGATTGAAAAGCTTCTAAAAAGAGAATATGATAAAGTAGGAGTATACATATTTGAAAGAGAGATAACTAATCCTAACACTGGCGAAACAAGGCTTTACAAGGATTTGTTAGTAAGAGGATATGAAACTGATAAATATGGAGATTGGCCAGTGTTTGGTGTGAATTTAGACTGTGTTTGCAGAGCATTACATGAAGAGAAAAAATTGTTTGGATTTATCAATGTAAAAGATGTTGTTAGGTTTCAAACATGCAATGGAAACATTGTAAACACAGAAAATATGAAACACAAAAATGCAGTATTACTCAATGAAATAGTTAGTATGTATGTTGGCAATAATGGAGAGATGTGTGAAAAATTTGATAATTATTTAAACCTAACACATGGACCAACAGGACCTGCATATCATAAATAAATAGAATAATTTGATCTCAAAAAACTAAAATTATTATCAAACTAGAGAGGAGACTAAAAAAATGTCAATAACCAACTATATCAAAAAAATTGCAAGTGCAACTGCAACAGGATTACTTTTTGCAATGCTTACTACTGGAACTGCTGTAGCTTATACAGGGGCTGATAAAGGACAGACTCAAGCAAAAGCATCAGAAAGTATTGAAGCAAAACTAATTGCATCTGGATATCCTGAAATAAAAGTAGAATTGGAAAATTATGATTTAGAAGACTTACTTAGAAAACTTGGTGGTACACTTGAAAAAGGTTTTAGCAGAAAAGCATCAGGTAAAATTGAAGAGTATTCAGAAGGAACAATAGGTTATGGCATTGTAACAGATTCAACAAAGAAACAAGTACCAATTATAGACCTACAAAATGAAGGAGAAACAATTGACAGATTTTTGTTTTCAAATATTAATAAAATAAAGTGGGCAATTGGAGAAGTAAACGGAAATTATAATTATCACATATTAATTTCTACAAGAGAAAGAGTTGTAGATACAAATGGTTTAGAAGGGTTTTATGAAAGACATTATGACATAATTGTAAAAAATAATCCGCAACTTGCATCAGCTTATGTTTTAGCAATTGCAAAAAAATATGCTAGTAATGGAGATATAATAAACAACGAAAGAGTGGAAAAGTGTGAATGTCCAACCTGCCCAAAACCCAAAGCACCAGTATACACAAATCCAAGAATAATGGATGGAATTTGTTCTGGAGATAAAAAAGCAATACCTGAAGGTTATGATTTAGTATTCCTAGGACAAATAAATTATGACGACTGTGTTTTTAGACCAGAAGAGAGTAATTCTGGACTTACAGAAACACTTGCCAATGTTATTTCAACAGTAAAACCAGAACAGGGGATTTTAGTTATGTGCGGAAATGCTGATGAGAGATCTGCAAAAAGATGTGGTGATTCAATAGAAAGTAATTTTCAACTATCATTTGTAAGAGGAAGAATACTTGGAAATTATTTGGAACAAAATCAACAAACATCTGTAAATGGTGTTTCACTTATCCCTTATCCTATGGGAACTGAGCTAAATGAAAAAAGCACAAAGATGTATTATTTATTCCAAAATGGGAATTGAGGTGTAAAAATGAGTCTTGTTAAAAAAATGGTTGTTGCAAGTGCGTTTCTTGGTGCATTAGCAGGGTATGTTCCAACTTTTCAAGAAATTCAAACAACACAAGAGAATGTTTCAATTACTCCAATAGCAGTTGTTCAAGCTGCAACAGCAGAAGACAAACCAAAACCGTTCATAACAAATTTTGATGAAATCCTTGACAAAGAAGAAGAAAAAACAGTTGTAAGAAAAGGCAATGATGATTCAATTGCATTTATTGAAGAACGTGCATTTTATGTTAAAGATATTGACACAAACACAAAATACAAAGAAGTTTTGGGTGGAAAACTTGTTGGAATATTAGAAGACGAATGCAAAGCAGTAGAATACATCCTCAAAGATTTTGGACAAGGAAGTGAAGATCTTGTCGTTGTGTGTTACGAAAAGTCAAGAGGAATGTACAAGAGAGCATGGGCGGTAAATGTCGATGATGTTTGCAGAGTTTATGCAAAGCTCAGAAAAGCAGGAGTAATTAAATTAAAATCTTACCTCACAACAGAACATTCAATGGGTGAAGTTAATACAAGAAAAATGAGTTATAATGCTGCAGAGGAATTGTTAGAAATATTAACAACATATTTACCAAACAACGATCTGAGATGCCAAAATTTTAGAAATTTTATCAAACTAAATTATGGACCAACAGGTCCAAGTCGTTAAAATCAATCTTAAAAAAAAGAGATCTAGTGTATAATATGCATAAATGTGATGTTAAACTAGATTTGAGAATAAAGAAATTGGAGGTAAAATAAAATGGTAGGAAATGTACAAGTTAAAAATGTTCAAGTAAATTTAGAACAAAAAATTGGCGGGAGTAAATTATTAGGTGGTATGAAAAGAATAGGACAAACAGCAAAAAAGTATGCAACAATTGCAGTAATTGGAGCAGCATTAGCAATAGGTGGAGCTGGTTGTGGAGAAGAATCTGAATGTTGTAAAGAATTGAGTTGTAATGGTTATAATGAAAGATGTGAAAACCATTATGACGATACATGTGCATGCGTTTATGATCCTAGTTCAAAATATGCAACACAAGAATTCGGATTAAGTATGGATGATGTACTTGAAGATGATACAACAACATATGATGGAAATTAATTTTTTTGTTTTTATTTTATTTAATGAAAAATAAGAATAGAGGAAACAAATGGTGAGGATTAAATAATGAAATCATTAGAAAGAATTGCACAATCAAAAACATTCGAAAAAATAGTAAAAGGAATTACAATTGCTTATGCTACTATTTTGATTGGAGGAGCAATTGGTGTTATTGCTTATTCAGAATATAGAGAACATATAGATTCAAAAACAAAAGCTTGTCAAGAAATGGAATGTCAAGAAACACCAATGTTTGATTGTAATAAGACCTTAGTTAATAAAAAATATGCTGATCATTGTGTAATTAATGAACAAGGCATAGAAGAATGTTGTGGATGTACATGTAATTATTTAGGAAATTGAAAATATAATCAGGAGGAAAATAAAATGGCAGGAAATGTACAAGTTAATTTAGAACAAAAAGTTGGTGGAAGCTTATTGAAAAGAATGGGTGAAGTATTAAAAAATAAATTAGGCGGAGCAAAAAGATATGCAACAATTGCTGTTGCAGCTACTGGTCTAGCATTAGGTGGAAGTTATGTAGCGGGTTGTGTTCCTGAAGATATTACAGAATGTTGTGCACAACTTGATTGTGAAGGAACTTATAATTCAGGAATGGATCAATATAAATGCATTACAACAATAAATACAATCTACAAAGATCAGTTATGCGTAACAGAAGAAGATGGGACAAGAGATTGTTGCAGATGTATTTATGATAGCTCATCTACACCAGATCCTAATTTTGATGATTACTAAATTTTTTAGTTTTTATATAACTAAATACAAGAAAAATGGAATTAGAAACCAAAATTAAAGATAGTAAATTTAAACGATTTGCTAAGAAAACAGGAGAAGTAATTGGAAATCTAACAGCAGCAGCAATGTTTGTTGGGATTATTGGTTATGCTGGATTAACATGTTATCAAACTTTTCCAGGAAGTGAAGAGTATGCAACAGTAACCAAAAGAGAATCTAGTGAAATTATAGATTTTGATGGTGTTCCAATGGGTGTATATAGAGAAACAATCAAAATAGATAAAGATAAAAGATGTTTAGAAATAGAAGATTTTTATAATGGACCTATTAATAAAGGAGATAAATTAAAATATGTAAATTGGGATTTTAATTTTAGACCTTGGTTATGTAATAGAGTAGATGAATATGAAATTTTGAAAGAATAGGAAAGAAAAGTTTTTAAATAAACTATCCCTACTCAACCATATTATGGCTAATGAGGGAAAGAAACTAACAAAAACAACTAAATTAAGTAGTAATAAGAGTACAAAACCACGTAAAATAGTTGTAACTAGTGCTTTACCTTATGCAAATGGTAGTATTCATCTTGGTCATTTAGTTGAATATATACAAACAGATATATTTGTAAGATTTCTAAAATTGATTGGAAAAGATGCAATTTATTGTTGTGCTGATGATACTCATGGAACTCCAATTGATATTAAAGCAAAACAACTTGGAATTAAACCTGAAAAATTAATAGAAACAATTGGAAAAGAGCATATTAAAGATTTTAAAGATTTTCATATTGAATTTGATTCATATTATTCTACAAATAGTAAAGAAAATAAAGAATATGCAGAATTTATTTATAATGAATTAAGAAAAAAAGATTTAATTTATACTAAAACAATGAAATTAGTTTATTGTGAACATTGTAAAAGATTTTTACCAGACAGATTTGTTAAAGGTACATGCCCTGAATGTAAAGCAGAAGATCAATATGGAGATGTTTGTGAAAAGTGTGGGAATACACACAAAACAACAGACTTAATTAATCCAAAATGTACAATTTGTGATGGTAAACCAATTGAAAAGGAAAGTAAACATTATTTTTTCAAATTAAGCAAATGTAAAAATCAACTAACAAAATTCTTGAAAAAGAAAATATTACAAAAGGAAGTTGTGAATTTCTGTATGAACTGGATTGAAAAACTTGAAGATTGGTGCATTAGTAGAGATGCCCCTTATTTTGGTTTTGAAATTCCAAATTCAGTAGAAGAAACTGGCTCTCCTAAATATTTCTATGTTTGGTTAGATGCTCCTGTTGGTTATATTAGTAGTACTGCTAATTATTGTAAGAATATTGCAAAAAAAGGTTCAGAAAAAGATTATTGGATGCCAAAAAATAAAGAAGATAGTGAAATAATCCATGTTATTGGAAAAGATATTGTATATTTCCATTACTTATTCTGGCCTGCAATGTTGGAAAATGCTGGCATCAAACAACCTGATCAGATTATGACTCATGGATTTTTGACAGTTGGAAAAGAAAAAATGAGTAAATCCAGAGGTACATTTGTAACAGCAAGGCATTATTTGAATTATCTTAATCCTCAATATTTAAGATTTTATTATGCAGCTAACTTAACTTCAAAAATGGAAGATTTAGATTTAGATATTGCTGATTTTAAAACAAGAATTAACACTGAATTAATTGGAAATCTAGGTAATTTTGGTTATAGAACAATTAGCTTCCTTAACAAGAATTTTGATAATAAAATTGGAGAATTTAATATTGAAGATAAGGATGTACAAAAAATAATTAATGAATTCACTGAAACCAGTGTAAAAATTAGAAATAATTATAGAGATTTTGAATTTAGAGAAGTTATTAAAGATATTTTACATTTAGGTAGCTTAGGTAATAAATATTTCCAAGACAATGCACCTTGGGCATTATTAAAAGCAGATGATAATGAGAATGTGAATAAAGAAAACAAGGAAAAGGCACACAAAGTATTAAGTTTCTGTTTCCACTTATTAAAAAATATTGGAATAATTATATCTCCAATCATGCCAAAGTTTGCTGAAAAATTACATAAACAACTTAATCTTAAGAATTTGATATGGGATGATATTCATTTTGATATGAAAACACATAAAATTAACAAAGGAGAAATATTAGTTAATAAAATAGAAGATGAAATAGAGAAAATGATTCAAGATAATGCTCCTAAAGAAAGTAAAGAAGAAGGAAAAGAAAAAAGTAATGAGTTTGTATTAGATTTAAGAGTAGCAAAAATAGAATCTGTAGAGGATCACCCAGATGCAGATAGATTATATGTTATTAATATTGATTTAGGGAAAGAGAAGAGACAATTAGTTGCAGGAGTTAAAAAATATTATTCAAAAGAAGATTTAGAAGGTAAAAAAGTAGTAGTTATTACTAATTTAGAACCAGTTAAACTTAAAGGAGTGAAAAGTGAAGGTATGATGCTAGCTGCAGAGAAAAAGAAAAGTGTAGTAGTATTAGAAGCTGATAAAAGTGAAATAGGTAGCCAAGTTTATTTTGATGGTATTAAATTACCTAAAAAGTTTACAACAATTAAATTTGATGATTTCTTAGC
>Ga0233431_1006495_pt1 | contig 10506 bp, 6 predicted proteins | sample SI_118_April2016_FD_179867 | JGI IMG/M metagenome (GOLD analysis project Ga0233431, IMG submission 179867) | Seawater microbial communities from Saanich Inlet, British Columbia, Canada - SI_118_April2016_200_MG | ecosystem: Environmental > Aquatic > Marine > Inlet | place: Canada: British...
CAGACAGCGATCGCTTTAAGTTTTGCGAACTACTTGAAGAGGGGATCCAAAATTACAAGCACATCATTCATGCTTTTAAAACAATTTGGTGCCTGGCCTGGCCTTGGCTTTAAAACAATTTGGTGCCTGGCCTGGCCTTGGCTTAGAATTTGGTGCCTGGCCTGGCCTTGGCTTTATTTTTTTAAAATTTTATTTGCCATGCGCTGAAAAATTTCGTAAAATTTTTCACTCTACTTCATTCCCCCCCCCGAGATTACCATGCCTAGAAAGCCTAGAATTCATTATTCTGGTGCGGTTTACCACGTTATGTTACGCGGCAATGCCGGCCAAGCAATATTTTTTACAGACAGCGATCGCTTTAAGTTTTGCGAACTACTTGAAGAGGGGATCCAAAATTACAAGCACATCATTCATGCTTTTTGTTTGATGGGCAATCATGTGCATATCGCTATTCAAGTATTTGAAGAGCCTCTTTCCAAAATAATACATAATCTATCCTTCCGTTATACGCAGTGGATAAACAAAAAATTACAACGAACAGGCCATCTTTTCCAGGGCCGTTACAAAGCCATCTTAGTTGAACAAGACAAATATTTGCTGAGCTTGATTCGTTATATTCATTTAAATCCCATACGCGCATGTTTAGTTGACAGTCTGAATAAATACAAGTGGAGCAGCCATCATGACTACCTTGGTAAAACATGTTTTCCATGGGTTCAAACCAAGTGGTTTCTCTCCCAGTTAAAAAATAATGACTCAAGCAACAAGAGCGCCTATCAAGACTATCTCAACAAAAAAATGACTGACAACGATCAAGCAGAGTTTGATGTAGGCAATAATGGTTCTAGCTATCTAGGAGATGATGCCTTCATTATTGAGACTGAAGGAAATAAAGCTGTTCTTATAAGAAATAAAACCTTTATTTCACTAGAAGACATAATAATCTCAGTTTCAAAAGAATATCATATCGAAAAAAATGAACTGCATTTAACAATAAGATCAAGCTTTTATATGGAAATAATTTCGATGATTGCTTGGATAGCCACAGAATTAGATATCACCACCCTTAGAAAAGTTGCGCGCTACTTTTCTAAAGATGAAACATGTTTGAGCCGAAAAATAAAACGGATAAGAATTCAAAATAATAAAAAAATGCTGATGATTGCATCACAACTAAAATCTGAATGCCGACTTAAGGCATTAACTATGAAATCAGAACATACGCCTTAATTTTATAAATTAAAGCCAAGGCCAGGCCAGGCACCTGCTTTCTTAAATTAAAGCCAAGGCCAGGCCAGGCACCTGCTTTCTTGTATAGGACTGAATCCATAAATGTTTCCTTCTTTTTTTGGTGGTGGATGCAGACCTAATTTTCTCCCTGTGCCTTCACGAGCCTTGATAACTATCTAGAGGTCAAGTCTGGAAGCAATGCTATAACAAGTTTTATAGGCCACCATCCTCGTTACCACCTAAAGTACAAGAAATGGCAGGGTTAAGAGCGAAGTCATCTTTCGGCCCACCTTGCGGAGCCGCAAATAAGGCAGAAGAGCCTTGCTGAAAATTTCCTGCGTCACTTCCTTTCATATCCGTCTCAGCCGTAGAACCAGCTGCCTGATCTTTTAACTTAGCAATCTTTAAGTTAACAAATTTTCTCGAACATGTTGGCTTCTTAGTATTAGTAAGAATATTCTCGTTCACATGCGTATCTATAATAATACCCAATCCCGTGCCCGGCTTAGTCATTCTCTCCAACAAAGACAACTGCTCAGCAAGGTTCGTACATTTATCAGCGTCATGTACAAGTCGCGCAACAAGTTTCACTCGAAGACTTTCTTCCCATACGGATGTGTTTTTAAGTATAGAATTTAGAGGGCCGTCTTTCCTCAGATAAGCAATCCAGGCATTTTCTCCTCTAACCCTACCAGGTTCTTTTACTTCATTAGATTTCAGCAAAACTTCAAATAAAACATCTGCGCCCTCATTACTCTCCCTCGCCATTTCAAACAGTGATGAAAGACCTAGGCAAGAAGGATAACTCTGCGTCCACCCTCCCTTTTCAACCACCTGAAAAGCACCCCTTCCCAAATCACCCAGCAAAACACTAGCATCACTTTCTTTTATTAAAATTACCAAAAAACCAGAAAAAGATTTCAGCATTTTAGTCTGACCTTCTATTTTTAACAACGCAAACAAACGCGCAAAACCAAGATAGCCCAAACCGCTTGATTCAGATAGCGCCTTTGACAGACCTGAAGAATTGGATTTCTTCGAGAGAAGCTCGCAGAAAGACAGCATCTTTTGAAATCTACTGTCATCAAATCGTCTAGCGGAATCAATTAAAGCCGTAGCCAATAAATCAATAACGCTTGGAAGATCACTATTATTAGACTCACTATATGTCAAGTCCCCATAAGAGAGAGAATCGTCTTTAAGATCAGTTAGCAGTTGGTGAAAAGCTTCTAAGACAGCCTCTTCTTCATTCCAGCAAATAGCTTGACTCAAAGATAGTGACATAAAATAAAGGCCTGTTACACTCTCACTAGGAAGTGATCCTTTACCCTTCGCTAGATCCACAAGATCTTCCAAAAAAACCTCAGGGCAAGACTCACCCTCTACCGAAGCAGAAGATATAAGCATACGAAACACCTCAGCTCCAGGAACAGCACCCTCTTTAAGCATAGAGAAATAACAAATCGCTAGATCAGCCACTCTATGCATCAGACCAAATTTCAATGAAAATATTTTTGCGATATCAGCGATATCTTGAGAATAAGGCGTGAGCTTCTTATCATCCTGCGAACCCATCATGGAAAGCTCCCACAAAGCATACCTGAGCACAGCTTGATTGAAAGGTAAAATAACTTCTTTATCAACTTTTAATAATGCGCTTTTCAATATCGATAATATTGATCCCGCGTCATTTTCTTTAAGCTTGTTATTAGCATTAAGAATTTTCAGTAAACGCAAAAATGCGCTTTCTGATGATTCAGTACCCTGAAAAAACTCAGCAAAGCGCCCTTCATTGGTAAGAGCTTCGATACCAGCTGATAACGTCTCAAGCTTCCTTTTGACATGGGTCGCTGCAGCTTCAGTATCTTCTAAAAGCATGCTTTCAATTTCACAGATACACTGATTTATAGAATCTATTGTATCGCTCATGGCTATCCTCTCTTTAGTATTATTGTTAAATATGGTCATGAATTATACAGATATTTACATGAGAATCAAGTCAAATCGGCCTAATCTTGACATTCCAGACCCAAAATGAATGACTTAAGCCATACCTCAGTAATAGATATCAATAAGATTTATAAATATGCTATATTCAGCTCGGCCGTGGTGCATACAACACCAAGCAATAATAGCAAAGGCAAAACAAAGATTCATGACCGAGGAGATATAAACCCATGCCAGAAACTCAAGCCAAAGAACTTATGCATGCTTTTGAAGAAGTTCAGCAACTATTATCAGGCGCACAAAATGCTCATCAAGGAGCCTCCAGCCGTCTTTTATTTTTCTGCTCATGTTTAGAGGTTTACATAAACTACCTAAACCCTATTGAAACTCACTATCAAACCATCTACCAACACCTTGGCGGAAAAGATACGGACATTAGTCAAAGCAAGTGCTTTTACCTCATACTTGAAGCCATTTCTAGATCCTTTAATCTAGTTTTTAATCTTCATTTATCGGATGATGAAAAAGAAAAAGTTTGGGAAATAGTTAAAAATCATTTAACCGTTAATAACTTTGAATATACCAGACAGAAAGCCAACATCACCCTTCCACTCATTGTAGATGTAGACATTAATCGAAACCTCCTAAAGGTCAGCCCAATCTATCTAGCACTTATTTATCTTAATCTTTCTGAAGAATTCATTCCTTCTTTAATTATTTCTCTCAGCACGCTTCCTTTCTTGTCTCTCTGCCTCGAGGCATTGGCTCAACTGCCTACACAAATTAGAGCGTATCCAAGACTATTTGACGAAGTACTTCGAGATCCCTTTATTGCAGGCGAGATAGTTTTTGCAGGCGAAGCTCCACGTAAAACTGGAACTGCTCTTACTTCTCCTTCAAGTTTATTTCCTCCCCCAAAAGGTGATGAAATTGGAGAACAAAAAGGAGAGGAATCAGATTGTCATATGCAGTAATAACAAGCCCAAAGAGCTGTCACATGTATTTATATAACTTAACTTCCGTGAGAGCGTGCTCCGCTGGTTCTTTGGCTCTTCACCGCTTCAATACTAATTAATGCCATACTTATTCGTTCTTTATATTGGTTTAAATAGTTATAAACGTTTTCTGGTGTCGCTGGTTTTTTCGGCAACAGTTTCTGCATTTTAGCTTTGAATCCAGCCTCAAGGACTGTGTTAGCCTGGTCTTCTCCATAGCTCTTAAGAAAATCTTCTGCGCTGCTAAGGAAATCTTGGACGGCTGTTTCTTTTTCAACGCTGACTAATTTTTCTAAACAATCTGTCAATTCATCTTGCGTAACATTCTCTGGGAGGAGGTCTGCGAGTGAAGTAGATTCTGAGTTAAAAGGTGATTTGTCAGCTTTTGGTAGAAAGTACATGCTACGCATCAGCAGACCTAAACCTGTGAACATTAAGGAATGGTCTGTCACCCAATCAGTCGGGTCTTCATTAGTCATCTTCCAAAGATATCCGGCGACGATGAAAGGCGCAGACAGGTAGAGTGAGCGAGCCTGCATTTTAACCTGGGGAGCGCTTAATTCTAGATCAAATGCTAACCTTTCAGAGGTTAGAATAGCTTTTAGCAATTCTATCTCATCGCCGTCACAATGTTCTCCGCGCTTAAGACCTGTTGCAACGAAAAGACTATGAGTACAGTCAGTAAAAGATGGATAGGGCATACTAGTATCTCCTTAAATCATAAATAGTAAATAATTGAGCTTACGTACTAGTGTAGCAATCTTGAGGAAGTCGGTCTATAAGGGTCTTAGAGGGGTCAGACTCCGACATTTTGGAGAGGGGTCAGGGAGAGGGTCAGACCCCGACACCTTATTGGTAATAACATGTTTTCCATGGATTCAAACCAAGTGGTTCCTCTCCCAGTTAAAAAATAATGGCTCAAGCAACAAGAGCGCCTATCAAGACTATCTCAACAAAAAAATGACTGACAACGATCAAGCAGAGTTTGATGTAGGCAATAATGGTTCTAGCTATCTAGGAGATGATGCCTTCATTATTGAGACTGAAGGAAATAAAGCTGTTCTTATAAGAAATAAAACCTTTATTTCACTAGAAGACATAATAATCTCAGTTTCAAAAGAATATCATATCGAAAAAAATGAACTGCATTTAACAATAAGATCAAGCTTTTATATGGAAATAATTTCGATGATTGCTTGGATAGCCACAGAATTAGATATCACCACCCTTAGAAAAGTTGCGCGCTACTTTTCTAAAGATGAAACATGTTTGAGCCGAGAAATAAAACGGATAAGAATTCAAAATAATAAAAAAATGCGGGAGATTGCATCGCAACTGAAATCTGAATGCCGACTTAAGGCGTTAACCATAAAACCAAGGGGAACGCCTTAATTTTATAAATTAAAGCCAAGGCCAGGCACCTATTTCTGCAGGTCAATTTGCAGCATTAGAATTAGGTTCTGACTCTACTTAAAAGCTGGGCATCAAATGCGAGGTTGACAGTTACATAGAACACAGCGCCCTCCTTAACACAGCCCCACCTAAGCCAGCGCTTACTCTCATCTCAGCTCCCCCATCTCTTTCAGTCACTCCTTCCTCAAGAGAGTCACTGGGTGCTGCCGGCGCCACTTTATGCCTCTCCCCGGGTAAGGCGTCAAGAATGAAGCTAGAACTGCTTCCCTCTCCTAAGTCTCTCTTAGTAGCAAACGCCAATAGCGTTTCAGCAGCATCCTGCCTCAACGCACCTTCCTGTAGCTCCTTTATCTTCGCCTCCAAAGCCTCTCTCGTTTTAAGTGATGTAACCGTAAGCAACAGCTCTTTAGAAATACAATGCTTTTGTATCGAAGTTATGTTATCTGTTATCGTGAATAGATTTTTTGAACCACCATTATGCGAGACTATCTTAACAATCTGCGCTGCCGTAAATCCAAGCACCTTTAAGGCATCAACGTTTGCTTGTACCGCCTTAAGGTTATTTGAACCACCATCATGCGAAACCATCTGAACAACCTGCTCTGCCGTAAATCCAAATGCCTTTAAGGCATCAATATTTTCTTGTACCGCCATAAGGTTATTTGAACCACCGCCATGCGAGGCCATTCGAACCATCTGTTCTGCCGTAAATTCAAGCGCCGTTAAGGCATCAACGTTTTCTTTTACCGCGACAAGATTTTTTGAACCACCAATATGCGAGACCATCCGAATAATCTGTCCTGCCGTAAATTCAAGCGCCTTTAAGGCATCAATATTTTCTTTTACCGCGACAAGATTTTTTGAACCACCAATATGCGAGACCATCCGAATAATCTGTCCTGCCGTAAATTCAAGCGCCTTTAAGGCATCAATATTTTCTTTTACCGCGACAAGATTTTTTGAACCACCAATATGCGAGACCATCCGAATAATCTGTCCTGCCGTAAATTTAAGCGCCTTTAAGGCATCAACGTTTTCTTGCACCGCCATAAGGTTATTTGAACCACCATCATGCGAGACCATCTGAACCATCTGTTCTGCCGTAAATTTAAGCGCCGTTAAGGCATCAACGTTTTCTTTTACCGCGACAAGATTTTTTGAACCACCATCATGCGAGACCATCTGAACAATCTGCTCTGCGGTAAATTTAAGCGCCTTTAAGGCATCAATGTTTTCTTGTACCGCTATAAGGTTATTTGAACCACCGCCATGCGAGACCATCTGAACCATCTGTTCTGCCGTAAATTCAAATGCCTTTAAAGCATGAAAATTTTCTTGTACCGCCATAAGATTTTTTGAACCACCATTATGCGAGACTATCCGAACTATCTGTTCTGCCGTAAATTTAAATGCCTTTAAGGCATGAAAATTTTCTTGTACCGCCATAAGGTTTTTTGAACCACCATTATGCGAGACCATCCGAACTATCTGTTCTGCCGTAAATTTAAGCGCCTTTAAGGCATCAACGTTTTCTTTTACCGCTAGAAGGTTATTTGAACCGCCAATATGCGAGACCATCCGAATAATCTCTCCTGCCGTAAATTTAAATGCCTTTAAGGCATGAAAACTTACTTGTACTGCCATAAGGTTTCTTGAACCACCATCGTGCGAGACCATCTTAACAATCTGTCCTGCCGTAAATTTAAGCGCCTTTAAGGCATCAACGTTTTCTTGTACCGCCATAAGATTTTTTGAACCACCGCGATGCGAGACCATCTGAACCATCTGTTCTGCCGTAAATTCAAACGCCTTTAAGGCATCAAAGTTTGCTTGTACCGCCTTAAGGTTATTTGAACCACCAATATGTGAGACCATCCGAACTATCTGTTCTGCCATAAATTCAAGCGCTTTTAAGGCATCAACGTTTTCTTGTACCGCTAGAAGGTTTTTTGAACCGCCATTATGCGAGACCATCCGAACTATCTGTTCTGCCGTAAATTTAAGCGCCTTTAAGGCATCAATGTTTTCTTGTACCGCTATAAGGTTATTTGAACCACCATTATGTGAGACCACCTGAACCATCTGTTCTGCCGTAAATTCAAATGCCTTCAAGGCATGAAAATTTTCTTGTACCGCTAGAAGGTTATTTGAACCACCATTATGCGAGACCACCTTAACAATCTGCGCTGCCGTAAATTTAAATGCCTTCAAGGCATGAAAACTTGCTTGTACCGCCATAAGGTTATTTGAACCACCATTATGCGAGACCATCCGAACTATCTGTTCTGCCGTAAATTCAAATGCCTTTAAAGCATGAAAATTTTCTTGTACCGCCATAAGATTTTTTGAACCACCATTATGCGAGACTATCCGAACTATCTGTTCTGCCGTAAATTTAAATGCCTTTAAGGCATGAAAATTTTCTTGTACCGCCATAAGGTTTTTTGAACCACCATTATGCGAGACCATCCGAACTATCTGTTCTGCCGTAAATTTAAGCGCCTTTAAGGCATCAACGTTTTCTTTTACCGCTAGAAGGTTATTTGAACCGCCAATATGCGAGACCATCCGAATAATCTCTCCTGCCGTAAATTTAAATGCCTTTAAGGCATGAAAACTTACTTGTACTGCCATAAGGTTTCTTGAACCACCATCGTGCGAGACCATCTTAACAATCTGTCCTGCCGTAAATTTAAGCGCCTTTAAGGCATCAACGTTTTCTTGTACCGCCATAAGATTTTTTGAACCACCGCGATGCGAGACCATCTGAACCATCTGTTCTGCCGTAAATTCAAACGCCTTTAAGGCATCAAAGTTTGCTTGTACCGCCTTAAGGTTATTTGAACCACCAATATGTGAGACCATCCGAACTATCTGTTCTGCCATAAATTCAAGCGCTTTTAAGGCATCAACGTTTTCTTGTACCGCTAGAAGGTTTTTTGAACCGCCATTATGCGAGACCATCCGAACTATCTGTTCTGCCGTAAATTTAAGCGCCTTTAAGGCATCAATGTTTTCTTGTACCGCTATAAGGTTATTTGAACCACCATTATGTGAGACCACCTGAACCATCTGTTCTGCCGTAAATTCAAATGCCTTCAAGGCATGAAAATTTTCTTGTACCGCTAGAAGGTTATTTGAACCACCATTATGCGAGACCACCTTAACAATCTGCGCTGCCGTAAATTTAAATGCCTTCAAGGCATGAAAACTTGCTTGTACCGCCATAAGGTTTTTTGAACCACCATCATGCGAGACCATCCGAACTATCTGTTCTGCCGTAAATCCAAGCGCCTTTAAGGCATCAATATTTTCTTTTACCGCGACAAGATTTTTTGAACCACCAGCATGCGAGACCATCTGAACCATATGCGCCACAGTAAATCCAAGCGCCTCTAAATACTTAAAATGTGTTTTTACAGCCACAAGATTTATTGAACCACCCTTATGTGAGAGCATCTTAACCATCTGCGCTGCCGTAAATCCAAGCGCCTTTAAAGCATTAAAGCTTGCTTGTACCGCCATAAGGTTTTTTGAGCCTCCATTGTGATTAAAGATACGCGTGATATCTTTAGTGCATAGATTAAATGGGGCCTTCAAAAGCGCTTTAATATTTTCAATTGCTTCAACAGCCCTAAAGGGTGCTATAGTTTTTGAAAATTTTTCGCATTCAAGCACCTTAAATCCTAGAGTCTCTAGCTCCTGAATATGTACCCTCATCAATTGCTGCTTAGTTCTTTTTGAGCTACTCTCTGCACCTACAGGTTTAGGATTAGATTCAGCTTTACGTTTCGTCATTGCTTCTCCTCAAACTCATTTTGTTGTTTACTCAAGTTTAATACCATCACAGCATTAACAGTGATGGAGCGCTATTCGCAAATCAGAGCCCCCTGGGGCACGGCCTGCTTCATTCTCAGAGCCCCACTCTCTAAGCGCACTGCTTGCCTTCTTTGTTTTTCCTCTCGAGTTCTTTCCACAAACCAAATGCGTTATCTATTTGCCTACCAGTGCCGCTTTTAAATCGTAATAATCTATAGCAAGCACCTCAAGTCTTTCAAACTTGAGCGCCTTGAAATCATAGCCCGAGAAATTTTTCAAATCGTGAAGCGTTAGTTTTTCCAAGTTAGACGTTAAAGTTAATAACCGTAATAAGCTGCACTTAGAATATTCAAGCAACAAAGTTCTCATATTCATAAATTTAAAACGACTGAGCGTCGCTCCATTGAGGTCACATGAGCCTCCGCTCTCAACCAGATCCAACCTTTTATCAAAACCTAAGTCTAGATTATCCCAGCGCGCCTCGACTTGAACGCTTGGATAGTCGCCTCTAATACACTTAACTAACGTATTATCAGAATCTGAAAGCTGACGATATAAAACAGATCGGCTGGCCCTCAAAACCCAGGAAAGTAATTTGCCTTCTTTATATCGAAACTCAGTAGCTTCCTTCCTCAAACCCACAGCAATATTTCTCTTTTTTATTATCTCTAAACATCAGCCATCAAAGCACTAACATTCGGCTTAACAGAATCTGAATTGTACGCAAAATGAGCCGGATGGCAATAGCGATCTATCTTTTAAATCAGGCTTTAAATGGTTTTTCGTTTTTTTATCGCCTCATGAAAGCCTTAATACTGGCATAGAGACCCTGCCAGCATATCGAGCCCTCTTTACAGAATAGAAGCTATGCCAGGTATTACTTATTTTGCTTACTCTTATTAATACAAATATTATATTCCTACGCTCAGACAGCCACTGGCCTGTCGCCATACGCTACATGCAAAGAAAAGATTCTGAAATTGCTTTAGTGAATTATCGCAAAGGTTTAGAAAAAACAAGCAGCATCGTCGGTGTTATTTCTCCGACGGAAATTTTGGATGCTACATCGAAAACTTCTGAACTTTGATTTGTAAAGCTGATA
>Ga0233431_1006496_pt1 | contig 10506 bp, 13 predicted proteins | sample SI_118_April2016_FD_179867 | JGI IMG/M metagenome (GOLD analysis project Ga0233431, IMG submission 179867) | Seawater microbial communities from Saanich Inlet, British Columbia, Canada - SI_118_April2016_200_MG | ecosystem: Environmental > Aquatic > Marine > Inlet | place: Canada: British...
CAGCTGCGTTATAGCTTCCTTTAAATGATAGTTTTCTGATTACTCCATATGCTGGTCCAGCAGCTAATGATTGATAAAAAACTTCGGGACCGATTCCATCTCCACTTGGATCTGTTATTGTTTTTCTCGCTGCGCCAAAAATACATCCAGCAGTAAACCCATAAGATGTTTCTTTTAAACTTTCAATTATTTTTTCTTTTAATGTCATTTTTAGACCCCCAAATATAGTTCTTATTCTTTCAGAAGAGCTGTTTTATAATTCTTTCTTCCAAAACTTAAATAAATACCGATAGACTCATTAATTTATAATGGCAGATAAAATCACTTTAGCGAGATTAAAAAAGTTTGGTAAAAATTTTGAAATTTCTGTTAATCCGGACTTGGCTCTTCAGTTTAAAAAAGGAGAGTTAGAAGAAATTAGAGATGTATTATTAGCTGAGAACGTTTACTCTGACGCCAAAAAAGGGTTAGTTATTTCTCCTACTGAATTACAAGAAATTTTTCAAACTTCTGATCCTACAGAAGTAGCAAAACTAATTGTTAAAGAGGGAGAGATACAATTAACTGCAGAACATCGAGCTCAGGAAAGAGGACAAAAAAAACGTAAATTAATTGAAATGATTCACAAACAAGCAATTGATCCAAATACTAACCTGCCTCATCCTGCAAACAGAATTGAAGCAGCTATGGATGAAGCTAGAATAACTGTTGATGAACATAAAACTGCTGAAGAGCAATTTGATGATGTTATTGTTAAGCTTAGACCGATAATTCCCATTAAAATCGAACAAAAAATTATGATTTTAGAGATTCCGGGTGTTTCTGCGGGTAAATGTTACCAATTTGTCAAAAATAACAGTAAAGTTTTAAAAGAGGAATGGAAATCTGATGGTAATTGGAGGATAAAAATAGAACTCCCAGCGGGATTCCAGCAAGAGATGATTGACAAGCTGAATTCTATAACGCGCGGAGAGTTAATCGTAGAAAATGAGTAATATATTAATTAAAGATAGGGATATAGTCATTCCCGGCGAAATTTTAGCTGAAGGAATGGATTTTCTTCCAGGAGATAACACATATCGGGAAGATGAGAAGATTTTTTCTAAAGTTTTGGGATTAACAAAAGTTTCTGGAAGAGTTATTAAAATAACTCCTCTCGCAGGACCTTATGTGCCTAAGACTGGTGACAAAATTGTTGGAAAAGTAATTGACATTGCTATGAGTGGATGGCGTATTAATACTGGTACGGCTTATTCAGCTATGCTAAATGTTAAAGATGCTACAACTAGATTTATTAAAAGAGACGAAGACCTGAGTAGAATATTAGGTATTGGAGATTTCGTAGTAGTAGGAATCACAAAAGTAACTTCTCAAAATTTAATTGATCTTACAATGAGAGAACCCGGAATGCGTAAGCTTACTGGTGGCAGAGTTATTCAAATTAATTGTCAAAAAGTACCAAGAATAATTGGTAAGCAAGGAAGTATGATCACTTTGATAAAAAATAAAACTAACTGTGAAATTACTGTTGGACAAAATGGTTTTATCTTTATTAAAGGAACTCCTGAAGGTGAACTTCTTGCAGAAAAAGCAATTAAATTGATTGGAAAAAAATCACATTTAGAGGGATTAACTGAAAAAATTGAAAAGTTTTTGGAAGAAAATAAATCTAATAGTGAAGCTAACAATGAAAATAAAGGGGACGAACCGAGAGTAGAGGTATGAAAAAATGGCATATATAGAAAGATTAGATGGAAGAAAAATTGAAGATCTTCGTCCTATGGAAGCTAAAGCAGGTATAATTCCTAATGCATCAGGATCTGCTTATTTCAAAATCGGTAAAACTACAGCTTACGCTGCAGTTTACGGTCCTAGAGAATTATTTCCTAGATTCAAACAAAACCCTAAGAAAGGTGTATTAAGATGCCATTATGGTATGATGCCTTTTTCAGGTTGTGGAGATAGAATTAGACCTGGATCTAACAGAAGAGCACAAGAAATTGCACTGGTTATAGAAAAATCTTTTGCACCAGTAGTTGATTTATCAGCATTTCCTAATGCAGTATTAGATATATTTGTTGATTTACCACAAACTGATGCAGGTACAAGATGTGCAGCAATATCAGCAATTTCAATTGCTTTGGCTGATGCAGGAATTCCTATGACTGACATGATTTGTGCAGTTGCAATGGGACAAGTTGACGGAACAGTAGTTGCTGACTTGAACTATGGTGAAGAATCATATCCAGCAATCGTTTCAGACATTCCAATTGCAATGATTCACAATAAGAAAGAACTAACTCTGTTACAAATGGATGGAGAAATCTCTAGAGAAGATTTGATGAAAGCCTTAAAATTAGGTGAAGTCGTTATAGAGAAAGTTTACGAAGTACAAATGCAAGCATTAAAAGAAAAGTTTGCTAAAGATAATTGAGGATAACTAAAATGTTCGTTAATAAAGAAACAATCGTTCAACTTGCGGCTCAAGGTAAACGTGTTGATGGAAGAGCTATGACAGAATATCGTCAACCAGTAAATGTTAAACTTGATATCTCCTGGACTGCAGAAGGTTCTGCACGAGTACAAATTGGAGAAACCGTAGTTTTAGCTGGTGTTAAAACTTCTATTGAGAAGCCGTACAATGATACACCTAATGAAGGGGGTATTATGATTAATGTAGAATTATTACCTTTATCAAGCCCTGAATATGAATCAGGACCACCAACAATTAAGGCAATTGAATTAGCAAGAGTTACTGACAGAGGAATAAGAGAAGCTAAGGCGATTGACATGAAGAAATTGTGCATAACTCCCGGTGAGAAGGTATGGTTTGTTATTGTTGATATCATTACTATTAATGATGATGGTAATTTGTTTGATGCAGCAGGATTAGCAGCTTTAACTGCTCTAAAGGCAGCTAAATTTCCAGTGGTTGATCCAGAGACTGGTGCAATTGATTACAAAAATAAAACTGAAGAATCATTACCTTTACTTAAGGAACCGTTAACAATTACTGTCTATAAAGTTGGCGGTAAACTTTTAGTGGATCCTAATAGAGAAGAAGAAAAGTCTTTCGAAGCTAGATTAACAGTTGCGTCTGATGAGAATAATACTATCTCTGCTTTACAAAAAGGTGGAGATGCATCTTTGACTCTGGAAGAAACTGATGAAATGGTTGTTTTAGCAATAGAAAAAGCTAAGTTTTTAAGAAAAGAGCTTACTAAAGCTTTTAAAAGTTAATAACTCTGCGGGGATTTAAACATGGCTAAAGAAAAAACTGTTGACTACACAAAGTACGAAAAGGCTAGAATGATTGGTTCACGTGCTTTACAGTTATCGATGGGAGCACCTTTTTTAATCAAATTAAGTGTGGAAGAATTGGAATCTATTAAGTATGATTCAATTGAAATCGCTTTAAAAGAATATGATGAAGGTGTCTTACCTATTACTGTGCGTAGACCAAAAGCAGCAACATATTAATTTTTTATTTTTTATTTTTTAGGTGATTTTTAATGAATAATATAATTACAAAAGAAAAATTAGAACAATATTTCTCTATTACAAAAGAAGCGTTAGATATGGCTAAAGATAAGTTTGATAATTCTAGATTACCTGAAGCAGAAGATTTTTTCGACATGGCTTCTCGTTATTATCGGGATGCTGAACATTTTCTGAAAGTAAAAGATGATTATGTATTGGCGTTCGCAGCTTTAAACTATGCTCATGGCTGGCTAGATGCTGGTGCTAGAATTGGTTTGTTTAAAGTTAACGATTCTAGATTGTTCACAGTAGATTGAGAAGCATATAATGAATATAACTACTGAAAAGTAACAAACCTCCCGAAAGATTTATAAATGAGTTCATATTTTATGAATTAACAAAGAGTGAATTCAAAAAAGAGGGTGTTCTGATGGTGTTTAATAATAATGAATTAATCATTGATTATATACGGAGGAAACACAAAAAATGATTGTACAAAAGGATTTTTTAAATAAACTAAAAGATTTTGGTTTAAACTCATATGAAAGTAAATTATGGGTAGCTTTATTATCAAGAGGAGTTTCAACTGCTGGAGAATTATCTGACATCTCTAACGTACCTAGAAGTAGAGCATATGACGTATTAGAATCCTTAGAAAAGAAAGGCTTCGTAGTAGTAAAAGTTGGAAAACCTATCAAATACTTAGCTGTTCCTCCTACTGAAGTAGTTGAAAGAGTAAAGAAAAGAGTCCTAGAAGAAGCTGAAGAAAAAAATAATCTATTATCTGAATTAAAAAGTTCTGAGATTCTTGGAGAATTGAACACTTTACATAATGAAGGAATTAAATTAGTTGACCCTACTGATAGAAGCGGAGCTTTTAGAGGTAGAGAAAAGGTTCATGAACACCTTACTACTATGGTTAAAAATGCTACTAAAACTGTTACTATGATGGTTACTAAAGATGGTTTAGACAGAAAATATGGATTATTAGCAAAACTATTGAAAAAAGTAGCTAAGAACGGTATAAACATTAAAATTGCTGTTCCAAGTAATGCTGATAAAGTTATTGTTAAGGAATTATCTAAAGTTGCTACTGTTAAAATTAGTCAAAACAAAAGTAATGCTCGATTCTGTATTGTTGATAATGATCAATTATTGTTATTCTTAACAGACGACCAAAAAGTACACAGAAGTTATGACAGTGCAGTTTGGATTGAAGCACCTCATTTCATAAACTATTTCAATGGTTTATTCGAAAAAGAAATGAAACAATAATTCTTTATTTTTTATTATATTATTTTTTTTAGAAATGAGATACAATTCTTATAAAATTAAAGTTTCTTACGGTTATAATAATGGATTACATTCTTGTAATGGAGAGATTGAATTAGGATCTGTCTTTTTTGAAAATAATAAGTTTGAAATTGACTTTCCTAAAAAAATCAAAATTGACTTATCTGGAAAAAAAGAGATTCTTAAGGAAAATCTTATTAATTATTTACAAATAGAATTAAATAAAGAAGGAATTGAGTTAAGTAAATTAAATCTTTTTTTTGGTAATACTTCCTTAGAACAAAGATTATTAAACTCAGAGAAAGAAGATTTATTTTTAAAAGGAAGGATTTGTAATAATTAAAAACAAATATTTTTATATTAAAGTAATTTTCTTTTCTAATATGGTTGAATACAAACAAGTTATTTTAGTACGGCAAGATTTGAAGTTACCGAAAGGTAAGATGGCTGCTCAAGCAGCACATGCTTCAGTAGAGGCGGTTTTACGTTCAGATTCTGAAATGGTGAAGAATTGGCGTAATGAAGGTATGGCTAAAATCGTGATTAAAGTCAAAGATGAGAAAGAATTAATTAAATATTTTCAAGAAGCGAAAGATAATGATTTGGTGGCTTCTTTAATTACTGATGCTGGTAGAACCGTAATTGCTCCAGGAACAAAAACTTGTGCCGCAATTGGTCCAGATGATGAAGAGAAAATTGATAAGGTAACTGGAGAACTTTCTTTGATGTAGTGTTACTTTAAAGTGACAAATAAACCGAAAGATTTATAAACTATTGTCTTATTTTATAGTAAAATTAAATTTATGTGGGGTAAATTAAAAATGAATACATTACAAAAAATCGGACTTGTTGCTGTAGCTTTATATGAACTAGTATTACCAGGATGTGCTGTTAAGACTAATGCAGTTGAAAAAAATTTTGTTACTGATGTTAATAATATTGGTTATTTAGCAACAGGAGAACAATTACCTGAAGATTATCTAGGTAGATTAATCCTTACTAATGGCTTAAAAACTTGTACTGCTGATTACGACGCAATGGCTTTACTAAAACAAACTGTTTCAAGAGATGAAAAAGGTAGAGTTAATGGAGATCAATTATTAGAAAATTGTCTTGAAGCTGAAGAATTAGTAGTAGAACCATACGCAAAAGGATATGATCTTTTACCTAATGATCAAGTAGGAGATGGTATCGTTGGACTTGGACAAGCAAACGCTTATCATAAAGCACACCAAGCTAATAAACAATAAATTTTTATTTTTTATTTAAATTAATTTTGAAAATGGATATAAAAAGACCGTTAATTGCTTTATTTGCCCTATATTCTATGGCAACAGCGGCTTGTGGTACTAGTAATTTGTATCAAAGAACGGAAGAACCTGAATTACCACGTTGTGAATATGGTTGGGGTACAAGAGAGAATATTGACTTAGCATATAATCTTGGTATGGGCAATCTTAAAGTTTCTGAAACTGAAGAAGGTGGGATTTACGTCGAAGGAAATACTGAACCTACACCTGATTTTTGGAGTCAAAAATTATGTCGTGCTTTTGATGGTGATAATAACGGTTACTTGACTCAAGGAGAATCTTTTTTGGGAGTTAGTTGTTCCTTTGTAAGAGCTTATCAAAAGTTGATGAGAAAACAACAAAATCAAGAAGAAATTCCTACACTAACAAAATCACATGAACTTTAATTCTGTTTAATTTTTAATTTTTTCACTTTATTAATGATTATTATATTTGTTTCTTTAATTCCGAGTTGGTTACTACTATTAAGTGATAAAATAACCAAAAGATTTATAAATAAAAGCCCCTTTTAAGACTATAAAAAACAATAAATGGGGGATAAATAAAAAATGTTAAATAAAAAATTAATGGCTGTTGGTGCTGGTATTGGTACCTTACTTACTGTAGGTGGTGCTGTTGCATCAGAAAAAATTCATGAAATTACCCAAGAAGAACTTGATGAAGTTCAATGTGCAGTTAGTTCTCGTGATGCTAATAGAGATATGATCTTAGTACAAGGTATAAAAAATGGTTCTGCCGAAATTACTCATAAAGAAGATGGTGGATTTCAAGTTTACCTTCGTTTAAATAGACCTTCTGCTGGATATGTTTCAGAAAAAACCTGTACTGATGCTGATACTAATGATAATAAAAGTGTTTCAGAAAGAGAAGCAGACTTAATGTTAAATGCTTTGGTTAAAGCAGATTTATTGAAACAAAATCCAGACGTTTTTTCAAGACAAGGTACTTGTATTTATGAAAAATTTGCAGAAGAAACCTTATATGGTCTAGCTTGGGGTGTACTTCAAGCATATAAAAGATCTGGTTCACAAGAAATTCCAACCATCCCAGAAATAATTGAAAATACTTGCAATATTTTGAATAAGCAGGGTTATGGAAGAGATAACATTTTAACTAATATGGAAACTGAATCATATCTTGATCAATCTGTAACTGATTTTTCTATTGATAGAGCACGTGACTGGAATAAGCGAAGAAACAGTGATTATAATAGAATGCCTAATCCAAAAGAAGCAGCTTCTGCAAGACCGGTTACATACAGACCACAAAACAGGTAAATTAAATTTTTTATATTTTTTGTATTTTTTCTATTATAAAGTAATCAACAAACGTAAACGATATTTTCTATTACAATTTAATATTTAAATCAAACAAATTTACTTCTTTAATATTAAGTATATCATACTAAAAAAAGAGGTAAATAAAAGATGAATATAGATATTCTCCATTCGGGATCATTACACATAATTACTGGAGGAATGAAAGGAAGAAAAACCCCCCAGTTAATACACTATTTTGATCAATTAAAGTATACTAGTAGAAATGCTCAACTATTCAAACCAAAATGTGATTATAGGCCAGAATTACATGAGCGATATGGTCTTCCAGAAAATTATTTGGTGTCAAGAACAGGGATGTCTTTTCCCGCTACAATTATTGATGATGAAAATCCCACTGATTTGCTAAAAAAATTAGATCCTCAAGCTCAAATAATTGGGCTTGATGAAATTACATTATTTAAAAAAAGTGACGAATTAGTGTTCATTATTTTAGAATTAATCAAATCAGGTAAATCGATTATTGGGAGTGGTTTAGATAAAAATTTCCGAGGAGAACCTTTTGAACCTATGCCCACATTAATGGCTTATGCAACAACAGTAGAGAAATATTTTGGAATTTGTGATGTGGATGGGTGTAATCGTATGGGAGAATATCCACAAAGATTAATTGGTGGTGAACCTGCTGATTATAATTCTGATATTATTATGGTGGGCGCCTCAGAATCTTATGAAAATCGTTGTTTAAAACACCACGAAGTTCCAGGAAAAAAGTAAACTCTAAACCACAATAATCTATATAAAACATATCTGACTAAATAATACTATGCTTTTACAACGATTGAAATTGAATAATATCCGTTCTTATATAGATGAAACAATTTCTTTTTCTTCTGGCTCAACTTTACTCTCTGGAGATATTGGTAGTGGGAAATCTACTACACTTTTAGCAATAGAATTTGCTTTATTTGGTACTTCTCGTCCAGACTTGCCAGGAGAATGTCTGTTAAGGAAAGGTGCTTCTCAAGGAAGTGTAGAACTAACTTTTAAGATTGATGATCAAGAAATAATTATTACTCGTAATTTAAAAAAAGATAAAGATAGTATTAAACAAATTGCAGGACATATTATTAATAATGGAATAAAAAAAGAATTGACACCTTTAGAACTTAAAGCAGAAATAATTAACTTATTAGGTTATCCTGAAGAGTTTATCACCAAGAATAAAAATTACATTTTTCGTTATACAGTATACACCCCCCAGGAAGATATGAAATTTATCTTGCAAGAGAATCCCGATTTACGGTTAGATGTATTAAGAAAAATATTTAATATTGATAAGTATAAAAATATTCGGGACAACATCTATTATTACCTTAAACAAGTACGTACAAAGATTGCTGTTGCAAACACAAAACTTGAACCTTTTGAAGAATATAAACAACATATGGAAGAGTTAAACCAAGAAAAAAAAAGGTACAGTTTGGAAATGCAAGATGTTCTTCCTAAACTTGAAAAAGTTAGGTCTTCCTTAAATGAACAAAAAGATTATCTTGAAAAAATAGAAAAGGAACAACAGACCCATCTTAACCTTAAAAATAATTATAAAACTACTTCATTGTTAATTAATGAGAAAAAAGAATCTTTGCAACAACTAAAAGATAAATGTGAAAAATTAAATTTACAATTAGTTGATTTGTCTATCCCAGATAACACTAACCACGAACAAGTTAAGGAAGAAATTGTTGAAATAGAATCACAAAAAAATAAAATTCTTGAAAATAAAACCAAATATGAAACAAAGTTGTCTCAACTACAGGAACTAATTAAGAAAGAGCAACAAAATATGGCTATAGTTAAGGTTGAACTTGAAGATATAGAAACTAAACGTAAAGAAGTAATTGCTCTTCAAGAAAGTGTATCTAAGAAAGAAGAGATTAAACATAAAAAGGAACAATTTGATGATCTATTTGAAAAAACAACATCTTTAATTGTTAAAAATCAAACTATCCTTAATCAATCTAGAGAATTACAAAATAAAATAGTTTCTCTTGATAATTGTCCAACTTGTTTACAACTTGTTTCTGATAATCATAAAAATAAAATTGATTTACAAGAAAAACAAAAAATCACACACGCAGAATCATTATTGTCTGAATTAAATCAGAAGAAAATGGAAATCACTTCTCAACGTGAAAGATTAACTGACGAAATGGAATCCATTCTTGTGAAAGAAAATTCTTTGACAAAATTAAATTTACAATTATTACAATTAGAGGAACTTCAACAAAACTTTGCTGAGAAAGAAGAATCACTTAAATCAACTGTGCGAGAAAATAATCTTCTGATGCAACAACTTAACGATTTGGAGAAAGAAAACACCTTACAATTATTAGAACAAAACTTGTTTAAATTACGTAACTGTTTAGAATTGTTCTCTAAAAGAAACTTTTTACAACAACATGTTAAAGAGATTGAGTTATTTTTAATTGATACCAATAAACAATTATCCAAATTACAAGAAGATTTGCAAGGGATTGAAGAACAATTATCTGATAAAATCGATTTTACTGAAAAAATCAGTGTAGTTAAAATTGACGTGATGGAACTAATTACGCAAGAGAAAGAAATTGCAGTTAAAGAAGCAGAGTTACGTACTTCTATAAATAATCTTAATCGTCAAGAAGAACACTTAAAAAACAAAATAGATTTACTTAATGAAGAAAAAAGTAAATTGTTAAGGTTAAAAGAATTGTATCATTGGTTGGATGCACACTTTTTAAAATTGACTTATACTATTGAAAAACAAGTTATGCTTAACATTCATCATTTGTTTGATAAATTGTTCCAAGAATGGTTCTCAATCTTGATTGAAGATGATAATATCTATTCTAGGATTGATGATTCTTTTACTCCGATAATTGAACAGAATGGTTACGAAATTTCTTTTAATAATTTAAGTGGTGGAGAGAAAACGTCTGCAGCACTAGCTTACCGTTTATCATTAAATAGAGTTATTAATGATGTAATCCATCAAATTAAAACTAAAAATCTGTTAATTTTAGATGAACCCACTGACGGATTTAGTAATGAACAGCTTGATAAAGTGCGGGACGTATTAGAAAGATTAAATTTGAAACAGACCA
>Ga0233431_1006498_pt1 | contig 10504 bp, 12 predicted proteins | sample SI_118_April2016_FD_179867 | JGI IMG/M metagenome (GOLD analysis project Ga0233431, IMG submission 179867) | Seawater microbial communities from Saanich Inlet, British Columbia, Canada - SI_118_April2016_200_MG | ecosystem: Environmental > Aquatic > Marine > Inlet | place: Canada: British...
TGAGGCATATATTTATCTTAAGAACTGGATGGATTCACATCAGTCTAAAAGTAAGGATTCACCCTTATGGATGACTACTTCAGGAAATAGAGAAACACTAAGAAGCTACTCTAAAAACATAAAATCAATGGTTAAACGAGCAGGAATCTCTAAACGGATTTTTCCTTATCTTCTTCGGCATACTGCATTAACCCGACTTTATCTTAAGCATGGTTCGATAATTGGAGCTAAAATTGCAGGACATTCTTTTAATAGTCGGGAGATTGGAACATATGTTCATCTATCTGATTCTGATGTAATTGACGCAGTTGTTGGAGAGAAAAAATCCACTTTTGAGGAAACTGAACATAAGTGCAGGTGTGGGTTTTTCAATCCGAAGGATACTGAAAGATGTACTCAATGCGGTCTTTTATTCAATGGAATTGATGAAACTGAAGACCGGCTTGCTAAAATGGAACAGCTAGTTGCACGTTTACTTGAAAAGCAAGGTAACAAAGATATATGTAATGTGGAGGTTAAAGGATGATTAACGAGTTTGTGTTTGCTGTAGCTCTTGGACTTTTGTTGTATCTCAACTTCTTCTTCAATCCATGGTTGAAACTGAAAGAATACCAAACATTAGATGCTTTCAAAGAATCAAGTAAGTGGTTGTTGATTTTGGTTCATATTCTAGTTTTGATTATTGTCTGCTTGAGCTTTACTTATTAAATATTCAAGTGCATTTAGCATTACGTATGATGATCTATCTGCATTTATTATTAACTTAAATAGATCCGATAATAATATATATTCAGATTGTTGGTTATCTTCGTTTGTTCTCCAAGAATATTCATGATATATCTCAGATTTATTTTTACAGTATATTTTAGTACCTTCAAATTTAAAGTCAAAGTGGAAGAATGAATTTCTTACCCTATTATCTATGTCTTCAAAGAAAGATAAATTAGTTACTTGTCTTTCTTGAAGTTTATCTTTAAGCATACCAATACCCGTAGGATTTCCGATACTATTGTTTAAAATGAACGTAAAGTATTGTTTTATGAGTTCACATAACGAACAGTACGTCCATGCGAAAATAGTAACTATTTGGTTCATATTTAATTTATATTCATTTTCTAAAGTATCTTTAATTTTGATTTCAGTTTGATTACCTGCACCATTTAATGCGATTAATTTATGTAGTATTTGATATAGTTTCTTTATGTGGTCAAAATTAAGAACTAACTCATCTGCTTTTTGTCTAATTTCTGCAATCTTGGTAGCAGTTAGGTTTTCTAACATATGCTTCTCTTTAAGTTCAATTAATAAATCGATTATATTATCTCCCTTAGTTCTTACATATTCTTTTTCAGTAGTACTTAGTTGAGTTAGATGTCCATTAATACTAATTGCTAAGATTCTCTTGAATTCTTGTTTATTTGGCATTAAAATAAAACGAGGGGTTAGCATATAAGAATTATTGAAATAAAAAGAATAAAAGAAGAAATTACATAGGTTCGAAGTCATCTTGAATTTGTTCAATTTTGGCTTCGATAGCTTGTCTTAAAATTTCTTCTTTTTGATATTTAGAAAATTCCATTTTATCACCTCCGCTTAAGCGGAGGTTGGCATACTCACAAAAGCCCGAGCCTAAGCAAGAGATAATGGTTTGCAATATGGAAAAGAATTGCTTAGGCACAAGCTTTAAATTGGTGCCCTGAAGCAAAGCGAAGGATGTCTGAGCGAGAGCGTCACCATTTAAAGTTTTTAGGGCCAATACTAACTCATTTTTAGAGAGGTGATAAAATTTAGTTTTTTTGATAATCTTTATATTATATTGTTTTATATAATTTGTATGGTCAAGCGACATAAGTTTACCTATGTTGATATATTCGCAGGTTGCGGCGGTCTTTCTTTAGGATTGTATAAATCGGGTTGGAATGGAATCTTTGCTATTGAAAAAAGTCCAATGGCATTTAAGACCTTAAAGCATAATTTAATGGATAAGAAAAATCATTTTAGATGGCCTACCTGGTTACCAAAAACTGCACACGATATTGATGAAGTATTAGTTAAATATACAAAAGAAATCAAGAATTTGCGAGGTCAAGTTGATTTAGTTGTAGGTGGACCACCTTGTCAAGGGTTTTCATTAGCTGGCAGACGAGATGAAACAGATAATCGAAATAAACTTATTGATTCATATATACACTTTATTTCATTAGTAAATCCTAAAATGCTATTTTTTGAGAATGTAAAAGGATTTACAATTGGTTTTAAGAATAAGGATTCAAAAGGACAAGCATACTCAGAATATGTTGTTGAAAAGTTAACTGATTTAGGATATACAGTAAGAGGTAAAATTATTGATTTTTCTGAGTTTGGTGTTCCTCAAAGACGGAAAAGATTCATATTAGTTGGGTTAAAAAACGGAGATCCTGAAACTTTTTTTGAAGGCATTGTTAAAAATAAAGCTGCTTTCCTGAAAGAACGAGGTTTGACTGCAAATAATACAGTTAGCTCCGCGATATCTGATCTAGAACGAATTAATGGGGACGTTTCGTCAATAGATTACAAAAATTTTAAAGAGGGAGTTTATTCTAAACCTAAAAGTAAGTATCAAAGATATATAAGAAAAAACAAAAGTCGAAAGTTGCCCGATAGTCATAGATTTGCAAATCATAATAATTTAATTACTAATCGATTCAAGTTCATACTAGATAATTGCTCTAAAAACAAAACCGTAACTCTTGCTATGCGGGATAAATTGGGGATTAAAAAGAGATGCACAATTCCATTAGATGGAAATGCAACTAGCCCAACACTTACAACTTTACCTGATGATTATATTCATTACTCTGAACCCCGAATTTTAACCGTTAGAGAGTATGCTCGAATTCAAACATTTGACGATTGGTTTGAAATACTTGGTAAATACACTACAGGTGGTAAGTTAAGAAGAACAGAAGTCCCAAGATACACGCAAATTGGGAATGCTATACCACCATTATTTGGAGAATTATCTGGAAGTGTTCTTATGGATATACAAAAATGAAAATACTTCACTTTAAAACACACGCTCAAATAAAAGATATTTTAGGGCGGGAGTTAATAAATGACGATACTGTTGCAGTTCAGGAACTCATAAAAAATTCTTATGATGCAGGTTCTGAATCTGTAAGAGTTATTTTTAAAAATTTAAAAGTGAATAATGATTCTGAATTAATTAATTTGAATAGAGATAAACTTGTGTCTAGCTCTTCTAAAATTCTTATCATTGACTGCGGAACTGGTATGAGTCTCAAAGATATAAACAATAAATGGTTAAATCTTGCTTACTCCACAAAAAGAGTTGAACGTTCGAAATACGGAAGAACATTTACTGGAGCAAAAGGGGTTGGAAGGTTTTCATGTGATAGATTGGGGGAATTTTTAGATTTATATACTAAAACTAAAGAGAGCGATAAAATAATCCATCTCAAAATAAATTGGAACGAATTTGAAAATAAAATTAAAGTTGATGATGTTATTGAAAAAGTTGACGTTTATCTTGATAATGCCTTAACTGCTGAAGAATTAAAAAAACGAATCGGATATACTATACAAGAGAGTGGAACAATTCTTGAAATAAGCAAATTGAGAACTAAATGGATTGAGACTGAAGATAAACGTTATTTCTATGAAAAAATAGTTAACTTAAAAAAAGCACTACAAAAATTGACTAATCCTAATCAAAACATCGAAAAAGAATCCTTCAAAATAAAAGTAAAAATATTTGATTTATCAAAACAAGATTATAACTTAACTAAAAAAAATAATAAAGAAGAATATGATTATCTTAATGCGGAATTAGTAGAAAATCAAATATTCACTCAACTAAATTTTAGAACGACGTATATTGAGTCGGTGCTTGATAAAGAATATATTACAACAACTTTGAAGTATCAAGACACAATAATATTTGAATTAAAACAAAAGAACATTTATGATGCATTGAAAACAGTAAATATACGAATAAAACTTCATTTTTTAAATCAATATTCAAAAGCATATTTCAAAAGATATATGGGGGTACGGTCTGTAAATTTTGGTTCAATTTTTATGTTTATGAATGGATTTAGAATCGCATCTTATGGGGATTATGGTAATGATTGGTTACATATTGAAGTAAGAAAAGGTCAAGGAAGAGCTAGATATCTTGGAACAAGAGATTTAGTAGGATGGTTTGAAATAAACGACAATGATCGCATCTTAAAAATAATTTCTAATAGAGAAGGTCTTGTAAAAAATAAAGCATATCAACAATTAGTTGGCGATACTGCTAAAAATTTTGTTAATAGTTATTTTTATTCAATTTTCCGTAAACTGGAATTATTTGTTGTTGAAGGTTTGGATTGGGATAAAATTTCAAAAACAAAAACTGAAAATAATATTGAAGAGGATGAGAAATTTGAAATTAAAAGATTTATGACGGGTTTTGAAGCGCAAATTTCTTCCAATAATTGGAAATATGATCCATCAAAAGAGCAATATGCAGAGTCTGCACACGAAAAGAATATGCGTATTTTGAAACAAATTTTTAAAATTATAACTCTTGGAACTAAGAAAAAGGATATTGTTTCGTTATATATTAATGAAGAAGTTTTATCTGAACTTGCTGAAGAGAACATAGATTTTGCTAAATCAGTAATAAAAAATTTAGATGCGTTTGATAAAATTAATATTGCAACAAAAACATCAAAAGGAATTTCAAACATCAAAAAAATATTTGCCGAGATGGAAGCGTTACAGAAACAAGCTGAAGAAGAAAAAAGAAAAGCTGAAGAAAACGCAACAGAAGCAGAAAAAAAGGCAGAAGAAGAAGCAGAAAAAAGAAAAGAAGCAGAAAAAAAGGCAGAAGAAGAAGCAGAAAAAAGAAAAGAAGCAGAAAAAAAGGCAGAAGAAGCAGAAAAATTTAGAAAATCTACTGAAACTGAAAATATCTTTTTGAAATCAACTAATTTGCAAGATAAAGAACAAATTATTAGTCTTTTTCATCATATTGGAATTCATTCAGATACTATCAAAAGTCATGCGGGGAGAGTTTTGAAAAAATTTATTGAACTTAACGGAATTCCTAAGAATACTACTCAAAAAATAGAAAGTGTTGCGAAGTTAGCTCAAATGATAAATACTATTTCGAAGATAGGATTCAAAGGTGGTATCACTGAAGATATGGAACGAGAGAAACAAGATGTAATACAGTTTATAGATGAATTTATAAAAAATATTTGCATAACCTATTATATTAATATACATATAACAACGAGTAATTCTATTAAGAAGGACTATGTTCGGGAATTTGCACCATTTGAATTAACGTATATTATTGATAATTTTATTAGTAATTCTAAGAAAGCGAATGCTACTGATCTTGAATTTAATTTCTATGAGGAAGATAATAAGGCCATAATTGAAATTGTTGATAATGGTGATGGCTTAAATTCAAAAATAGATAAAATTGAAGATATTTTTAATCGAAATGTATCTACTACTCGTGGAGGAGCAGGATTGGGACTTTTTGATGCACGTAAAATACTTTCTAAAATAAATTGTAAAATAAGTGCAGAAAAGATTAAAAATGGCTTTAAACTAAAAATAGTGATTCCCTATGAAAATTAAATTTTATATCTTATGGTTTGAAAACGAACCAAGTTGGGTTGATGGTAAGATTGAAGACATAAAGGAAATCGTAGAAGATAATGGATTTGAATGGGTAGAACCTGTAATTTGTAAGAAAGAAAGTGAATTTAAAGAAAATTTCAACGATTTCGATATAATCCTAATTGATTTTAGATTAGTTGATGGAAAGACTGCGCAAACAGGTGGAGATGTGATTAATACTATAAGAACTACTGATTGTTTTACAAATATTATTTTTTATTCTCAAGAAGGTGAAGAAGTACTACGGCGAGAGATTGCTAATAAACGACTCGATGGTGTATATTGTATTAATCGAGCAGACTTTATTGATCGATTTGAAAAGATATTTCTAACTAATATTAAAAAAGTTGAAGATGTGAATAATTTACGAGGGTTAGTCATGGCTGAGACCGCAGATTTAGAACACATGAAAGAAAAGATAATTGAATTATATGATGATGCTAGTTGTCCAAAGAAGACAGAAATTACAGAAAAAATACTTAATGAAATGACTGATTCTGCTACTAAACATAAAACTTTTTTAGATTCAAAAGATAAGCATACAACATTTAAGGAGTTGCTATCTAAATTTGATTTTTATAAAAAAAGTATTATAGTTCATAAAATTAACAAACGGAGTACACCTATCGCTAAATTCATACATTCAAAATTTAATGAAGAAATAATTGTAAAACGGAATTTGTTAGCACATGTTGAAGAGAAAACGAAATCATCTGGTGAAATATATTTGGAGTCTGAGAAAATAGGAAATCATCGTTTAGAATTTACTCACAATGAAGCGAAAAAAATAAGAAAAGATATCTCTAGATATAGAATTGAGTTGCAAAAAATAATTAATTCATTTTAAAATTACATAAAGAGTTATGATTTGCGTAGATTCGGACTATAGTTATTATTATATAAAAACAAATAAAAAACAAATATTAATTTCTTCTAAAACTTGAGAAGAATCTCATTGCAAATAAGAGAATTATACCAAAGAATCCAGAGATATTTGCAAGTTCATATTCTCCAGAACCACGAAAGAGATACTTTGAACCAACAATTATGAATACAATCAAGATAAAAACAGGAAAGAGATTCACAGCATCATCTCGGATAACGCCATGCTTTGTGATTTCTGGAATCTCATCTTTAGAGATTTTCTCAACAGCTTTGCGAATTGCAAGAGCATTTCCTTTTGAGTGCTTTACAACTTGATCACGCATATGCTTAGTTGCTGTTGTTTGATACAAATCTGTAAATTCATCAAACAGAGAATAAGATTCTTTCTTAATCAAAAGCGGAAGTTGAATTTCTTTAAGTTCCCAGAAGAATCTTTTCATTTCAGGTTTATTGATTTTATTTTCAAGATACTGTTCTGTTGCAGTTGTAAAGAAAATAACATTATCTGAATGTTGCATTAAGAGATGATATGATGAAGAAGCATTTGCAGAAATTGTGTGAAGCTCATCAATAACTAAAATAAGTTTTTTCTTTTGCTTTTTCAAAACAACAGAAATGTTTTGACTTAGTTCGATGATTGTTCCACGCCGATACAACTTCCAGTTTTCATCATCTTTTCCTTTTGGAAGAATGAACTCTAAAGCAGAAAGCATAATTTGTTTTGGTGGTTTACAGAATGGAGTGTAAAACCAAAGTTCTGATTTCATTCTTTTTCTTGACCTGACAATTGCCTGAGCAAGATATGATTTTCCAATTCCATGTCTACCTTTCAAAAGAATATGATTACCTTTATTGATTTCTTCAATTATTTTGCTTTCTATTTCTCTTTTCATTTTCTTATTTTGTATTCAATAGAACCACTTTTTACAAAACCAGTACAATATTTGTTTTGAATATCTTCAAGTCTTACTGAATGAAAACTCATGCTGTTGCTATCTACACTAAAAACCGGATAGATGTGAGATGAATCTATGCAGTTGAATGTTCCATAAATATAACCTGTAATTGTGACTAAACCATCAAAGTCTTCAATTTCAAAATTAGAGTTTTTGAAGACAACCCTCTTATGAGTTATATTGACTGCCACACCTTTCTCTAATTTTGCTTTTGTAGTTTCGCCTCTGCTTAACTCGAAATATCGATTTGAAGAATCATCATAAACAATTAGTTTGTAATTGTAAATTCCGAGAATTGTTCCATCAACATTTCCGCAATATTCGCCACAAGTATAAGCTGAAATTTTACATATTTGTTTTTCTCCAACACCTTCGCAATACTTTCCATATTCTGAAACTGTTCCATCAAACGAAGGAATTAAGTTGTGTATAATTGAGCGAAAACCCATAAATGTAATTCCACCTAAAATTGCGATTGCGATAACAATTGCTATGAACATTAAAAATTCTCCAGAATCATTGGTTCTGATTAGCATACTTTCAGGTAAAAAGTAAAATGGTCTTGTGTTTGGATATTGAAGTGGAACTCCTGAAACTGTAAAACCATCTCCGATTAAGTGACTTAAAACTCCAATGAAAATTGCTAGCCAAAGTTCCCAACGCACAAACACAACTGGAGCTGAACACAGACCAACGAATAAAAGGAACTTTGCACTATGTGTTATTGTTCTATGTCCCCATTTCTTGAACACAAAATTACTGATTGGAAACAAAATCATTCCAAGTATTGAACGAGGATGATCTATGTCTGGGAGCAAGGCAGATAGAGCAACAACTGCAAGAAGATAGACTGCAGGATAAACATCAAGCAAACCGCCAACCATTAGAAACAAAAGTATTCCAAAAACTGAATGAGTGTAAGACATCATTTTCTTCTAAGCCTCCGAACTATTTTGTATGAAAGCATTCCAAAGACAAAGAAAATTAGAATGACAATTGTAAGAAGCAAAGATTCAAACAAAGTCATGTTTTCGCAAGGTTCACATTCATATGAAATCGGAGCTGGCTCTGGTTCTTTTTCTATTTCAACAACTTCTATTCCAATGTATTGAATAGTTTCTTCAGAGCCAGCATAGATTTTGATTGGAAGATAATAGAATCCAGCTTCATCAGGAATCTTAATTTTAAATGAAGCAGGACAATCTTTTCTTGTTTTTCCAATTACATTAAAATCATTTTGTTTGTAAAAATTCTTCAAGTCAGTTTTTGAAATGGCTTGATTATCTTTTGAATTGTTTAGCTCTTCAGATGAAGATTCGGAAATTAAAGTTTCTTCGGCAGGAACATCTTCATATCTAAGTATTTCAATTTCATCACAATCAAATTGCAGGGGAATTTCAACAGTATCACTTTGATTGAATTTGAATTCCATAGCAAGAGCTGGGCTGATTAGAAAGAATGCTAAAACTACAATCATCATTTTCATTTTTCAACTACAGCACCCTTTTTCTTTTTTTGAGAAGTACTTGCGAAATGCTTGTCTTCGGAGTTCTCGCTTAACTTTTACTTTTGGGTTTGTTGGTGGGAACTCACCTTCTGCTTGAATCTTTTGTCTAACTCTTCGGATTGTTTCAGGAGAGTCAAGAAATGCAACATGTGTTGGCGAGATGAAGAAAGGATACATGTTGAACTTTTTCCAATAATACATTATCAAGAATCTATCATCATTTCGGCAGATTGGATATTTCTCCAACAACAAGCGAACCCTTTCTTTTGTTGTGTCGAGTTTCTTTTTTATATCCAACCCAAACACCTCTTTGCATGCTCTAAGAATTTCTTTCCTTTTTCAGTTACAAAATAAAACTCAACTCGTTTTGTAAGATTGGAAGCTAATCGAAGATTAAGTCTTTTCTCAAATTGTTTTCGTTTTGCTCGTATTATTGAAGAAAGTCTTTCATCCTTGCTGTTTGCAACGCCAATAACTAGCCCCGCATTTGATAAGTATTGAATTGATGAGCTAATCGTATCTCTTGCTAAGCCTAGCCGACCAGATAGTTCAGATACATAACATGGTTCTTCTGAAAGTGCAATCAAAACTTCAGAAATTGTTTGCTTTCTGTAAATAACTTTCTTAATCATATTGTCAGATGGAAACAAAAGAGAATTATTCAAATTCATCACCTCGATAGGTGTTACAGGTTTTGTTGTAGTATGCTTCATAATTCTTCATTTCAGCAGGATCAATGATTGCTCCATTTGTTGCTTCAATTGGAATATGTGCTTCAACCCATGCATGAGTTAAGGATGTGCAGTAATCTGCTGAATAACCTGCATTGTTTAATCTGTGCAAAAGTTCTCTTGAGAATTGAACGCATTTATATCCATCTCGATATTCTTGTTCATTTGCTAAGTTACTGGAAATCTGTTCAAATCGATTAATGTTACAATCACATGAGTTAACTAGAACTACTGTGCTTGTTATCATAGCTCCGACAATAATACATGCAATATATAGAACTGGAGAGATTTTCCCTCTTCGGTTTAATTTAAGCTTAGATATTATTGCATAAACTTTTTTCTTTATTATATAGATATATAATATATTATTAGTATTGTACTTATTGTTGCCGGAGGATTTATTCATATTCAATACCTCGCTGAATCCAATCAAGAAGAGCTTCTTCAACAGCTAGTTCAAGCGGTATGAATTTGTATCTAGCTTGATTTTGGAAAACTAGCCAAATCCAGCTTTCGATTCTAAGCTGAACTTTGTCTTTCATTTTTGCCTCCTTTAGAATTAATCCAGTACCAGAGTGTTTCATCTAGAGCTTTTGTTAGAATTCCCTTTTCAACACCGCATTTTCGGTATACTGTGCTCTTCCATAAATCATAAAGCTCTTTGGAAATCCATAGTTGAGCTCTTGTTTTTCCCTCATTTGGATCTTTTCTTCCCATAAAGAAATATGGTTCTGAATCTCAAT
>Ga0233431_1006502_pt1 | contig 10497 bp, 7 predicted proteins | sample SI_118_April2016_FD_179867 | JGI IMG/M metagenome (GOLD analysis project Ga0233431, IMG submission 179867) | Seawater microbial communities from Saanich Inlet, British Columbia, Canada - SI_118_April2016_200_MG | ecosystem: Environmental > Aquatic > Marine > Inlet | place: Canada: British...
AAAGTTAGGATACCAGTTAATATTGCTAATACCCACACCTGTCCACTGGCCAAAACCAACAGAAGGAGTATCAGCATTCAGTTCAATTGTCTTACCACAAATCTGTTCGTTTGTACCTGCGTTAGCTGTTGGGAATTCATACCAAACAACCGGACGGCCGGGAGAAACACTTAAACATCCGTCATTCACAAGGTCAACAATGTAGTTGGTAGAAGTACCCAAGTTATTACCAACAACATGTGAAACATAGTAAGTCTGACCGTAATTCATTAAGGTATCAATGAAGAAAAATTCTGCCAGCTGATTATTATTCGGATCGTTATCAATATGAATAATATTTCCAAGATAACCGAAAGGTTCAGTGTGAAGAATATATACCCAACCGTCATTACCATCCAGGCTGTAAGTACCTGGCTGGTAACCAACCGAAGTTATATCGAAAGCACATAATTCAACCAACTGAGAACCCAATAAAGGATCGTACATGTTACCGGCATTTGAAGTACAGCTACAGTTATGAATACCGGTTACAATAGATGGATCACAATTGTTGTTATCGCTAAAGGTATAGCTATAAACTGAACCACTTGGGATCCATAAACTCTGCCAGACTGCGCCAAATGCACCTGCGGGAGAACCTGTAGTGGTGTTGATGGCGGTATATCCACCTGCATTACCACCTGAAAGAGTAACCTCCACCATGTAATGTGTGTTAGCCGCATTACAGATAGTATCGACCACTGCATTTATTACAGGAGCATCAACAACCTGTATGGTAATGGTTGTGTCTGCCGCACAAACTCCACCAAAAGCATAGGTAATGGTATTTGGCCCCAGGAAAGCATTGGATGGGAAAAACCATCCACCTTGTGTAATACATCCGGCAGGATAATTACCACAACTTGATGCCCATGCTCCACCCCATTCAACAGCCTGCAGCTGGAAAGGTGGATCGTTTTGACAAACCTCTAATGGAGGGTTGACAATATCAGGATTGGTTGGTAAAGTATTATAGAGGAAACAAATACTTGGCTCACATGGAGTATAAAATGCATTCGGCATAATCTCCAGACCAAGTGTATCATACAAATGATCTTCTATCACAAGACAAAACTCAGTACTCTGAAGTGGTTCCGGGTCAATACTTGGAACCGGATTCTGATCAAAGTCTGTCGAGCCCCAGGCCGGATCCCATGCTACAGGATAACTTTCCCAGTGCGCAGTTACCTCATTGGTAATTGTATGGTTGAAGGTTGGTTTTAACGGCACTGTATATTTCGCAGCATTGATTGAATCACAGGCACCATCGTTAATGGCTTCATTAATTGCACCTGAATCATAAGAATAGACCGTATTACCACACTGTCCCTGTCCCTCGAAGGAGATTGTTACTCTTTGCAGGTTTCCAATATCAGCTCCAACACAATCGAAAATTTGTACCTGCCATCCACCTGCAGAAGCAGAATCGCCCCACACTTCACTCCAGCCTTCGCAGGAAGCAAAAGTTCCGGTTACCGGTGTTGAGAGGTTGGCAATACATGGCGTAGAGTTCGGGTTCCCGGCCGGTAATGCCGAAGAGAAACAGAAGTTTACATAGTCGTTACCACTGTTGGCGTTGGTATTGTTAATCATAAGAGGATCGCAACCCAAAACAACACTGGCATCCAAAGCTGTTCCTGAAGAGGTCCATCCTGCAATAGAAGGCATCAGGTCAATACGACCACCGCTAGGGCCAATCAGGTAGAAACCAAGGTCGGACACATAACTGTGATCAACCCAGAAACATACCGTAACATTTGTAGTTGAATCAACAACGAACGGTGTTGGAGGCGGATCATAAATGGTAAAGTCGGCTACCGCATCAATGATACCACCTGTAATGTCAAACGACTGACAACCAGGATCAATAGGATCAAATTCCACGACAGTCTCATTCACAAAAACGTGAGCTCTTCTACAAATGGTTGTTTCACTTGGCAATCCGGCATTACAGGTAATAATAACCTGATAGAAACCAGATGTCAAATCATCAACCGTTGATGAAGGACCAGACGGAACAGGTATACCAAGATCCTCGAATACCTGCAAGGCAGGGTTAAACTTCCCCCAAACGTAGGTACAGTTCGGATAACCACCCTGTACATTCAGTACACCCAGAAGGGTATCACCATTTTGGTCCGGTGAGCAGAAGATAAACACCTTATCATCAGCAATAAGTGGATCGACATAATCTGACCAGATCCATGGTGTAGTCTGCGGTGTAGCTGTAATACTTCCAGCCTGACTGTAGACGAAATTCTTTCCGGCTAGCATTATGGCTATGGTGAAGATTACAACTAAGATTTTTACACTGTTCGTTTTCATACTTATATAGTTTTATTTCAATTATTCTCTTTTATTACGTTTTGTCCTTGAAAATCATTTACTTACGAAACCATTATCAAACCTACAATAATAAAAAATATATTTTAATTTTTCCAATTCTGAAGCTCTTTTATGCCCATGTTTACAACCATTTGAAGTAGTTATTAACACTTTCTGCATGATTTGTTAACAAGACAACAGGAGTCAATAAATCGTTGCCTCAGCACCTGAAAAAAGTGATGTTTTTTTGAGCAGAAGATCAAGCGGATGCTTAACTACTGTCTGTCAGCAGATTAACATCCGGCAACATGCATAAATAAATATATATTCATCCTCACACTTTGCCAGCTATAGCTCCATGTTGGAGTTAATGAGCAGACGTGTATAATCACTTTGTGGCTTAGTATAGATTTGTTCTGAACTATTAATCTCCTCAATTTTCCCGTTTCTCATGACCACTACCCGATCGGAAAAGTATTTTACAACTGTCAGGTCATGTGAAATGAATATGTAGGTCAGGTTGAATTGATCCTTGATATCGTTGAGCAAATTTATGATCTGAGCCTGAACTGAAACATCGAGTGCAGAAGCCGATTCATCGCAGATAATGAACTCAGGTTCCATGGCCAATGCTCTTGCAATGCCGATCCTCTGTCTTTGTCCACCGCTAAATTCATGTGGATACCTGTTCATAAAAGCAGCTTCAAGTCCAACTCTTTCGAGTAACTCAATTGCAAATACTCTTGCTGATTTGCTTCCATCTCTTATTCCATGTACCCGGATCGGTTCTGTTAAAATGCTGCCTATTGTATGTCTTGGATTTAAGGATGAAAAGGGATCCTGAAAAATGATCTGAATCTTTCTTCGAAGTAATCTCAGCTCTTTTGCTGATAGCTTTGAGATGCTTTTCCCCCTGTACAGAATATCTCCATCATCCGGTTTGATCAGCTGAACAATTGATCGGCCGAGCGTAGATTTGCCGCAACCTGATTCTCCAACCAGCCCCAGTGTTTCACCTTCAAATACCTGAAAACTAATGTCATCAACAGCTTTCACAACATCTCTGGTTCCGGTAAAAAATGATTGCTTTTTATTGTAATAGGTTTTCAAATTTCTAATTTCCAGAATTGGAGATCCCGCAAGCTTTGTCCCGGATTTCTCAGTCCCTGTTTCTGTTATAATCTCTTCATTGAAGGAATCAACCGTAGGTAGTCTGTGGGAAGTACTATTCAAATGAGGCCTGCATGCTATCAGTGCTTTGGTGTAATCTTTCATAGGATTCATTAGAATTTCAGCAACACTGCCACTTTCAACTGAAAGCCCGTTTCTCATAACCATCACCCGATCGGCAATTTCACCAATTACTCCAAGGTCGTGACTAATAAAAATCAGTCCCATATTACTTTTCTTCTGAATCAGCTTCAACAGTTCAAGAATCTCCTTTTGAACGGTCACATCGAGTGCTGTAGTCGGCTCATCCGCAATTACCAAATCAGGTTCGCAGATAATTGCCATTGCAATCATCACTCTCTGTCGCTGTCCTCCCGAAAGCTGATGGGGATAGGATTTATAGATTTCCTCAATTCGTGGCAGTTTGACCAGATCAAACACTTCAAGAACTTTTTGTTTTGAATCTTTAAGCTTTACTTCATGAATTTTAAGCAGCTCTTCCACCTGAAAACCACATCTTAAAGCCGGATTTAATGAAGTCATTGGTTCCTGAAATATCATCGAGATCTTTTTGCCCCTAAAGCTCCTGTACTCCTTTTCTGACAAGCTTGTCAGATCGACGGTATTGTTTTGGCAATGAAACAATATGTTACCGCCTGTAATGTCTGCACCGGATCTTCCTAGTAATCCCATTATGGCAAGCGATGTGATTGATTTTCCGGATCCGGATTCTCCAACAATTCCTAAAGTTTCTCCTTTGTTCAGCATAAAATTAATCTGCTTCAATTCAAAACCAGGCTCATTCCCCTTGTTCTGAAATTGTATACTCAGATCGTTTACCTCAATAAGTTTTTTTTGATCGTTTACCAAACTCATTCTTCCAGCAAATAGTAATTGATTGTATCCGCTTTTACCAATTCAACAAAATCATGAACCAGATCGTTGGAGATCGTAACAGCTAAATTATAGTGTTTTAGCTTCAGTGAATCATTCACTATTTCCATCACTCCACTTCCTCTGCATATTCCCATCCACGTTTCTAATTTTTCATCAAACCAAGCGGCTTTCCCATTAGCTGAGATGTAGACGTTTCTTTCAAAAGGAACAAAAGTCCAGGTTTTTCCTTTGTCAAAAAAGGGTTTGCAAAAAATATAAAACTCATCCTTTGTCCAGATTTCATCGTGCTGGGTTCCCAAAAAATAACCATCATCAGCAATGAGTTTAAAATATTCCATCATGTCTGCATTTGCTGCAGACTTATGCCAGTCATCCATAAGCATATTAACTTCACCGGCTTTTATTGCAGGAGAGTTATTGCAGGAAACAAGTACAAGCAGTAAAATTAATATTTGAATGCGAATCTTCATAAAACGTAAAACTACCGATTTGAAGTAAAGATAGTAGAAAGATGAACTCTAAAGGAATATTTTCTTCCAAGCATATTGTTACATTCGTACTCGCAGTTCGTTAGTTTGTTTTATAAATAATTTGAATATGGACTATTTTCTCATTGGTTTAGGAATTTTGTTTTTATTGCTCGGACTTGCCGGAGGTATTTTACCTATTATCCCCGGGCCACCACTTAGTTATGTTGGTTTGTTAATGCTTCACTTCACGGATAAATATTCATTTAGCTCGAATTTTCTGTTGCTCTGGGCAGGTATAACGGTGGTAGTTTATGTATTGGATTCATTACTGTCCCATTAAAATCTAAAATAGTTCTTTGAAAGATTTGAAATTTAGTTAGTTACAGGCGATTTTCGATTAAACGGATTTCAATTTGCATTTTCGCTAATCTAAAGAGATTGGCAAATGCATAAGGATAAATACGTTTTCGCACAGTTAGCATCTTTCCTTGATAGGAATAAGTTCAACTACATCGTTCGTAAGTATAACGGTGACAAATACGTGAAGCATTTCACTTGTTGGAACCAACTGCTTTCTATGATGTTCGGGCAATTGTCAAATCGTGAAAGTCTCAGAGATTTGATTGTCGCACTTGATGCTCATCACTCCAAGTCTTATCATTTGGGCTTGGGCAAGAATGTTTCAAAATCATCTCTGGCCAGAGTCAATCAAAACAGAGACTATCACATCTTTGAAGAGTATGCTTACTTTCTGGTAAACGAAGCCAGACAGAAACGAGTTTCTGACATCTTCAAACTTGAAGGCAATGTCTATGCTTTTGACTCAACGACGATTGACTTGTGTCTTTCTGTATTCTGGTGGGCTAAGTTTCGTAAGAAAAAAGGTGGAATCAAAATGCATACATTATATGATGTAGAAACACAGATACCAACATTTTTCCATATCACTGAAGCTTCTGTACACGACTCTACGGCAATGAAAGAAATCCCTTATGAATCAGGCTCATATTACATATTTGATCGAGCATATAATCACTTTAAGATGTTGTATAAGATTCATCAAATAGGAGCTTTCTACGTTATTAGAGCAAAGAAGAATCTTCAATACAGGATAATCAAATGGAAACGAAGATTGCCCAAGAACGTACTTTCAGATGTGACGATTGAATTGACAGGATTTTATCCTAAGCAATACTATCCAGAACATCTTAGATTGGTCAGATATTGGGATGAAGAACAAAAGCGTGAGCTTGTATTTTTAGCCAATGCAATGCACATATCTGCACTTCAGGTTGCTGCACTTTACAAAAATCGCTGGCAAGTTGAGCTTTTCTTCAAATGGTTAAAGCAACATCTGAGAATCAAGAAATTCTGGGGCACTACTAAAAATGCTGTTCGGATTCAAATCTACGTTGCTATATGCACATACTGTCTGGTGGCAATCGTCCAAAATGACATGCAACTTAACAGAAGTACATATGAAGTTTTGCAGATCATGAGTATATCATTAACGGATAAAACTCACCTTCGAGACTTATTCGATAGAACTAAATTTCAAAATGACAAAGAACGTTTTAGGCTTAATGAGCCAAATTTGTTTAGTTATTAATAACGTCCCAATTTTTATGGGACACTAGTGGTCACACATCACAAATCAGATACTAATATTGTAACGCATCCATTATTGTGGAAGTTTAGCATGTTGGCGATCTTAGGAAGGTTCACAGTCAGATGAAAGACTAAGCAGGAATCCGTAAGAGCTTGAGCCAATCCTCTAGCTTATTTTGTCATCCATTCAAAAAGTTGGTAGTGATCTCCATTCATTCCCATTGCTTCATAAACTTTTTGCGCTCTTACATTAGTCTTATCTACAAACAATCGTAAGCCACCTACATCATCAGATTTTTCAACCATGGCTTTCAGATGTTTATACAACATTCTGAAAGCACCTGACTTGCGATTTTCCGGGAGTACATATACAGAGTGAATCCACCATACCCAACAATTTCGCCAGTCGCTCCACTCATATTGGATGAGTGTAGATGCAATGCTTTGATCATCATGATCTACCATCCAGTAGGTGCCAAGCATTGGTTCATCAAAGAACTTCTGTACGCCTTTATAAAGGTTGATTTTATCCAATTGCATATTCTCTGTTTCCATTGCCATGTCCAGCTGAAAATTAACAATTGTATCACGGTCATTTATAGTAGCTCTTCTAATATTCATGGTACACTGCATTTATCCGAAAGATAGGAATTATTAAAATCCATAATCGTTCTGAAAATACAATTATTGATTCTTTAAGCCTTATTACTAGTTTTGAATAAACCAATTCACATAAAATGGCTACGTTTAAACAAGTTATCGAGGAGAATGATAATAAATGGGGAAAGATCGTTGATATTTCTATTCAGACTTTAATTGTTCTATCACTTATCAGCTTTTCACTTGACACCGTTCCGGACTTAGATTCTGAGATTAGCTTAATTCTGGAATATTTTGAGTTAATAAGTGTGGTTATTTTTTCAATTGAGTATGTGCTAAGAGTTTTGGTGAGTAGTAAGAGATTGAAATTCATGTTCAGTTTCTATGGTCTTATTGATCTATTGGCAATTCTTCCATTTTACCTGAGCACGGGCGTTGATCTTAGATCTGTTAGAGCATTTAGATTATTCAGGTTATTTAGGGCCTTCAAACTACTTAAATATTCAAGCGCGCTATCACGATTTCGAATTGCTTTTCAGAGCATTAGAGAAGAGATGATTCTATTTTTATTTTTAACATGTATTTTGCTATTTCTGGCAGCCGTAGGTATCTATTATTTTGAAAACCCGGTTCAACCTGAAAAATTCACCTCAGTTTTTGATGGACTCTGGTGGGCAGTATCATCGCTTACCACGGTTGGATACGGTGATATCTATCCAATTACGGTAGGGGGTAAGATATTTACCTTTTTTGTTTTAATGATTGGATTAGGAATAATTGCTGTCCCCACCGGACTTTTAGCTTCATCTCTTTCCAAGTCACCTCAATAGTATCCGATTGTAATATTGATTTGCATTTTAAATACTACTTCATTCCATGCATTTATTGATCTTCCTATCTGATGTCGGAATCCAGAACGTAATTCTGAAATCATAAATCCAAAATTTTTCTACCTTTGTCCCGCATTTCACTTTAGGGGCTGACATTGGTATTGACAGCAAGATGAGGTGGTTTGTAAGCATGTCGAGCGCGGGTTGGCTCGTTAAACACGGCTCACACATTTTTAATTGGCGAAAACAATTTTGCTCTTGCTGCTTAATCGAATAAAGTAGATTAAACTTAATTCTGGTATTAGATACCGGAACAGGACATCTCTCGGCGGTCTTCTCTTAGCCTAAGCGATTCAGAGGTGCTATTAATTAGGAGATAGTGATTGTTACGCTTCGAAACGATTTCGAATTCCGATATCTATCGGAAAAAGAAGATAAGTTTCAGCTTGGTTGGTTCACGCCGGGTTGATTCCGACAATTAAGCTGAACCTAAACATGTAGAAAGCAAATGGTCTCCTTGTTTGGACCCGGGTTCGACTCCCGGCAGCTCCACTTTTTACGAAAGACTAACTATTTTTGAAATTTTAATTTGTTGAAAACAAGCTTTTTAATTAAATTTGAATTCAAATGAAAAGAAATGAAATCAACCAATTGTTTCACCAAGGTACATATTTAGAATAGAATAGTGAAAAAATGAAACTCGGTTGATACATCTTTGAAACTTAAATCTAATGCATGACAATTAAGTTTTTTATTGATTCAAAGAAAAGAAGCGGACTTCAGTACAAGATTATTGGAAGAGTAACCATCAATCGTCGCAAATCAGAATTTGTAACCGACTTTTCTATTGCTGAAGATGATTGGGATCCTGATGCAAGACGTCCAAAAAAGAACGTCACCATTAGCAGAGGTTTAAGCAAATTAGAGAACCGGATCTATGACATTCGACAAGCTATCATTGATGACGAGAATGATCCAACCGCAAAAGACATTGTTAATCTGCTTACGGGTAGAGCAAGCCGAAGGTCCAGGACAGAAGTGATTGACTACTATGAAAAGTACGTACAAGAAATTCGACAGAAAAAGGAACTTTCCAATTCCAATATCAAACACAACGCTGGTACATGTAAGATTCTTAAAAACTATCTGGAACTAACAAAGAGACCTTATCTGCAGATAAAACAGATCGATCATAAGTTTCTGCACGACTTTGACAATTATCTGATGATTGATTATCGTTCTCCTTTAAATCAGAAGATCGTTAGGAACACAGTTAACCACCACCACAGAAGATTGAAGGCATTGTTGAACCGAGCCATTAAAGATGGTATCATCAAAATTCTTCCATATGCTAATTTCCAGTTGAAGAACACAAAAACGGAACGAACTTATCTAACTGACAAGGAGCTTAAAGCAATCCGGGATCTTGATCTTGAGAATAATCCTAGTCTGATCAGGGTAAGGGATATATTCCTGTTTGCCTGCAATACCGGTGTTCGCTGGAGTGATTCCCAGGAACTCACTTTCGGAAGCATTGAAAAATACGAGGGAAATAAGTTTCTCCGGTTTTATATGAGAAAGACTCAGGACCCGGTGGCTATACCTTTAACCAAGGAAGCCGCGTCAATCATTAAGAAGTACAAGATTAAAGGAAAGACAATTAAGACAGATAAGATCCTCCCGCAGATCTCTGGACAGAAATTCAACAATTACATCAAGCACATAGCCACCTTAGCTGGTGTTCAGAAGACAGTAACGCATCATGTGGCCCGCCACACTTTCGCAACCATTGGTTTAATGAACGGGATCCCAATTGATGTAGTTCAGAAACTACTTGGTCATAGTAAATTGGAAACAACGCGAATTTATGCTAAGACACTACCGAAGACCTTGTTCGCGGAGATGGAGAAGTTTAGATTATGAGCCAGCAGTTGATTTAATCGCTTTCATGTTATTCCATACACTTAACCAAAAAAGATTTTACCTCATTTGACTGTTGCGATAATTAATTATTAGGCTTTCATACAACCATTCAAATTGCTAACTTGTCATTTAACAGAGACTTAACCAATTACTGAGCAATCTACTATGAAAAAGCTAGGACTTTTTTTAATCCTTTACCTGCTAGTGATCTTTACTAGCACAGCCCAGGTATACGTTAGTCATATTCTTACATTACATTTTCCGGACGTACTTCGAAGTGATGGAGCGGTTTCCAATATTCAGCTAACAGGGCATCCAATGTCAATAGGTTACTTTCTTGACTATTATAGTCAGATGCCCGTTCTCAATGTTGATGGTATTGCTATCTCAACAGGATATGCACATTCTATTAGCGGTCCTAATCATGCAGGCTGGCATGGTACCAGTGTGCATACACCAGGAGATTCACTTCTAGAGACCATGGCAGTATCTAGTACTCTTGATGCTGCTGTGTATGAATTTGATATTCTGGCTGCAACCGACCAGTTGAGCTGGGCCTATATCTTTGGTTCAGAAGAGTATCCATGGTATATCAACAACCCCGTTGCCGGTGACATATTTGGTATTTTTGTTAG
>Ga0233431_1006503_pt1 | contig 10497 bp, 8 predicted proteins | sample SI_118_April2016_FD_179867 | JGI IMG/M metagenome (GOLD analysis project Ga0233431, IMG submission 179867) | Seawater microbial communities from Saanich Inlet, British Columbia, Canada - SI_118_April2016_200_MG | ecosystem: Environmental > Aquatic > Marine > Inlet | place: Canada: British...
ATGCCATCAAGGCCTTAATCGACAACCCCGAACTTGAGCCCGAAGACCTGTTGCAATACGTGCCCGGACCGGATTTTCCCACTGGCGGCATTATCCACGGCACCCAGGGCATTCGCGACGCCTATCGCACCGGACGCGGCATTATTCGCACCCGCGCCAGGATCATGATTGAAAAAGACAAGCGTACCAATTACGAGACCATCGTCATCACCGAAATTCCTTATCAGGTTAACAAAGCCCGCGTAATTGAAAAAATAGCCGCCCTGGTAAAGGCCAAAACCCTTGAAGGCATTCGTTTTGTACGGGACGAATCCGACCGCGAAGGCATGCGCATTGCCATCGGCTTAAAAAGAGATTCGGTGGCGCAGGTAACCGTCAATCAGCTGTACAAGCATACCCAGATGGAAAATACTTTTGGGATCATCTTTCTGGCCGTGGTGAACAACCAGCCTGAGATCATGAACCTGAAAGTACTTTTGAACAATTTTATTCTGCACCGGCGCGAAATTGTAATCCGCCGCACCCGTTTTGACTTGAACAAAGCCGAACAAAGAGCCCACATCCTGGAAGGTCTTAAAATCGCCTTGGAAAATCTGGATGATGTGGTGGCTTTAATCCGCAAATCAAAAAGCCCGGCCATTGCCCGCGAGCGTCTGATGGAAACATTTGAGCTAAGCCGCATCCAGGCCCAGGCTATTTTGGATATGCGCCTGCACCGTTTAACCGGGCTCGAGCAGGACAAAATCATCCAGGAGTATAAAGAACTGCTCATAGAGATCGCTCGCTTTCGTGAAATTCTGGGCAGTCATGAGTTGGTGCTTGAAATCATTAAAACCGAATTGACCGAAACGCAAGCCCAGTTCGGTGACATGCGCCAAACCGAGATTATCGAAGCCACCAAGGAGCTGACCTTGGAAGATATGATCGTAGAAGAAGATATGGTGGTTACCATATCCAATGCCGGTTACATCAAACGAAATCCCATCACCCTTTACCAGAGCCAGCGCCGCGGCGGAAAAGGCAAGACCGCCATGGGCACCAAGGATGAAGATTTTGTCGAGCATCTTTTCGTGGCCTCCACCCACCACACCTTCCTCTTTTTTACCAACCAGGGCAAGGTCTACTGGCGCAAGGTCTATGAAATTCCCCAGGCCGGGCGTCTCAGCCGTGGCAAAGCCATCGTAAACTTATGCAATTTTGAAAAAGATGAAAAACTAAGCGCCGTTTTGAATGTCCCGGCCTTTGAGCCCGGCCTGCAGATTATTATGGCCACCCGTGGCGGGCTCATCAAAAAAACCGATATAATGGCATACAGCCGTCCCCGGGTTGGCGGAATTATTGCCCTTGATCTGGTACCCGGAGATGAGCTTATCGCCGCCAGAATTACCGATGGCACCCAAAACGTCTTTCTGGGTTCGGCTTTTGGCAAATCGATCCGCTTTCACGAAAGCGATGTCAGGCCCACCGGCCGGGTCGCACGCGGTGTGCGCGGCATACGGCTTGCAAAAGGTGATTGCGTGGTGGGTATGGAAGTTTTGAGCCACGGCCAGACACTTTTTGCAGTGACGGAGCGCGGCTTCGGCAAACGGACCTCTATCGATGAATATCCGGTCCAAAAACGCGGCGGCATGGGGGTTATCACCATCAAGACCAGCGAACGCAACGGACGCGTGATCGCCATTATCGAAGTCAGCGAACAGCATGAAATGATGCTCATCACCGATGGTGGCAAGATTATCCGCATGCCCATAAAAGGTATAAGTGTCATCAGCCGCAACACCCAGGGCGTAAAATTGATGGGCATGGAACCTGACGAGCATGTGGTGGGAGCTGTAAGACTGGTCGAAAAAGACGACTGATGGATCAGGGGTCAGGTACCGGGTGTCAGGGGTCAGGTTTCTGTAATATCTGGGTTTCGTTTCACTCAATAGACCTGCCCAAAGGAACCGGTTTTAGATTCCAAATTGAACTCCGGTCTCCCGATGATCCACTATTGAATGCCTGAAATCGGATGAAAAAAAATACCGCCAACACAAAACCAGCTGATACCAGTGCCGGCCACCGCCGGCGCCTGCGGGATAAATTTTTAGCAGCGGGGCTTAGCGGTTTTCACGATTATGAGGTTATTGAACTGCTTTTGACCCTGGCAACCCCTCGCAAAGATTGCAAAGCTGCGGCCAAAAGTGCGCTCAAACAATTTAAAACCTTCCAGGGCGTGATCGAAGCCTCACCGGCTGAACTGGCTACCATCAAGGGTATCGGCCCCCAAAATGTTTTTGGACTCAAGTTCGTCAAATCGGCGTCCGATCGTTACCTCAAAAAAAAACTGATTGACGAAAATCCCTTAAGCAATTCCGAGGATCTTTTTAACTATCTTTTTCACCGTATTCGCGACCGCCGCCGTGAGTGTTTTCTGGCACTTTTTTTAACCGCCAAAAACAGAGTAATTGAGGTGGAAACACTTTTTGAAGGCACCCTCACAGCCAGTGCGGTTTACCCACGTGAAGTGGTGGCGGCAGCCCTGGATCACCGCGCGGCCGCAATCATTTTTGCCCATAACCATCCGTCCGGCGACCCACAGCCATCAGGTGATGATATCAGTTTGACCCAGAAGCTCTACTTTGCCTGTGCTTTGATGAACATCACCGTGCACGAACATTTAATCATTGGTGATAATAGCTATTTCAGTTTTGCCGACAAGGGCTATATCGGCAAATTTGCCCATGCCTATGTCAACATAGACCGTCATCTTGAAGAATCATTAAGGCAACTTGATGACCGCTGATAAAAACGACATATATCCGTACTGTTACGGAATTTTAAAAAATGTTTTCCCCATGGGCGACGATGGGTTGCGTCACTCGCCGGAGTCATGTGTGCCCTGCTCTTATAAAACCACCTGTTTACGAAAAGCCATGGGGCAAAACGAGGGGTTGGCCGTGCGCGAAGAGGTTGTTGATAGGGCCTATACCTCGGGATTGATCGGTTTCTGGCAGCGCTGGAACCGCAAGAAAAATCTACAGCGCCGTATTTCAGAATCGAACGCCGCCGAGGGCAGCGCTGATATCTCAAAAAAGGAGTAAACCATGAAAACCATCAAGGATATGGACATCACCGGCAAACGCGTCTTTTTCCGGGTCGATTTTAATGTTCCCTTGGATGAATTCCAGAATATAACCGACGACACCCGCCTGCGGGGGGTAATGCCCACGTTGACCTATGCTCTCGACCATGGCGCCAAGCTGATAATCGCTTCTCACCTGGGAAGACCTAGTGGTAAACGCGTGCCGTCAATGAGCATGGCCCCTGTGGCAAAACGCTTAGGCAGGCTTCTCGGTATAAATGTCAAGCTGGCGCCGGACTGTATCGGCGAGCAAGTACAAAAGATGGTGGCCGAAATGCAAAACGGCGATGTGCTGCTTTTGGAGAATTTGCGTTTTCATCCCCAAGAGCAGGCCAATGAAGCTGAATTTGCCAAAAACCTGGCCGCTTTGTGCGACATCTACATCAACGATGCTTTTGCCGTCTCTCACCGTACCAATGCCTCAGTGGTGGCCATCACGGACTTTGCGTACCAGAAAGCGGCCGGGTTCCTGCTGCAAAAAGAACTCGATTATTTCAAACGGGCCATGGCCGAGCCGCGTCGACCGCTTGCGGCCATCATCGGCGGCGCCAAAATCTCCAGTAAGATCGGGGCCATTCAAAACATGCTGGGGCGTGTGAACAAGCTTATTATCGGCGGTGCCATGGCCAATACATTTCTTTTGAGTTACGGCTATGACCTGGGCCAATCCAAAGTCGAACCGGACCAAGTGGAGGTGGCCAAAGATATTATGGCCCAGGCCGCCGCACGCGGAGTACGCCTGTATCTGCCGGTGGATGCGGTGGCGGCCGACAATTTCGATGAAGGAGCCCAGTTCAAAAAAGTGCCTATCCAGGAGATACCGCCGGACTGGATGATTATGGATATCGGTCCGGCTACTTCGCTCTTGTACGCCGAAGCCCTGTACGATGCCAAAACCATCGTCTGGAATGGTCCCATGGGGGTTTTTGAAATGGACGCCTTCAGCCGGGGCACCCTGGCCATGGTGCAAAGCGTGGCCAACTCCTACGCCTTGACCATCGTGGGCGGCGGCGATACCGACGTGGCCATCCACAAGGCCGGCGAGGCCGACCGCATCAGCTACATATCCACTGGAGGTGGTGCATTTTTGAAACTGCTTGAAGGCAAACCCTTGCCGGCTGTGGCCGCCTTAAACAATGCCGATGCCGGCTAAACCAGACCACAGCCCAGAAACCGGGTCAAAGCGCCCTGTTTTTTTGCTGATCGCGATCGCTGTGTTGTTGTTTGTCGGCATGGGGCTGCTTTTACTGTGGCCACCGGTTCTTGATTTTTTTCTTCGCACCTATCATTTTCTGTCCGACCGCCAACAGGCCAAGGCCTTTATCGCCGGCTTCGGACCTCTGGCACCACTTATTTTTATGGGTTTTCAGGTTCTGCAGGTCATCTTTGCGCCTGTTCCCGGTGAGGCCACCGGTTTTGTGGGTGGCTATCTTTTTGGGACCCTTCTGGGTTTTTGCTACTCCAGCATTGCGCTTTCCATTGGCTCATGGATCAATTATTTCATTGGACGTTTGCTGGGCGAACGCTATGTGCGTAAATGGATACCGCCTGACAAACTGACCCGCTTTGACAGCCTCGTTAAACGCCAGGGCATCATTGTAATTGCTATTTTATTCATTTTTCCAGGCTTTCCCAAAGACTATTTATGTCTCTTTCTGGGTATGACCGCTATTCCGGCTAAAATTTTTATCATCATTGCATCTGTCGGCCGTATGCCCGGAACCCTTATGCTGAGCATGCAGGGATCTTTATTATACGAAAAAATGTATCTGCCGCTGGCTATTGTTATGGGGCTTAGTCTTGTTTTGGTCTATGTAGCTTATCGCAAACGTGACGCCATTTACGATTTTGTCGAAAAAATGAATCATCACTGATATTATTTTTGTAAAAAATCCCCTCCGTTTTGTTGACCAAAATGTAATTGTGTGATATCTTGGCCAATAATAAGGGTTAAAATGGCTACTGCTGTTTCAACAACCACCCTTTGTTTATTGGATACTTGGATACCCCATATCCATCTAAAATCTGCGTTCAATATGGCCCGGAAAGGAATCGACAGTGGCATTCTGGTGTGTACGTGAAGAGCTGAGCCAATTCGATCGCATGCGGCGTTCCTATTACGAATTGCTGCGTGACGATCTCGATCAATTCATGCTGCAATATTCCTTAACCGATTCCTACAATAATTTTTGCGCCCGTAAAATCCCCTATCCTTTTGTTGAAAAACGTGAATTAAAACCCCGCGCCCGTATCCCGGATTTGGAATATGAATGCCAGAATGCTTTTTTAGTCATTTTTGTGGAAGACAAAATTCCTGAAAAGGATAAAAAATATATCCGTTTTTTCGACGTCAACAAGACCACCAAGAAAAATCTGCTGCACAGCAAGACCATACCTTTTGCCGACAAATTCGACCGCAGCCAGAAATGTCTTGAGTCGGTTCATTTTTACGATTTTTTGCGAATGCTTTTGCCGGTCGACTATGCCCTTCTGATTCAACGACAACCGCTAAAAACAAAGGCCAACAGTTATCTGCTCTCCCATTATCATGTGCGCATCGACTGGCCCATAACAGATGCGGCCGAAGATCTGGCCCGCAATTTAAGATATGTTTCCAAGGATATTTATGAAAAGGGCGATCGTTGCGCCGAGGATATTCAAAAAAAGTTTTTCGAATACTACGGTCTGCCCACCATGGTGGGCGGCAGGCGCACAGCGGCAATTGTCGCGGCCCAGTACTTGAAGCAAATTCCCTGTATTACCACGATCTATGCCGGCAGCAGCGAATCACGGGCTTTGATTCGAATCTCCGAGCGGGGCGTTTCAAAAGCGATTTTGATGAAGTTCACCAATGCTGAAATTGAGGTAATTACGTCGGCGCTCAATATTACCCCGTTAAACTTTAAAAAACATTACACCGTGGGCCGGGCAGGCAAATCCTATCTGGGCATCTTTCAGGCTACCTATGCCTTTACAAGTCATGCCGTACCACCCGAAGACGGAAAGTTGCGGGATATCAAGCCGGATTTAAACTGGCTCTCCGTGGGTGGCCAGCACATCCTGCCCAAGCCCGGTGAAAAGGTGTACCCGCCGCTTTCGCACAATATTATCTATTCGTAGCAAGATAGACTGTTAGACTGTAGGCTGTAGGAAAAGCTCGTGCGCAGCCATGACAATGGTTTCATTGTGCACGAGGCCTGCTGGCTTTTTAAACAGCCCCCCAAAGCCACATCTTTTTTTAACCCATCCAAAGCTTTGTGAAGGGCAGGTTTAGCGCGCTTTCAACCTCAGAACCGTTTCCACAGGAGATATCAATGAACAAGCAAGAAATTCAATATATCAAAACCGATGTGGCGGTTATCGGCGGCGGCACCGCTGGGCTGCATACGGCCATGGCGGCTGCTGAAAAAGGATGTGATGTTTTAGTGGTGGACAAAGCCAATATCAATCGCAGCGGCGCCATTGCCGGCGGCATCGACCATTTCATGGCCTATATGGAAAACGGTGAAGACTGGGACACGCGCGAATCCTACCTGCGCTATGTGGGACGGGTGGCCCGGGGCGCTGCCAATTTAAAGATCCATGAAAAGGTTTATTGTGACGAGTTGACCGATGCCATCAAGCGCGTGGAGCGCATCGGCGTCTCTTTGCGACATCCTCAAACCGGAGAATTTTATCGCACCCAGTCCATGGGCCAGCCCGGACCCTTTTGGATCAATTTTAACGGCAAACGCTTAAAACCCAAAATGGCCAAGGAAGTCCGCCGGCTGGGATGCCGGGTGTTAAACCGCGTGCAGGTAACCAATCTTTTCTTAAACCAGGGACAACTCGCCGGACTTACCGGCTTTGACATACGAACCGGTACTTTTTACGCCATCCAGGCCAAAGCCCTGGTCATATCCACCGGAAACACCAACCGCATGTTTAAGTCCCAGACCGGCAATCCCTTTAACCTCTGGTATTGTCCGGCCTGCACCGGCGATCTCCATCGCGCCGCGTTCGATGCCGGGGTTGAACTGGCCAACATGGAATATGTGCGCATGACCATTGTGCCCAAGGGCTTAAGTGCTCCCGGTTTTAACGCTTTTTTCGGTATGGGCTCGCATCTGGTCAATTCAATGGGTGAGCGCTTTATGGAAAAGGTTCACCCCATGGGCGAGATGGCACCCCGCAATTATATGATCTGGGGCGCATTACAAGAACTCAAGGAAGGCCGGGGACCCATCTATATGGATTGTCGCCATCTGGATGAAAAAGATCGTGCCCATCTTTTTGAAACTTTAGGATACGACAAAGACACCCTGCCTGATTTTTTCATCAAAAAAGGCTACAACTTCAAAGGAACCATGATCGAAATGACGGTTTCCGAACCCATGCAGGCCCGTCCCTCGGAACTTTGCGGCAGCGGTATTAAAATTGACGAAACCTGTGCCTCCAATGTGCCGGGTATCTTTGCCGCTGGAGATGCCTCGGACCAGATGGGCTGTTTGCACATGTGCACCACCGGTGGATATGCCGCCGGAAAACAAGCCGCAAAATATGCCGGCCGGCAAAAAGTATTTAATCCGCTGGATAAAAAAGCAGTTTCAGCCGAACAAGGCAGAATATTTGCACCGGGTGAGCGAAAAACAGGAATTGCTTATTGGGAACTGGAACAGGTAATTCGCAGTATTACCACCGATCACTTCGGTCCGGTAAAAACCGAAAAAAGTTTGACTGGCGCCCTCACCAAACTCAACAACCTGGACAAGTACAGACAAGAACTTAAGGCCGGCAACCTGCACGAATTGATGCGGGTTCACGAGGCTTTGAATATACATAAGGTAGCCAAAATAACCGCCACCGCAGCCCTTGAGCGCAAGGAATCACGTTTTCCCCCTTATCATTACCGCGCCGATTACACCGAGACCAACGACGAAAAATATTGCGGGCTGGTAGTGGTCAGAAAAGATTCAAACGGAGAGATCAGCACCCGCCTGGAACCGCTGACATACCCGGACTAAGGCATGTCAGGCATCAAGCAAGAAAGCTGATCGGCTTTGAGGCTGTGGGTTTTATGAAAAAGTCATGCGCAGCCATGATAATTGTTTCATTTGGGACAAAGAACGCCGACTTTTTCAACAGACAACCCCAAAGATATTTATTTACAAATGGACCATATGGGTCCCACATGAAAAATTACCACAACCGCAGGCCTTGAGCGCAAGAAATCTCGTTTCCCCCCTTATCATTACCTCGCTGATTACATCGAGACCAACAACGAAAAATACTGCGGGCTGATGCTATCCAGAGAAAGATCCAAACGGAAACATCAACACTCGTCTTGAACCACTGGTTTGTCTGGTTTAGCTGGATCTTTTACTGTAGAATTTTGACTATCTGTTAAAATTTCACCCTAATACTATTGTCATATATTACCCATTTATAAATCGTCCCTGAAAAAATGTTGACGCTCAATTTTATTTTAGATAAATAGATTTACAAATCAAAAAGCTGGATTATTATAGCAGCTTTCGTCCCAAAGCCCATTACACGGGCCGATAATATCATCACTACACTTCATCCTCATAAACCAAGGCCATTTTAGCTGGCGGTATTCCGCTACTGGTACCTGGTTGGTTGACATCTATCAGAAATAGGGGATTTAATTCATCGGAATAGCGAACAGGCGAGGATTTCATGGCGAAGATGCGTTATCAGATTGTTTTTCAAGGAGAGCTGCTTCCGGGAGTTGACCATGCCACCGCAATAAAAAATTTGATGGAGATCGTTGGGTTTAGCGCTGAAAAAGCCAAGAAAATCCTTCGTAGTAGGGTGGTCATTTTTAAAAAAAACGATCTCGATGAGGCTTCTGCCCGTAAATATGCAGCAACATTTAAAAAGGTGGGTTTAAAGGTTGCCATACATAAAAAAAACAAAGAGGGCGCTGCCGAACCGATGCCTTCGCAGCAAGCCACCCGTGAACAAAAACCAGAAACAAATATAGATGAGGACCCACGGGCCTTTTCCGTGCCCCCGGTTGAAAAAGCACTTCAACCGCCACCTGATACCCAAAACCAATTGGTTTACAAGATCCCATTTGAATTTCACGGTAGCGGGGGAGAGTATTTCAGGATTTGGGTCGTCAATATCCTGCTTTCGATTGTTACCCTGGGGATCTATTCGGCCTGGGCCAAAGTACGCCGGAAACAGTATTTTTATGGCAACACCCGGATTCAGGGCGCCAGCTTTGTTTATCTGGCCGATCCGGTCAAGATTCTTAAGGGGCGCTTAATTGTGGCGGTTTTCATCGGGGCCAATGCTGTCTTGTCCAGCCAGTGGCCCATTGCCAGCACCGTGCTTAGCCTGGTCTTTTTAGCTGTTTTTCCCTGGCTGGTGGTTCGCTCCCTGGCATTTACGGCTCAAAACAGTTCGGTTCGAAACTTGCGCTTTAGTTTCAAGGGCACCTTTTGGGAAGCCGCCAAAGTATACATCCTGTGGCCTTTTTTGTCTCTTTTCACCCTGGGGATTCTGTTTCCCTATGTATATTTCCGCCAAAAAAAGTTTGTTGTTGAAAACACCCGTTATGGTAAGACGTTGTTTACCTTTAAGGCCGGCCCCCGCGAATACTATCGGATGTTTTTTTTCGCCAGTCTGTCGTTAATAACTTGTGTGGCTGTGATTGTGGGACTGAGCTTTCTTAACCCGCGGCTTGTTTTTTTTGCCGGACCGCTTTTATATCTGTTTATGTTTGCCTATTATTCCGTTAAAACTACGAATCTGCTTTTCAACGGCATCAGTCTGTCAACTCATGGTTTCGAATCAGATCTAATGACCAAAGAATACTTTTGGTTGGTCTTCACCAACACCTTGGGCGTAGTTTGCACGCTGGGGTTGTTTAATCCCTGGGCCAAGGTGCGTACTTTTCGTTATAAGCTGGAGCACCTCAAGCTGTTGGCAGCGGGAGACCTGGACAGCTTCGTCGCTTCTGAACAGGAACAGGTGGGTGCCTTGGGTGATGAAATGAGCGACTTTTTCGATTTTGATTTCGGACTATGATCACGATTTCCGGAAAATGGTATGACGGCCAGACCTCAAAGCAGGTGCCGGCACAATGCCACCTTTATGACAACGGGCATGTTCAGGTCAAACGCATGGCCGACAACGCTAGCCTGCTATCGCTGGTTCAGTTTGAAGTCAAGGTATCTCCACGTCTGGCCGATACACCACGTTATCTCTATTTTCCCGGGTGTGAAAAGTTTGAGACCATAGACAACGATTCAGTAGACAGGGCTTTGGCAGTATACAAACGCCCAGCGCAACTTGGCCTCATACACCTGTTGGAAAGCCGTTGGGGTTATGTTCTGGTTTCCCTGGTGGCCATGCTATTGATT
>Ga0233431_1006507_pt1 | contig 10492 bp, 12 predicted proteins | sample SI_118_April2016_FD_179867 | JGI IMG/M metagenome (GOLD analysis project Ga0233431, IMG submission 179867) | Seawater microbial communities from Saanich Inlet, British Columbia, Canada - SI_118_April2016_200_MG | ecosystem: Environmental > Aquatic > Marine > Inlet | place: Canada: British...
GCGGCAGACTTGAACAGAAGCAAGTTGAAAAATTACTTCGCGGTGGTGGGCATACCGTTACCATGAAAGTAATTGCAGAAGTCTGTGAACACTGCGGTGAACGGCTTTACGCCGAGGATGTCGTCATGTCGTTCGAAGAGATCAGAGGAAAATTGCGCAATCAGGAATTTACACGATTTAAACTCCTTGGCCAATCTTTTACTGTTGCTGAAGATTGGCCGAATGAGTCTATTCAACCGACCGTGTAACTCACCGCTTCGAGAGCTTTGATTGTAGGGCTACCCTGTTGTAATTGTGTGCATTGACCCGGCAGTTATTCTGTCAGCGGAATTCGGGAGACACAATACTCATGATTCAAACAAGCGATAGATTGTCAAGACCCTTTCGAGGAATCGCCCGGAATAGAGCCCGCAAGATGATGAAAGGATGAATCCGCCGCCTTGGGAAAGAGAATGCAGTCGCTCTCCCAGGTTTTCAAGATCGGATGGGGAAAGTTCCGCTTTATCCAGTATTTCTCCCTCGATCCCCGCCATAAAAACCAATTGAGATCCATACCTCGCTTTCAACGACATAAGATCGTTGGTTCGATCCTGAACCGCCGCCAGGCCGTCAAACCCGTTGGAGAGGAGTTGCGGCATAATTTTAGTAATGTTGCCGCAGGAATGAAACAGGGCAAAGGCATCTGCCTCATGAATTTTTGAGACGGCTCGATCGTAGAAAGGGGAAGCAAAACGCTTAATATCTAAGGGGTGAAAAAAAGTGCCCTGATCTCCCGCCAGATCATCCGCGATCACAACCCCATGAACCGCGCGTTCGAGGCAACGGTCAAGGAGATTCTCAACATCCGCCCGCTCATTATTGTATGCATTCAAAACGCTTTCTTTTTCGCTGACCCACCCGGTCAAAACCTTCATCAACCCCTTTTTTCCCACAAGCCGCTGAAAAGGCCCATCGATGACGGCCATGACAAAGAGATCGGTCGTACCCAAGACTTCTTGAATGGCGGATACGGGGAAATATCGATACCCGAGCGCCTCGTTCATATAAGGTTCTCGGGCCGTAGAAAGGCAAATCATATGGTGCTTCAAACGCTTCACGAGGTGGAGACGGCCTTCGAGATTGTCCTCAAGACCCGCCTTTTTCAGGATATCGGCACCCAGCCACACTTCCCCTTTTGGAAGATGTTCCGTTTGAAGGTGCTGAAAAGCAGCTTTAACCCTGTTAAACCCGGTGTTATCCATTGAATAATTCTTCAATTCCCTCATCCGAGTGCCAATAGATGAGGATTGCTGATATCACATCGCCGTCTTTGCTTTTCCCTTAAGCGCCTGATGTAAATCGCCATGATCAAATGCCGAACGCATACGCTCTACTTCGTCTTTACCCGCGCCAAATCTGATAGCTTCCTTGTCCCAGTCTTTGACACCCACAGCGACTTCCTTGGCGATTTTTCGAGCTTTCCCGGGATCAAGACCAAATTCTTCGGCCACTTCATAGGCCAGGTCTAAAGAGGCCGTTCCATCATAAAGATCTATTCGGGTGTGAAGAATTCTTGGCTTCTTGTGCTCCGGGGTTGGTTCAAGGTCATAAACCGGCGACAACCGCCAGCCGGCCGTTCCCTGATACAAAAAACCGTGATTTCGAAGATGATCGTCCACATTGGAAATCATGATGTTGAAGATCATACGCCGCCATAGATTTACCAAGTCCTCGCTGGGGGACGAACCATACTCGCGAAGTATTTCGCCCAGATCCAAATAACTCCCATGATCGCCATCCGAAGCGCCCAGCATACTCATGGCTGACAGAAAAGGTATTCGGACTTCTTGCCCCCTACGGTCAAATCGTTTCAATAAGAGAAGATTTCTATTGTGAATTTTTTCAAGGCGAAATTCAGGAACAAACAGACCAGCACGCTCAGCCATCCTGAAAGATAAAAATTCCCAGAGTTCGACGTCCCAGTCATCGTTTCGACTGGGGAACTTGGCAATGAGGAGGTTTCCTTCATTATCAGAGACCGAGGCCTTGGGTCTTGCGCCACCGATGGAAGCCCCCGGATCGACGAGATCCTTTAAGTCCTCATCCATTTCAGTGCGGGCCAGAATTCGGTCAGAGGCGCTCAAAAGACGTTCAAGGTAAACAATCGGAGGAATAGGGATATCGGCGCCGGTTGCCAAAAAAGGACCGTCTATGGTTTCTGAAAAACGCAACGCCCCTTGTCGGGCCAAGTCGTTGACCATCAGGAGGTAGTCTGACTCGTGGAGTTTCCGTGCGCGCCTGTTTTCGGATCTTGCCTTTCTTGTTTCCCTTCGTTCCATTAGGAGCCTTCCCCAACGGTCAGGCGCTGAATCACCAATGGACCCGAAAAGCGCTTTCTCAGTGTGAAATGTTCCCTCCCCTATTTCCAGCGCCGGTTCAAGGGAAAAATGAACAGAGGAAGATCGCCATTCCGATGAGTATTCGAAAGAAGCCCTTTCGCGTCCTTTGTTCACATGTCTCCACAACCGTCCAACAAAATAGGTTTTCCCCTTAAGGTCAATATGCACAAAGATCTCTCTTGACATGAGGGCTCCCTAAACCTTGTAGTCTCTAGCGCGCTGCGGGATTCGTTCTTCATCAAGCACCTGTCCCGTCTTGTCATTGAATATATCGGCTAATGCCATCCACCCGGTACCCAATCCAAGCGCGAAAATGACCGAGGCATAGCTTCCCATACTTACCCCTGGATCCCCTTTCTGAACTTTAGCCAATGTCTCGCGACTGATCCCGGCACGGTCGGCTATTGTCACCATTTTTAAGCGGCGGCGAAGGCGAGCATTTTTTAGATCCGCACCGAGCCTTTTCAGGCCGTTTCGAACGGAAACAGGCAATTTCTTTTTCATTTTAATGCCAATAATAATTGGTTTTAAGAATTCAATTGCCTATTATATTAGCCGTTAAATAATTTCATGTCAACTCCGTGAGGTATTTGATCCCACCGGGTAACCAATTGGAGGCTTTGAAAGGTGAACGGCAAAGCCAACACAGCATACGAATCAAGGACCAATCCCCAATGGCGGATATGTTTTATATGGAGCGATGGAGATGCGTATGATATCGAAATCGCCGATTATCATTAGGAGAATCAGAGGATTTGCTTGAGGACCGACTTGCTGATGAGGTACATGTTTTTCAAATGCAAACAGGATAATTGTTGTATTTCCATGCGGGTGATATAATTTCGATTATGTCGAGAACTATCTATCGATTATTGTAGAAAAAATCAACCCTTAGAACAGGAGGCCTTTTCAAACGTTTCCAATGCCCATTGATTGAGGCTTTTTCCGCTTGTTTCTGCGGCTATGGCAACGGCAGCATGGACTTCCGGCGGAACCCTCAAGAACATCTTTCCGGAATACACCTTGTTTGGGGTCTCGCCACGTTTAGCGCATGTCTCAAGGTAGAAGTCGATAGATTCTTTGAATGCCCGGCGGATTTCTTCTACGTTTTCACCGTGAAAGGTAATAATGTCACGAATACCAGCCACACGTCCAACAAAACATTCGTCTTCATCGCTGTATTCTATTCGTGCGGAATACCCTTTGTAAGTCATTGGTTTCATGGTGTCACCTCCAGTTTTTTCAGGAATTCGCGGGCCGCCAGCAATAGGGATTCAATGCGACGCCATTCAAGGTTGCGTGAAACAGGATCAAAAAACACGGTTATCAAAGTTTTGCGGTGCTTGCTGTTCATGGTCAACATGATATCACATTACGATAACAAGCCAAGGTGAAAAGATAATCTGAGTCTGTGAAGGGGCAGCAAATCTCAGAGACAAAGAAAGAACAAAGTATATCGCGAATTCCGAGGACACAATAAATTCTTTAAAGACGAACTTCAGGAAAAAAATATCAGGAACTCCGTCAGCATGGGCGAACTGGCAGCCTCGTGGGAGTCATCTGCGCATTGATAAGCTTGAGGTGTTGTTGGGAAAACAACTCCAGAATAAAATGACCGGACCGAAAGGTCCGTGGGAAGAAAGGGGAAATCAAGAATCTTGTATTGTGTCCCCGGAATTTAGAAATTTACAGGCGGTCCCATGCCGGAACTTGCCTGCCGGGAACTTTTCCCAGGATATGCTGTACCCTTTCTTTCAATTCGGGGATAGATTTTTTTTCCAACCGCGATTCAAGGGCATACAAGGTTTCCAGTTGCGTCAATTGAACCGCGAGCAAATAATTGGATAACTGATTTATGGAAACGCCTTGATTTTTGGCTTCCAACTCCAATTTCTTCTTTAAATCCACGGGCATCCTTAAAGTTACGACCTTGGTTTTATTCATGAGAATCCCTCCACAATCGGCAAAAATTTCCAGGGGTTATTACTCTAAAATGAAAGCCTTTCAATTGAGCGCCTCGGAAATCTTTAATATTCGAAGTAATCAAGTAGTCACAATGACCGGCAAAAGCACATTCGCAAACCATGTTATCATTTTCGTCTATCAGATTCGGTCTGAGCAAAAAATAGATGGAATGCTTTTTGGCTAATAAGGCCAGCAAGTCCAATATGTCTTCTATATCTTCTATTGACAAATTCAGCTTCTTCAAATTCTGCTCCCTGCTGAGAACGTCATAATATTCAAAATAGAGTTGCGGAGATAGTGCCAATTTGACTTTTTCATCTATGATCAACCGCAAAATAAAATGGGATGCGCCAAGGTCACTGTGGAGAGCTGAAAAGAGTACGTTTGTATCTATCGTTATGATCATAGTTTTTTATGATAGCATATATGATTACAATTTGCAATGATTTTCTTGATTTTCCACTTGAGCGAACTGGCAGGCCTCTTGGAAGTGATCTGCACATTGATAAGCTGCGGCGTTGTTGGGAAAACAACTCCGGAATAAAAAGACCGGATCGAAAGGTCCATGGGAAGAAAGGGGAGATTAATAGTTTTGTATTATATCCCAGGAATTTCCGATGTCCCCAGAATTTCCGAAGAATAATACGTAGGCTTATGACCTGACTCACGATTCAAACCAAGCGATAGATTGCCCCGATCCTTTCAAGGAATCGCCCGGAATAGAGCCCGCAGGATGATGAAAGGATGAATCCTCCGACTTGGGAAAGAGAATGCAATCGCCCTCCCAGGTTTTCAAGATCGGATGGGGAGAGTTCCTTTTTATCCAGTGTTTCTCCCTCGATCCCCGCCATCAAAACCAATTGAGATCCATACCGCGCCTTCAGCGACACAAGATCGTTGGTTCGATCCTGAACCGCAGATTTAACCCTGTTAAACCCGGGGTTATCCATTGAATGATTCTTCAATTTCCTCATCCGAGTGCCATGGCCTCCATAAAAACCTTTTGAAAGCCGGGTTTCCCTGCCAACTCCACATATCGGATTTTTTGCGCTAAGCGTTGCGCTTTTTTTCGTTCTGTTTTGGATGTAAGCACGGCTTTTGCGCCCACCCCTGCGGCGTTGCCCACTTGACGAAAGCGGTCCAATGGGATTTCAGGCAGCATGCCGATGCAAACGGCGCTCGAAATATCGAGGTAACTGCCAAAGGCGCCCGCCACAATGATCTCATTGACAGCATCGGGCAAAAGACCGTGCTCTTTCAACAACATATCAATGCCCGCGCGGATCGCCCCCTTTGCCAGTTGAAGTTCCCGCACATCTTTTTGCGTGATGGCGATGATCGGACCGGCGCCCTCTGTTTCATCGACCAGGACGACTTCACGGCCGTTTTGACCTTCCCGCACCAGCGGGTGATCACCCGTTATTCTGCCGCCTTTGTCGATAACCCCATGGGAAAACAGTTGGGCAAGCGCATCGAATATGCCTGAGCCACAAATTCCAACCGGTCTGGCATCCTGAATGACATGGTATCGAAGCTGGTTGTCGGACATAGACACATGTTCAATGGCGCCTTTTGCAGCGCGCATGCCGCAGGAGATATGGGCACCCTCAAATGCCGGTCCCGAAGCGCAGGAAACGCTGCTGATCCCCCCCCCGGTCACTAGGGATATCTCTGTATTCGTGCCGATGTCTATGGCCAGCATGGGACCCGGATTTTCCTCGGCCCGGACGGCCAGCAACATGGCAAGATGATCTCCTCCCACAAACCCGGCGATGTTGGGAAGAAGATGCACAACGGCGCCTTGGGCAATGGAAAGCCCTAATCGCCGACCCTTTATATCCATGGCCCGGCTTACGGTGGGGACATGGGGCGCCCGGGCCAACTGGCCCACGGGAAGTCGAAGCAACAGGTGGTGCATGGCCGTGTTGCCCACGACAACCACCTCGTTGATCTCTTCGGTCTCTTTGACGCAAGCGTCCCTGCAGAGTTCTTCAAAAAGGCCGTTCAAGACGTCCACGACTATTTTTTGAAGGGTATCGGCGCCTTGGCCGGATCTATGGGCATAAACCATCCTGGCGATCACATCCTCGCCATAGGAAATTTGAGGATTCATGATTCCTTTGGCCGACAGGGTGCGCCCAGTTTCAAGATCGACCAGGTAAGCGGCAATCTTGGTTGTACCCAGATCAACTGCCACCCCCAGGTTTCGACTGTTTAACGGCGCTACGGAAATAATTTCTCCACCTCGAACAACGACTGACGCCTTCCAATCCGTTGATCTCAGAAAAGGGGACAAATTTTGCAAAACCAACTCGTCCAATTTATGGCAGGAGACATGGTGTTGTTGCCGGAGCGCATCGATGAGGCGTTGATCGTCTCCGCGAAGGTCGGCCAGTGAGGGGGCATGCAGCGAAACGCGGTAAGCATGAATGAGGGGATCGCAAAAAATGGGCATGTCCAGGCCTTCCACCTGGAGTCGCTGGGGTGTACTCAGTGATTCAGGGGGAATGTTTACAACAAGATCACTTTTTGCGTATGTCTTGCATGCCAGGCGATACCCGTTAGCAAGCGCTTTCGAAGAGAGAAGTTCCCTTTCTTCCTGAAGCGGTTCCGATACGATGCCTTTGACGATCTGTACCTTGCATTTGCCGCAGGCGCCTGTTCCCCCGCATAAACTCACAACGTCGATTTTTTTTTGCCGTACGCAGTCAAGTAAGGATTGGTTTGGAAGGAAACCGTCCCTCAGCCCTAAAGGCTGAAATTCGATCTGAAAGAAGCTTTTATGATGCATAGGCCAGGTTTCCAACAATGCCGGCGCCGAAGGGAAAAAGAGATCACCCTTCTTTGTCAACTTGTTCCAATAGATCTTTCCTCAATACCCTTTTTAATATTTTTCCGGTAGAACTTTTTGGGAGTTGATCCATAATACGGTATTCCTTTGGAACCTTGAAAGCGGAGAGGCGGGTCTTTAAATAGGCCTTGAGTTCTCCATCATGAACCGTTTGGCCCGGCTTTGGTATCACCATTGCGGTTACCCTTTCACCCCATTCTTTGTCAGGCAAACCGATGACGGTACATTCCAGCACCTTCGGGTGGGTAAAAAGAACCTCTTCAATTTCTTTCGGATAAACATTTTCGCCGCCGGTGATAATCATATCCTTTAATCGATCCACAATATAGAGATACCCGTCCTTGTCAATTTTTCCCATATCCCCGCTTCGAAACCATTCATTCCAGAAGGAAGACTTTGTTTCTTCCAGCCTGTTCAGATATCCCTTCATGATGTTTCGGCCGCGGATGCAGATTTCCCCCTCTTCACCATGCTCCAGGATATTTCCTTCCAGGTCTCTGATCTGGATTTCCGTGGTTCCCGCTGCCGTCCCGACTGATCCGATGATGTGCCGATGATAATGGTTGTAGGTGACCATGGAGGCACTCTCCGTCATCCCATAGGCTTCGTGAATGTCCAGGCCGGTCCGTTTCTTCCATTGGCGCACCACCTCGGCAGCCATGCTTGCAGCTGCTGAAAAGCAGTATCGAACAGACCCCAGTTTTTCTTTCAGATTCTCAAGGGTCAATAAGCGGACGTATATGGTGGGCACGGCAAAGAGTTTGGTCACGCGCCCTTTGGACAGGATCTCCAGAACTTGCGCCATATCAAAGGCAGGGATCAGTTCAAGACAGCCACCACTCAAGAGGGTGGCATTCATGATGTGCATCTGTCCAAAAACGTGGTTAAAGGGAAGAAAACACAACGCGCAATCATTTGCCGTGGATCGTTCATTGAAAACCACAGCCTGTATGGCGGTTTGAATGTTTTCATGGCTGAGCATGACGCCTTTGGGTCCCCCTGTGGTTCCCCCTGTAAAGAGGATAGCGGCTGTATCCTCCCTGTCCCGCTCCACAGCCCGGAATGAAGAGGACCCCATCTCCATCAAAGACTCAAAGTCGAGATCACCACCAGGGCAAATTATTTTTCTCAACACACTTGACTGCCGCATCCCGTTCAAGTCATCTCTTTTTCCCTCAGAGGTAAAAATGACCTTTGGAACCGATTCCTTGATCAAGAAATCGAGTTCATCACGCGTGAGGGTGCTGGGCAGGGTTACCGCCACTGCCCCGACCTTCATGGCGCCGAAGTAGATGGCCAACCATTCGCTGGAGTTGGGAGCGCAAAGCCCGACGTGGTCTCCCGGCCCGACTCCCAATTTCAAAAGAGCCGTGGCAACACGGTTCGCTTGCTCGTTAAACCGGAGGTAAGGGATGACGGAGGAACCCACCCTGATCACGGGCCGTTCCGGAAAGAAAAAAGCGGAATGTTCCAGGTTTTTCGCTATATTCATTGCATAAGCTCTATTATCGGATGGAGGGCGTTGTTTTTTGGGAATCCTTTATTCACCGGATTCAGCTTGCCGGCGCCTATATTCCTTAATGAACCTCTGGGAAAAGCGATCTCGACCCAGGATGAGGTCGATAGCCGCAATGGTTGACCTCATTTTTGCCGCATCCACGGTGGGGCAGGTTACACCGGCGCCAATCGCCAATGCCAAGAAAGACTTGTTCACCAACGGCCTGTCGGGCAAGCCAAAGGAGATATTGCTGGCGCCGAGGGTCTGGTTTACGCCCAGTTCCGTCTTGACCCTCTGAATGGCTTCGAGCGTCGCCAGCCCTGCCTGATCATCCGATCCCAGGGATAGTGCAAGGCAGTCAATAATGATGTCTTCGCGAGGAATCCCAATGGCCTCCGCACGCTCAACGATTTTGTGCGCAATTTCCAATCTTTTTCCGACGGTTTTCGGGATTCCTTTTTCGTCGATCGTGAGCCCTATTACTACCGTCCCATATTTTTTGACCAGCGGCAATACCTCGTTCAAGGATTTCTCTTCACCGGAAACAGAATTGATAATGGCCTTTCCTTCATAAATCCTCAATGTCTCTTTTAAAGCGGCGGGGTTATTGATATCGATGCAAAGCGGCACATCCACAACGCCCATGACGGCTTCAACAGCTTTGGGGAGAACCTCGATTTCATTGACTCCCGGCGCCGCTACATTTACGTCAAGGATATGAGCTCCGGACTCCACCTGCGCTATGGCCTCCCGGCGAACCACATCAAAATCCCCTGCCCTCAAGGCCTCTGACAGCTTCTTTTTGCCCGTGGGGTTGATGCGCTCGCCGATCATGGCGACGGGGTTTTTGTCGCTGATGATAATTTCCATCTTTGCACTGGATATTTTGGTTTCCATCCTGAGAATCCCCTAAGCGCCAATCCATTTTTTCGTAAGACTGATTCCATCCACGGCATCTTTGGCAGAAGCATCCGCTCCCGTAAATTCCTTTACCTCTTCAGAAATTTGCCCGCCACCCAGCATGATTTTTACTTTGTCTCGCAGACCTGCTTCCCTGATGGCCTCAACAGTGTTCTTCATGGAATCATACGCGAGGGTAAGAAGGCCGCTCATGCCGACGACTTGAGGTTCAAACTCCTTAATCCCGTTTACAAACTTTTCCGGTGGGGCATCTATGCCGATATCCAGAACTTCATAACCGTTCACATCCAGCAGAAAGACAACCATATCCTTTCCGATATCGTGAATATCGCCTTCCACGGTTCCTATCAGCACCCGGCCTTTTTTTTCAGTGATCCTCTCGCCTTTTATATGGGGTTTCACCAGTTCAGAGATTTGCACCAGCATTTCCCCGGCCAGCATCAACTCCGGAAGAAAATACTTTCCTTCCTCAAAACGCTTGCCCACCGTTTCCATGGCTCTGGTGCAGGTATCCAGAATGCCGAGGGCGTCTGCACCTGCCTCCAGCAAAACCCTTGTGGTTTCGAGTGCCTCATTCTCCCTCATGTTGACCATCGTCTCAAAAAGTTCATTAGACATGCTTTATGCCTCCTGTTTTATAATCCTCATTAATCATATTCATGATCCGTAATCTGCTATTTGTAAACGCCATATTCTTTGGTGAAATCCACCATGGCCTTAACATTTTCATGTTTTGCCTCGTCGAACCAGATACCGGAATCAACCATGAGGCCGCCATCCTTGCCAACCACGTCGATCAATTCTTTGACATAGTCCTTGACCTGTTGTGGCGTGCCCGCATAGAGCAGTGAACCCGGAACGTTCCCCCTGAAACAGACG
>Ga0233431_1006509_pt1 | contig 10491 bp, 12 predicted proteins | sample SI_118_April2016_FD_179867 | JGI IMG/M metagenome (GOLD analysis project Ga0233431, IMG submission 179867) | Seawater microbial communities from Saanich Inlet, British Columbia, Canada - SI_118_April2016_200_MG | ecosystem: Environmental > Aquatic > Marine > Inlet | place: Canada: British...
TTTTCCATTCTCTTCTATAAAACTGCTAGCATCGATAACACCTTCTTGGTTTATGGCTAACGAATATACATTTCCTCCTGCTGAATGAATCTTGGTTGTCAAAGCTGTTATCATACCGCTATTTGTAACAGAACCTTCTCCATTAATTCTTACTGCTATCGGATCATCCAAACTTTTTAATAAAACCTCTTCTCCTACATATAGATAACAACTGTTTTCTGAAGATATTTTTCCTCTATTTTCTACTTCTTTCGCTATACATACTACATCTGAGGAAGTTGTTTTTATTATTCCTTGATTTATTATCTTTCCATCTAGATTAGATGAAAATGAAAGATCTGAGCCTTTTAAAAAATCTTCATTAGATACACTTAGCGTTGATAAAAACAGACCTTTTGTATCTATAATCCCTTCTTTAGATATGAATATTCCATTTTCATTAATGAGTAAGACCTTACCGTTACTCTCTAACTTTCCAAATATCTCTGAACAGTTGTTCCCTATTACCCTATTTAATACTGAAGATGAATGTGACGGCTGAATGAATTTTGTTATCTCATCTTTGTCTATAGAAAAACTATCCCAATTTATTATAGCTTTGTCTGATCCTTGCATGACTGTTAGAGAACTCTTGTTCTCTATAGTCTTTATATCTCCAGAAACAATCTTGGAAGATGTGGGATTTGCAAAAACACATAATGGTAAAATTAATGCCAAAACATAGAGTGATTTTTTCATATATGAGCTCAATTATTTAAAATAATATATAATATTTTAAATAGCTGAAATTACTCTAAAAAGCAACAAGAACTCCAAAATGATGACGAGAATCGTAAGTTTCTTCAAAAAACCTGCCAGTTGGTCTTTTCAACTGCCATCCATAATCATACCTTACGTCTATAATATTGTTTAGGTTATAACGAAAACCAAGACCTATTGATGCTAATATAGCAGCATTTTTGCTCATTATGTTTTTATCGATATCATCAGCCCATCCAAAATCAACAAAAGCAAGAGGCTGAAGTTGATTTTTAAACTTTTTAGCATTAAGCAAGAACTTGATAGGAGGAAAACGCAGCTCATTTTTAATTAAAATACCCTGATCTCCAATAATCTCATTTTCTTGATAACCTCTTACTGTTAAAAATCCACCAATAGAAAACTGTTCCGATGGCATCAACTTAGCTGTAGACACTTGAAATAAACTTGTAATAGACCAAGAGAAATTTTTGGGAAGTCTGGTCAATCTATCTAGATTAAATAACAAATAAAAATAAGTGCTATCAGCACCAGCTCTTTCCTGATCAAACCTGCTATCGGTATTGCCTTTCATCATATTACCAGGGCTAACATAAACCTGAGCTCCAAAAACAGTAGATCCTAAACGATCCTCTAAAGTCCATTCCCCTCTTATTAAAAATTGGGAAATATCGATGTATTTATTGTATACTAAAGTTTGAGCATAACTTAAAAAGTTATTTGTTCTTTTAAAATCATATCCAAATGTTAACATTTGTTTTAATGATATGTTATATCTCCAAGGATATTCATAACGAAGACCAAAGACATAATTTCTTCCAATCATGTCAGTTACTGAGTCTATACTAGGTCTTGTTTTAATATAACTTCCGAGCAATTTAAGATTATTCCTCCAAGGAAGCGGAGCTAGATAAGAACCGGTAAAACCCCACCATTTATTGGTTTTTTCAGCTGAGATAAACTGAACATTCATCTGATGACCCGCGCCAAACATATTACCACAATTTATTCCAACAAACCATCTATTAGGCCCGGCAAACTGTTGTCCTGTATCTTCGAATCCTGCGTAGTAACGCATAGGAAATCTATCTTTCACTTTCAGTACTATGTCAGTTTCACTAAACTCTTTTCCTTTTTCATATAATATATTAACAGTCTGAAAAGGGTTCTGATTAAGCCACTCTAGATCCTGCAACATCTGTTTCGAATAAATGTAATCACCCGGCATTGTTTTAATTTCATCAGATAAATCGATCTTAGAAAACCATTGTTGGTTTTCTACTTTTACCCTACCAAGCTTGCCAATCATTATTAAAGCCTGAACTCTTCCTGAAGATATATCTTGCCCTACAGGAAAAGCGACACCTACAATAGGAAGACCATGATCTTTATAAAAACCAATAATAACAGATCTTATTTTATCAAATGTATGAATCGTTACAGGTTCATTTATAAAAGAAGAAAGTTCATCTTTCAATTTCTCTTCGTCATCAATTTCAAATCCATAAACAATAACTCCTTCATAATCATGCACAGGGATCGTGTTAACAACAGAAGGATCATTTACTAAAATAAGGCTGTTTAAGTTTTTAACTAAGATTTTTCTATCGGTATCAATAAAATCGCTATATTTTTTTTCTTCTTTTAAAATCTTTCCTGGTTCTTGAGGAACCTCTTTAGGAGCAAACTTTTCATAATCATCACAAAAAGCAAGTGAAGAAAAAACTAAAAGACAAAATAAAAATCGAAATACTTTCATATATGCAGTTTATATAAATTTATTTCTTCATTATTAAGAAAATTTTATTTTTTTCCTAGACCTTTTAAAAAGAAACATTAATCTTTTGAAATAGTTAGATAAAATTCATCTACATATCCGAACTTTTCTTGTAAGTTTTGTTTTAATATTTGTTCAATTTCCTCTAGAGATTTTTTCGGTATTTCATTTTGTTTATTCGTAGTGATGAGATGAATTTTATTTTTCTTGATAAAACAATCATCTACAAAAAGAAAAGTATCCGGACAAATTTTTTCCCAAGATAAATTAAGATAATCTTTAATAAGATCTGCTTTAATTTGATGAGAATGATTCATTTTTATCATCAGATAACTTTTTTTATAAAGACTGAGCATCATAAAAAAAAGAAAAAGTGAGAAAACACTAAATACTATTCCAAGTTTCAGTAAGATGTAAGGATTACTTATTAAAAAGTTTGATACATAACACTGCAAACCATTGACATAATGCATAGATATGAAAAACACCCCTGCAAGCAAACATACTAAACAAATAAATAGATGAACAAATGAAATATATAAATAACTATTTTTCATTAAAATCCTTTTTTATGAAAATTTTAAGCTTTAGTCAAATTGACTAAAATCCATCACTATATTCTTCTACAAGCTCAGAGGCTTCTTCTATTTTTTTCGTCACCAAGTTTTTAAAAACAACATGAACACAAGATACATGAAGACCAGTATAGTTACATACTTCTTCAACTACTTTTGTTTGTATTTCTTCAGCTTTTTCGGGAATACTAAGACCGTATAAAATATTAACTTCTATCCTAATATAAACAGAATGCTTGTTCTCATCTTGCTCTATGTGTATCCCTTTAATTTTTTCACTAGAGTCTCTACCTAACAAACTATCTATTAGGTTAGAACCAACTAGACAAATTCCTTCAATTCTGTTGACACACTGCATAACAATTTCTTGAAATACTTTTGTCTCAATATCTCTGATATATTTGGTCTCAGCATATTCCAGCTCACTGCTATCCATCTGTTTAGATTTCATATTCACTAAATCCTCTTTTTATAAAAATTTATATACATTTTTTTCTCTTGAAAAGAAACTTATAAAAACTACAGAATTTAGATTAATTATCCTTTTAAAAAAATGCAATAATATGAATTCATTATTTTTTATTCTTTTATTAGTTGGGTTTTTTTCAAGCTATGTAGCTAAGAAAAAAGGCAAAAATCCATATGTTTGGTTTTTGGTAGGATTTTTCTTTGGAATCATAGGATTTTTAATCCTTTATTTATTTTCGAAGAAGAAACCTGCTATAAACAACGAAGAAATCAAACAAAAACAAAAAAATACCAGCAAAGAATTATTGTCTTTTTTGCAAGATAGTCAAAAATTTTGGTATTTTTTAAATGAAAACGACGAACATTCTGAACCATTAAGTGTGTTTGCTTTAAGAGATAAACTACAACAAAAAGACATATCTCTTTCAACTTACGTTTGGAATGAAGATATGTCTGACTGGAAAAAAATTAAAGATATTCCTTTATTGTCTTCTTTTATTTCAAAAGAAAGCTAACTACCAGCTAGCTTTAACAATACCTGGAATAAGTCCTTTTGAAGCCATCTCTCTAAAACAAAGACGGGATAATTTAAATTTTCTAAGATATCCTCTTGCCCTGCCAGTTAATTGGCATCTATTTCTAAGTCTAACTTTTGAAGAGTTACGAGACATTTTATTAAGCTCTTCTACAGCTTTCATTCTATCTTCGTCCCCTTTAGACATATCAATAATTATTTTTTTCAAATGTTCTCTTTTGTCTCTTTTTAAAGAAACTAAGCGTTCTCTTCGCTTTTCTTTTTCTATCATTGCTTTTCTAGCCATTACATCTCACCTTCAATTATTTTTTGTGTCCACGACCTTTCTGTCTTTGTTTCCTATTCGGATCTTTCTTATTAATTATATAAACTCTGCCTCTTCTTCTAACGATTTTATCACCCTTAGAAGTATCCGCTTTTATAGAAGCTTTCACCTTCATCAACTTTTTCCTTTGCAATTTTCAACATTAAATAACATATTTTATGTTTTCCACGAATTCTTTTCAAACTTTATCTATTTATCCTTAAAACATATAAAATTTTATTGACATAGTCATTTAAAATATCCTTGAATGATATGAACTTTTTCAGTTATACTTTGGCTTTGTAAAATTAAACAATTGTATAAATCATGAAACGTACATACCAACCAAGTAAACGTCGTCGTATAAAAACTCACGGCTTCAGAAAAAAAATGAAAACAACTAATGGTCGTAAGATAATAAATCGTCGTCGTCAGAAAGGAAGAAAAATACTTGCTGCGTGAGAAAATTTAAGTTTTCAAAAAAGCAAAGAATTTTAAAGAAAAGAGAGTTTAAAAAATTACTAACATCTAATAATTATGTTAGTAATTTTTTCTACGTTGATTTTAGAAAAGGATTTGCATCTAATCCAAAGCTTGGCATTACAGCCTCTGCACGGTTTGGAAAATCAATCTATCGCAATAAATTCAAAAGGCGGGTAAGAGAAATTTTCAGACAATCTTATCATATCATCCCAAATGATCTTGAGCTAAATGTAATAGCAAGAAAGGCCGCTAAAGCAGTATCTTTCGCTACATTAAAAAAAGAACTTATAACTTTATTTATACACACTCAAAATGACTAATTCATTCAATCCAAGTCAAGCAAAAGCAATTAATCAAACAAATGGTCGTCTTTTAGTTCTAGCAGGAGCTGGATCAGGAAAAACCAGGGTAATCACATACCGTATAGCTCACCTTATAAAAAATAGCACTCCTCCAAGTTCAATTTTAGGGCTTACATTCACAAATAAAGCAGCTTCTGAAATGAAAAAAAGAGTCTCTGCAATAGTAGGGGTTAAAAAAACAAAAGAATTAACTCTTTGCACTTTTCATAGTTTCTGTTTGCGAATTTTAAGAAAAAATATCGATAAATTGGGTTATACTAGAAACTTCAGCATTTACGATGAAAAAGATATTTATAGAATCTTAGTTCATTTAACAAAAGATATCTTGAAAATGGAAAAAGATCTTCCTTCCTTAAGTGAAGCTTTTTCAATTATTACTATGGCAAAAAACAAAAATCTTACAGCCGACGCTCTCCCCCCTACAGGCTCTAAGTGGCTTGATAATTTCACAAAAGAGCTATATGAAAGATTAAATACAGTATTAAGAGCTTATAATGCTGTTGATTTTGACAGTCTGCTTACACTAACAAGTGAACTTCTTCAAAAAGACAAAGATATATTACAGCACTACCAAGATAAATATAAATATATCATGATCGATGAATATCAAGACACTAACCCAATACAGTACAATATTGCAGAACTAATTGCTAATAAACATAACAACATATGTGTTGTTGGCGATGATGATCAAGCTATATATAGTTGGAGAGGTGCTGAGGTAAAACATATTTTAGAATTTAAAGCTGATTTAATTATTAAATTAGAACAAAACTATCGATCAACTCCTACTATCTTAAAAGCGGCTAACTCTGTCATAAAAAACAACAACTTACGTCATGACAAAGTACTCTGGAGTGATCTAAAAGATGAAGAAAAAATAGAATTGTTTCATGCTCCAACTGAAACTGATGAAGCTAAAAGCGTAATAAGCAAAGTTCTTTTATATAAAGAAAAATTAAACTTAAAATTCTCTGATTTTGCAATACTTTACAGATCTAATTCTCTATCAAGAAATATCGAGCTTGCCCTTATAGACACTCCTTGGCAAAAAGAAAATAAATGGATAAGAGGAATTCCTTATGAAATATATGGAGGCCTTGAATTCTCTCAAAGAAGTGAAATTAAAGATATTCTTGCTTATTTAAGAATAATAGCTAATGAAAAAGATACAGAAGCTCTTTTAAGAATAATTAATATTCCAAGAAGAGGTATATCAGATAAAACTTTAGATGTATTAACCACATTCCAAAGAAAACACAAAATAGCTTTATATCAACTTCTAAAAGATATTGCAAATAACAAATATCAAGAACTTTCTATTCAATCTCGGCCTTTAAAAGGAATAAGAGAAATTGTAGATATCATTGAATCAGCCAAACTTAAATTTAAAAGCAATCTATCTAACTCCCTTAAATGGCTTATCGAAAAAATCAACTACAAACAGGCTATCGATGAAGAAACAAAAAATGAAAAGCTTAAAACAATCAAATGGGAAAACGTACAAGAGTGTGTCAACACAATATCTCAATATGAAGAAGAAACAAAAGATAAAGCTTCTCTTGTTGATTTCATATCAACAACACAACTTTTAAAAGAAAACATATCAAATAAAACAAAGACCCAAGACAAGCTTAATTTAATGACATTTCATAGTTCTAAAGGATTAGAATTTCCTGTTTGTTTTTTAATAGGGCTTGAAGATCATATTCTCCCTCATGAAAAAAGCCTTTTACAAACAGGTATAGAAGAAGAAAGAAGACTTTTATACGTTGCTATTACAAGAGCTAAAAAACATTTAGTGTTAAGTATGTCAAGATCTAGAAAAAGATTTGGCAAAACTTCTCCTAGCTCCCCGTCTAGGTTCTTGTTTGAAATACCAAAGGATTTATTACAAGTAACCTCTTGGAAAGTCTTTAATTAAAAATCAAATCTCACTTTAAAAGTAATACCATATGCCCATAAATTAGCAGGTCTATCGTCTGTGAAAAAATTACCCCAATAATTACTTTCGAATAAAAGTGAAGCATCCCAATGATACATATCTCTATTAAAATATTTACCGAATCCAAGTCCAATTGCAGTTTCATAAACAGGTCTTATATACCATATTTGCTGATAATTAGTAGTTTGTTCAGATTCCCCCATAACTTCTTGAGAAAACTGACTATATAACTTGGTTTTCGTTTTTCCTGTTAGCAGGGATAATCCTAATTTCCCTTCTAATCTCAATTTATCTACTAATATAAATTGAACTTCCATTCCTTGGATAATACCTACATAATAACTTTTAAAACTTTCTCTTAATTTATATCTTTCTATATTTTCTATTGTTTCATAAGTAACAGGATTGCCTTCAGCGATTTCTCCATCATAATAATCGAGATCGACATCATAATATAAGTTTCTTTGAAAAGAATAAATTTTTGAACCTCTAATACCTAGAAAAGTGCTAATAATTAGTTTTCTACCTAAATAGCATGGATACTTTGTCAACAAGTCTAACACATTATAATAATGCCTACCCAAAGTATGTGCTTCAGAACATCCCATAGCAACTATATTGCCATTTATATAAGAATAATAAGGAATTATGCTCATTTGATAAGGAAGATAAGTACCCGCTTTTACTTTTCCAACAATTCTTGTATATTCAGCTCCTATTTCCCATTTATTATTATTAACACCTTTACCAACGCTTATCTTAAAACCAGGAGTAGACCTAGGTATTGGTTTAGCATATCTTACTAAAGAAGCATATTCGTTATATGCACTATTTTGAAATCTAGCGTAAAGACTGTCATCAGCACTAAACTGCCACCACAAGAAACTTACATCGACAAAGTTATCTTTATGATTATCAACTTCAATTTGTGCTGTTGCAAGATACTGATATGGAATCTTATCTTCTACAACAAAAATTCCTGTTGCAAATAGATTGTTAAAACAAAACAAGGATAATAATAAATTACAAAACCAAAAATTTTTCATAAAACATCTCATTTATTTGTCATCAATTATAAAAGTTGGATTTTGAAAAACAATAAAAAAAAAGGCTAAAAGATTTTTTCTTTTAGCCTTTGACTTAAGATAATATTCTAAAAAAATTAGAAGTCTAATCTTAATTTAACAGTAGCACCATGTGACCACATATCTCCACCAACTTCTGAAGCAACTCTTACAAAATGATACCAGAATTGTCCTTCATACATAGCTGATACGTCGAAATGCCAATTTGAATGAGAAAAATATGTTCCCCATCCTAAACCAATAGCAGATTCTAATACTGGACGCATTGAATCTAATTTTGGTTCATGACCATCAACTCTTGTAACTTCAGAACCAGCTATAGCATCATGCGATGTTTCAGCTCCGGAAGCAGAAAGACGATTATAAAGCAAGTTAGCTGCTATATCACCTTCTATTCTAAAACCACTACCTAAAATCCAATGAGCATCAGTACCAGCACGTGGTCCAACACCCCAAATTTTAAGAGTTAAATCTTCTCTCATCCAATCTGAAGTTCCAGTGTTGTATAACACATTAGTATCATCAGTAGTGTAATACACATAACTAACTGTAGTATATTCTTTGTGATTTGCTAGTTTATTCCAGAAACCTTTTAATCCAAAAAACGGTTTAACAACCAATTTTGAACCTAAATAAAAAGGTCTTCCTAAAACTAAATCAACCACATTATTCTGATAGCTTGTACGAGTACTAGCATGAGCAGCACCAATAGCTGGCAAATCTAGAGTTGCAAAAAGTGAAGGAACAATAGTTCCTCCTGAAGGAGCTGCTGAACTACCTTCTGCTTTTCCTCTTATCCAAGTATATTCAGCATGCAAAGTCCAATCATCATGACTGAAGTTTGTACCTAAGCTTACTTTAAAACCTGGTCTCCATTTAAAAGATGGCATTAAAACTGTCATATTAGAAGGAACAGCTGTATATGCAGCATCGGCAGCTAAACCGTATGCTTGATCATCTGATCCTACTTGCCACCATAAAAAGTCAGCGTCAATATAAAAATCATATGCACCGCTAACATCAATTCTAGCGGGAGCACAATAACCTGACCCCATTTGGTTTGCTTCAACACCATGTCCTTGATCGTATTTGTTATCACCTGCATTAGCTGCTCCAAATGCAGTTGACACTGCAAATAAAGAAACAGATAAACCAGCGATAATCTTGGTTAGAGACGACTTCATTTTTCTTTACCTCGATTTGATATTTTCTCTTTTTTTTAATAACGCTCGTTTTTTAACGTCGTTTATAACACTTATAACTAATAGCAATATTTTAACAAAACACTTCTTTACATTTATTCAAAAAAAAATTCTTTTTCCTTCAATTCTTGCTTAAAAAAAACATCTTTTGAGATAATTATGGAGTTTATTTTTCACAAAGTCTTAAACCCCTGTTAAAAAAGATGCTTCCAACAATAATATATCAACACAGAAAAGAAAATCTAAAGAAATGCACACTAACTCATTTGAAAAAAAGAAATGATTTTATCTTTTTCACATACCCGAATGAAGAACTTCCTGATTTAACAGGTTATGTTATTTTAACAATGGATGCCCCTTTATTAACAACAAAAGATAAGAATAAAGGTATCGTAATCATCGACGGAACTTGGAAATATGCAAACATCATGTTAAATACGTTAGAAAAAAGACCCAATTTAGAATATAGAAGTTTACCTGCAAACTATTGCACAGCTTATCCAAGAAAACAAACAGATTGCCCTGATCCCAAAACAGGACTTGCATCTATAGAAGCTATTTATATTGCATATATTATTACAAACAGAAACGTAGAAAATCTTCTAACCAATTATTATTGGAAAGAAGACTTTCTTAAAAAAAACAATCTTAACTAATCACTTCTTCTTTTATAGGTTTCTTATCTTTAGCTTTTTTAAGTTGCTTTTTATAACACATATAACAAGCGGGGAAATACAACTCTTCAGCACCTAATTGAATGCTAGGACCATCTACCGTAGCTACACCGTTAACATGTTTTAAATTGAAAACAGATTTGCGATTACAAAAATAACAAGTAGATTTAACTTCTTCTATTGAATCAGCTATTTCCATTAATCTTTTAGATCCTTCAAATAAATAACTTTTAAAGTCACTCCTTAACCCATAACAAATAACAGGAATATCAAGCTTACGCGTAATTTCTCTGAACTGCTCTACTAAAGAAGTGCCCATAAA
>Ga0233431_1006512_pt1 | contig 10490 bp, 9 predicted proteins | sample SI_118_April2016_FD_179867 | JGI IMG/M metagenome (GOLD analysis project Ga0233431, IMG submission 179867) | Seawater microbial communities from Saanich Inlet, British Columbia, Canada - SI_118_April2016_200_MG | ecosystem: Environmental > Aquatic > Marine > Inlet | place: Canada: British...
CTTTTGGGCTGGCGAAAAACCAGTAAAAACATGCTCTTTCATAATTCTAAAATACCTTTAGGCGTTGCTATTGGTTTAACGGTATTAGTTGGAATACTACTAAGTGTTACCTGGGAAGTTGTTTTGTTGAGTTGGGTGATCGTTTTTTCCGGTTGGGTAATTCTTAGTGAACTGCTAAAAAGCTATTTACCTTTGAAAAGAAAACCAGCAGAGCTAAAATTATCAATACCCAAAGAAATTATTAGCGCGTTCTTAAAGAATAATCGGAAAAAAGGTGGACTAATCATTCACCTTGCCATTATTATTTTTGCTATTGGAGTGAGTGGGAATTTTTACAGCCAAGAAACCAGTTTTACGTTGAATCTCGATGAACGAAAACAATTTGGTGACTATGCGATTCAATTTGAGGAAGTTAAAGTTTCCAGGGAACATAACACAGAAAGATATGGCGCTGTTTTAAAAATATTTAAACAAAATCAGCAGATTACCACATTGGTTCCTGTCAAAGCCTATTATCCTACCTCACCGCAGCCCATGACTGAGGTAGCCATTCACAGAACAATTCCCGAAGATTTATACATCAGTCTGTCATCGATTAATAATAACGGATCTGTGACTTTATCTCTCTTTATTAATCCCTTGATAAATTTTATTTGGATCAGTGTTGTCGTTATATTTATCGGTGTTATTTTTAGTTTTATTTATACACCGATTCAGATAAAAAATAAGAAAGAGAAATTCATATGAAAAAGTCCAACATCTACTTTCTATTAGGCATCGGTATTGTTCTGATGATCTTCATTGTATTTATATATGGTATTTATTTCGCGAGTAATCCTCGTGATATTCCATCATCGCAAATTGGTAAAAAAGCCTTCGAAATTCATACCGTTACTTTTGATGGGCAACCAATAACACTGCGACAATATCTTGGAAAACCTATAATACTTAATTTCTGGGCATCCTGGTGTGCAACCTGTTGGAAGGAAGCACATATTCTGGAAGCTGCGCATCAGGAATATACTCCCCAGGGAGCTGTTTTTATTGGTATTGCGATCAATGACGAACGGGAAGCTTCTTTAAGATTTATTAAAAAGTATAATAAAACCTATATTTTAGCACCGGATGATAAAACTGGAAATATCTCTTTGGATTACGGTGTAACCGCTGTCCCTGAGACATTTTTGATCGATAAAAAAGGGGTTATTCAAAACAAAATTTTAGGCGCGATTCATGATGATATTATTGATCAATTTCTTTCAAAGGAGCTAAAACTATGATGACATCTTTTAAAAGTTGCTTAGTGATATTTAGTTCATTATTATTGTTTAGTATTAACTTTCTATATGCACAGTCTGAATCAGAAATTGAAAACCGAGTGCGAACCCTAGCTAATCAATTACGGTGCCCGACCTGCCAATCTCAATCGGTTAAAGATTCAGACGCAGGATTGTCCTTAAACATGAAAATAAAAATCAGAGATTTAATCCAAAAAGGACAGTCTGATGCTGAAGTACTTGATTATTTTGTAAAACGTTATGGAGAATGGATACTGAGGTCTCCACCCAAATCCGGTTTTAATTTGTTACTATGGATTATGCCAGGAATCATCATGTTGATTGCAACACTTGTTTTACTTCGATCTTTAAAACAAAAGAGTAGAACAGTTGATGCCATTGGAAAACCCTCATTAAGTAAAGCAGAAGATCTGGAAATTTCACGCCGTTTTAATAATGTTTTTAAGAATAAATAAGTTATTCTTCCAAAGCATTAATTTTAATGTTGCCTGAACTCAAATCTTTCAGATTTTTAATAAAGAAATCCTGATCTGAAAGATTTATTTTTATTTTCAGGAGAATACCATTTTCATGATAAGTTTCCTTTAGTTTTTCCACTTTGTATTTATCAAACATAGCATAGATCGGTCCAATCCATTCAAAGGCTGTTTCAATTTGAAATTGGGATTCTGGGATTATTTCACATTTTGGTGCTGATTGCAGACATTTGACGGCACTTCCTCCGTAAGCACGAATTAATCCTCCGGCACCCAATTTTGTTCCGCCAAAATACCGAGTAACCACAATTATTAGCTGATCAAAATCATTTCTTTCGATGGCGTTTAAAATTGGTTTCCCCGCAGTTCCTCCTGGTTCCCCATCGTCAGAAAACCGATATTGTAATCCGATCCGATATGCCCAGCAGTTGTGAGAAGCTTGTAAATCCTGAACAGATTTTAAAAACAGAAAAGCCTCGTCGGTACTATGAACAGGTGATGCATTAACAATAAACCGACTTTTTTTTATTTCTTCTTCAAAAACAACGGTTTTTTTAAGAGTAAACATATAGGTATCGACCGTTTAAAAACGATTTATTTTATTACTGATTTAATTGGTTTTACACAAATTACGTTTCAGAAATTATTTTAATATCATAGCAAATATCAATACACTAAATGCATTATTAAAATCTATGTTTAAAGATATTACAGACATTTGTTAAGCTAAAAGATCATAGACAGGTAAATTCTCAATTCAGGATTGGATATGACGAAATATAAAATTCACCCCATAGTCAAGGGAGTTAAAGTGTTTGATAAAAGTATGATGACCTGTCCAAGCAATGGAAATGATACTATCATAAATGTTAATGAAGTCTATCAGGTATTGAAGCAGACTAAAGGCAAGGCAGATATAATATTACCCCCTATACGAATCAGCCCCTGCAAATAGAGAGGTAATAGGGTAGTTGGTATTAAAAGAAAAGCCCAGGCTCTGACCGATAAACCTATCGTCTGGGAATCGCTGGCTTATTTGATCAAATGCATGAATTCCTGCCGGGTATTGGCACTTTTCAGAAAGTCCCCCAGCATATAGGAAGTTTGTGTAGTGGAATTCTGTTTTTCTACTCCTCGTGCCATCATACATAAATGCATGGCTTCTATAACCACAGCTACGCCTGAAGCATCGGTATATTTCATAATGGTGTCGCCGATCTGTTTGGTCAAATTTTCCTGAATTTGAAGTCTTCTGGCAAAAACGTCAACAAATCTGGCTACTTTTGACAATCCAATAACTTTACCGTTTGGAAGATAGGCAATATGACATTTTCCAATAAAGGGTAGTAAATGATGCTCACATAATGAATATAATTCAATATCTTTAACGACAATCATTCCATTAGAATCGGCTTCAAATAGGGCGCCATGGAAGATTTCATCAATATCCTGATGGTAACCTTTTGTTAACTCGGCCATTGCCAGGGCGGCTCGTTTGGGAGTATCTTTCAATCCGTTTCTATTAACATCTTCACCGATACCTTCAATGATTTTTTTATAATATTCTTCCATTTGATTTAACATTTGCATATTCCCGATGCGTACCGATATTTTTTCGGATAGTTATTGTTTGCCAGGTTGTTTAAAGTCGACTTAGAAAAGAAATCATCTACCGGCTTAAATAAAAAAGCAAGGTTAAATTCGATCATTATTGGAAATTCAAAATCTTTACAGTTCAGATAAAGGTTGTAGTCATTATTTTATTTTGATTGATGCTTTCTTTTAATTATGAGAAAAACTAAATACTGAATTCTGATTTCTTTATTTACTTTTTTCGACCTAAAATAAAATGGCTGATTATAATTGGTGGCCATCCCTTAAAGAAAAATCGAACTCATTGTCTGGGATTTCTCTGTATTTGAGTCGATTTGTTGATATTTTAGATAACCTGCTTCCCATAACCAGCCTGATTCAACCACCAAGTGGTGAATTAGAAATTTCTGCTCGTAAAGAGCTGGATGCCGTTATTAAGCAGTTTGAAGCACTACTGAATGATATCAGAACGACGAAGGATGAGGCTGAATCTGATTATCAAAAAAGCTGTTTGAAATCAGTGGAAAGCATGACAGGAAAAATCCTGAATGATATTAGTATCAATCAATCAGATATAGCTTCCGATTTAATAAACTCCAATCAGAAAAGCATTCAAACCATACCAGATAACAGGGGAACTCAAACCAAAGCTGTGACCGAGGACTCATCCCCAGCCTCAGAAGAAATTGGTGATCAGGCCCAAGCAACCAATATTATTGATCCTAATACTTTTGCTGCAGGTCAAAATCAAGTAGAATCTCAATCAAATCCTTTTGCCTTTAAACCAACGAATGAGTTAGCGAAACAATTGTATCAATTAAACCAATCCTATATGAGCGCCATGGAAGCGCGGAAGCAAAATACCCAATCAGATTATGGACTAAAAAATGCGGATGCTGATGAGGCGGATCGTCTGAACAGTTTTTTAAAACAAATTGATTACTGGTTTAAATTCAGATTGGCGCTTGAAAACAGCAAACAAGTGTTGGAAGATAATCTGAATAGTCAGGAAATTTCAGTCGAGAAACAAAAAATTACGCTACAATTTAAACTTGAAAAAAACACTTACGATGGTACCTATCGGTTTATTAAATCGAGTCCTAAAACGGCAACAGAAGAGGATCTGACAATTCTGGACGTTTTGGATAAATGCCGAACCCTTAAATCTTTTAAAAAAAATGATAACATTTTGATTGATGATAAAGATGTTATTCGCTTTTTAAGACTACACTCCGAACCGGACAAAATTCTGATATTTAAGAATGATACGCTCAGTCATCTAAGTGAGCAGATGTATGCAATTTTTACTGAAGGTGTTTCCGGACTTCGAGAATTAATGTCTTCAGTAATTAAACTAATCAATTGCACACCAATGAAAGATTTGGAACCGGCTTTTTATGGCATTAATCCGGAAGATTGTAAATTATTATTAAGAATGAAATTTCAAAGTGTTTTGCCGGGTTTAAATGAGGATAATTATTACATTGCTAAGAATGGAAAACCACAAAAGAGAAAAATCAGAACACAGGAGGCAATGGAAGAATATGAACGAAAATTTCAAAAACTAGAATCAGAAGTTCTTTGTAATATAAAATCTTCCCTGGCGACACTTTATTGGTTGCGAAAAATGATAACTTCGGCGCTTCGCAATAATAAAATGTATACTAGTCTTGCAGCACAGACTAGTAAAACAACAAAGCAGGCTGATAGTCATCTGATGACGATCGGTATTAGTAATACTATTGGTGAAGAGGAAATTTCTAATTTTTACATCAACCCGGATGATATTATTGTGAGTGAAGGAAGTATTCAACGCTCAGACCGAGCTGATAAATGGATGCTGGTTAGTAAGAGCGAAAAACTCCATCGTTTACCGAAAAAAGACTTTTTTTCTATTTTACAGCTATTTTTCCAAAAAAATCTCAACACTGCTTTAAATCAGTTTGGGTTTAAAGAAGTTGACGTCAAAAAGGAGCTGATACCTGAAATTCAGGAACGTTTAGAAGATGTGGAACGTATTGAAGCCATCAGATCTACCATCTTAGGAACAGGAATTATTTCACTGGATGATTTTTCACAAAATGTTCAATTTCATACTATTTTTAAAAGGTACTTTAAAAAACCGGAATATGATAATTTTAATTATCCGGACCGGGAAAAATTATGTGTGATTGCAGAAGGGTTAATGCATAGTAATACCTCAATTCTTCAAATGAAATATCGAAAAGTAGTTTATGTTAAAGATGAAATTGTTTATCGCCTAAAAGGTTTAAAGCAAGTACTTCAAAAGGAAAATGCTAAAAACAGAATACAGGATATCAAACAGCAATATCAATTTTATACCCATTTAATGCAAATTATATTAAAGGTTTTAGCTATCATGGAATTGGCAAAACCTTCCCTGACCCAGATCCAAATTGACCCCATTGATTTTGAGACTGGCAAAGAAAAAGATATCTTTATTGTGAAAGAAAACCAATGAACCGGGAATAAATAACCATGAAAAATGAAATAATTGATTTCAATAAAATTGCTGATGGAATTCCTGTAAAATGGTGCTCTGAAGCGGATATTTTAAAAATATCAAAGACGATCCTGGAAAATTTAAAAAATGCCATGGATTTAAATGTTAATGAGGCGGCAAAACTTGTTGATTGTACTCCGGGGGATATTTTAGAAACACTTCAGGATGCCGCAAATATTTATAGCCGGATGATAATATTTGAAGAAAAATTTGGTCAAATTGTTGAGCAATTTCCACGCGGGGAGGCAGGTGAAATTAATTATCCCGATAAAATTTTAGCTAAAATATTTGGTGTTAATATCGAAGCAGCGGTTGAAATATTTCAGAATCATTTTGGATTAGGCTCCAATGATCATTTAGCTGAAATGATCACCCACCAGAAATAAATCTGCCTAAATCTGAGGTTAAGGCTATTGCATTTAGCATTTGTATTGAACCTGGTTATATGAAGTGACTGTCATCTGAACCCTTCGATCTTGGCCAGTATACCAACAGGGACAAATAAATTGAAAATTGTTAGAGCTAATGAAAGCCTGTAAACCAGGGAACGATCACCAGATCATGCCCTTCACTGTTATTTTTGCAATCAATCACACATCTGTGGAAATATAGTTTGTCTTTTGGATCAAAGATTATTGAAATGCCTCTGGAAACGATTTCTGCATCTTTTTTTTTCAACTCATCCAGAGTTAATCCAAGATCAATTCCAGTTCAACTAAAGGCTTTTATAAATATTCGAAACGACTGGTGAACACTTTCACCTAATTTATGTTTCATCATATTCCAGGCTTTATCGGTCAGTTGAATTTGTATCTTCATTCTTATCTAAGGGATAAATATTTAATTACTGCTGGACTGAATCGTAATTTGTCATTTAAGGTTCCTCTTTACAAATTACAAATGATTTAAAACAATAAGTTCTAAATGACGGGCTGATTGTAATTATTACACAACCATTAAAAAAACAGAAATCTAATCCTTATTTTTTTTGATTTGATAATGGAAATTGATCAATAAGCGGAAAGGTCAGAAAAATAGATTCAGGAGTATGAAATGGAAGAATCCGAATATTTAAGAATTGCTGAGACGATACCCCTGGATTGGTACACGGATGAAGCAGCTAAAGAGATTACCTCAGCACTGTTTTATAATATCATGATCAAAACAGCTGAAGATAATGATTTAATTATTAACGATACTAACGATTTTCAAAAACTTGTTAAAATCCTGGCTGAGAAAAATAAGATGCCTGAAGAGGAGGCGCTTATGGATATTAAAAACGTTGCCACAACTTTAGGAGCTGTAAAACTATTTGAACTCAAGTATCCTCAATTGGTAGAACAATTTCCGACGGATCTGGATAATAGACCTCAATTTCCACCGAAGTTTTTGGCTAAAATAATGGGTGTTGACTTAGAAGTCGCAGAGAATTTATTAATTGGCGTTTTAAAAGAGTACAAAGAATTTATTCGATAAAAAAGCCCCCCTAAAGGGGCCTTTTTAAAAATTAACCTAAAACTGTCTTAATTTTTTCAATTGCCCAATCAATGTCCTCTTTCGTGATCACCAACGGTGGTGCAAAACGAATGATGGTTTCATGGGTTTCTTTAGCTAAAACACCTGATTTCATCAAGGCTTCTGTGTATTTTCTGGCCTTTCCGGCTGCTTCTGTCAAATCAATCGCAATTAATAATCCTCTGCCTCTAACAGCCTTGATTAAAGGAGAGTTCATTGCCTGAAGTTGCTCTTTGAAGTACGCACCCATTTCAGCTGATTTCTGCACTAATCCCTCGTCAATGATTACATCGAGTGCCGCAGATGCAACAGCTGAACCTAGCGGATTTCCTCCAAAGGTAGAACCATGATTACCTGGTTTAAAGGCCGCTTCCATTAATTCATGGCTGGCCAATATACCTGAAACTGGATAATAACCACCACCGAGTGCTTTTCCAATGGTTACGATATCCGGTTTAATACCGTCATGTTCAAAACAGAACATCTTACCGGTTCGTCCTAACCCGGTTTGAATTTCATCTGCAATTAAGAGAACATTGTTTTTTTCAGTGATATCCCGGCACTTTTTTAAATAGCCTGTGGATGGTATTTTAACACCTGCTTCTCCCTGGATGGGTTCCACCAGGAAAGCAACTGTATTTGCTGTTATGGCATCTTCCAGTGCCTGTGCGTCATCGAAAGGAATTATCTTGAATCCGGGAGTAAAGGGACCAAATCCATCCTGGCATAAGGGATCCGTTGAAAATCCAATAATTGTGGTTGTCCTGCCATGAAAGTTTTCCTGACAGACAATAATTTCAGCTTTATTAGCTTCAACACCTTTTACCTCATAACCCCACCTACGTGCTGTCTTTAAGGCAGTTTCCACTGCTTCAGCACCGGTATTCATAGGGAGCGCTTTATCAAACCCCGTGATTTGTGTCAGCTTTTTTAAGAAGGGACCCATTTGATCGTTGTGGAATGCCCGAGAAGTCAGTGTTAGTGTGTCTAACTGTTTTCGGATAGCATCTGCAAGTTTAGGATGATTGTGCCCCTGGTTTAGTGCTGAATAAGCTGAAAGCATATCAATATATTTTTTCCCTTCAACATCAGTCACCCAAACACCTTGACCCTGTTTTATAACAACTGGAATAGGGTGATAATTATGAGCACTAACCTCATTGACTTCAGTGATATAATCCTGGGTTGTTTTGGCCATTTTAACCTCACTTTAATTGTTAATGTTTACAATATGATTTGCCATCCAAATCAATTATTTAGGGACTTCCTCTGATCAATTTTAATGTGGATTTTGAAAATCGCACTTCAAATTATTTTTGTCACCAATTAAAATTAATGTTCTAAATATATTCGGAGTTTAACCAACCATAATTAATATTTATAACCAACCTCTCTGAGGGTGGTCGGAAACCAAATGCTTTGCGAATTGGCAACCTTATAAAAAGCTAGGTGTGCATCGCCTGTCTGCGCTACAGGAGTATTTAACCACGGACCACACTGAATACACGGAAAAAAAAGAGATTGAAACTCAATCACAGAAACACAAAATCCTTCTGTGTTCTCTGTATACCGTGGTTCGATTTATAAAATAATAACCAGATAAAAGTCATCACAGGTTCATAAATGATAAATAAAATAAAGTCGATTTCGTTTGAATCCAAGAATGCGATATGCCCTTCTGGGGCTAAGATTATACCGTCTCCTTTGGGGACAGTTTTTTATTCCCTTTAAAAATGGTTGTTTAAATGACTATTAAATGGTCACTGACATTTAAAAGGATTGCACATTGATAATAAATAAAATTTGGTTGCAACCCCTTATTGAGTCAGTGAGAGGTTTTTAAAAGTGAACAAGCGGGGTTTAAAGCAGAAAAGCAATATCGGCTCTACTTTTTTTAGATACATTTCCTGCTGCATCTTTGAACCAGACAAATAATGTCAGTTGTTTCTGATTCAGTGATTCAGTTTGCCGGAGATAGTATTTTTTATTGACACTCATCGCTGCCGCAGGAGTGATATGAATCCATCCTGAAGATGTTATTTCTGGTGTGGTTGCTTGATCTGATAAATAGTAGCCAACAATTCCAATATTATCCCTGGCGGAAAATCTTACTTTGAGGGTTTTGGAATGGGTGGAGGCCTCACCATTATTAATCACTATGGAAGAATTGAAGGGTTTGGAAAGATCATACCAGTATATTTTGGAAAAACCAGTGGCAATTTTGTCGGATGATTGACAACTAAGGCTAACAATTACAGAAGCAAAAAGAGTGATAAAAATCATTCTTTTCCCTGTCAGAGACAGTTTCATAGGAACTCCGGGACTTTTGGTAGTTTTATTTTGATTTGGAATAATTCAAAAATTTTGCAATAAATGTTCCTCTACGACATGAAATAGGATCATATAAGTCTTGTTTAATAGACATGCATATCGCAAACCATTTTTTAGAGGATGATAAGAAATAAGACTTTCTGTATCGTTGCTTTGATTTTAATTGAACTTGAAGAAAAAAATCATTTCAGGTGTTGGATCTTATTATAAATATTTTGCCGGCACAGCATGAAGAAACTATAGTAGTTTGCAATTGGGAGGAACAATTATAAATACTTATTTAAATATATCAGTATCAACGATTAAGCCGTTATTTCAAATGTAAATTTGAGTATCAAAAACGGCAGAATTGTGATACGTCTGAATTATTGAATAAAAAATTTGAAGTGATCATTTTTCCTCATAAACCTAGCCTTGGGATTCCTAAGAAATGTTTTCAGGAATTGGATGAATGTATAAATAATGTCTGAACGAAAAGTAGGTAATTTGGGGACATGTACAATTTTTAGCAAAGGCTTAAATAGTTAAAAACCCGATAGTTACGAGGATCGTGAGGCTTCGTAGCGATACCCCCAATTACCGGTTTGATATCCAATAATGGTATTTTCGTTCGAACACTAAATAAGGGTTTTTATATTAATATGAAAGAAGTGCCATCTGCCAATGTGCTTTTTGAATTAAAGAGGCCATAGCATACATGATAAAGGACCACTTTAAACAAAAACAGTTAAATCATTATTTAAGAAATAATTT
>Ga0233431_1006513_pt1 | contig 10489 bp, 9 predicted proteins | sample SI_118_April2016_FD_179867 | JGI IMG/M metagenome (GOLD analysis project Ga0233431, IMG submission 179867) | Seawater microbial communities from Saanich Inlet, British Columbia, Canada - SI_118_April2016_200_MG | ecosystem: Environmental > Aquatic > Marine > Inlet | place: Canada: British...
GAGATATCTGATTCCATCTCTCAAAGGTGGTCGTTGTTGAGGTATATATAGAATAGCCCACAAAAATGGTTAAAGTCAAATTCTGTAAAACCTTGGCCTATTCAAAATATTTTACGCTGAAACATTCCTGCCATATACATTTGATATTACGATGATTTATGTCCTTTGGAAGATTGTGATCATTTGGGAATGTGCCTTTCAACTTTAAAACGGAAGAATGCATCCTTCTTGATGCAAAACTAGAAAAATAGACGTCAATCCCCAGCTTTTTTCCGGCCTTCGGATTCCGGGCTGAACGGAACAATTATGGATATAGGAATGCAGGAATTTTCTGATCGATCATCTGGAGCGGTTTCACAGATCACTTTAAAAAAACGTCATACGCATGATCAGGGAGGATTTTCCACTCTCCGCAGGCAAATCCGAAGAAGATCAGCAAAACGCCATTAAAAATCTGGCACTGTTCAGCAAACAGCTACACCGGTTTTCACCATTTAATCAGTAGGTTCGATTGAAATTTTTTCTTGACGGTGCCAGCCGGATTGTTTATGAATTTTATTGGCACATTCTTCGACATAGCGGCCACCGCCCTGCGATTTTTTTGTGACCGAATAGCCGTTTCCGGTGTATTGTGTAGAAACCGGGATGGTTGTGTGGCGCTTATGGGTTCGAATTAGGCAGAAATAATGTCACATCAAACTGACTTCCGTTAGAGAAAGGGGTAATTGATATGTGGAAAGTGCTTGCTTTTGTGTTCTTTTTCACCTTATCGGGGATCGTCTGGGCACCGGTGGCAGTTTACGCCGACTATTCTCCCAGTGGGAAAAACTGGATGAAGAACCTCGATGACGACCTTCTGATCACCCAGATCACCATCCCCGGCACCCATGATTCGGCGGCCGATCACGACCACTGTTATGAAAGCGTGAGCTGCAAGGATAACCATTTGATGGTGGTTTGCCAAACTTCTAACATCCAGGGCCAGATGGAGATGGGAGTCCGTTTTTTTGACGTTCGGCTCGCCTATGACCAGCACGGGGATAGAGGCTTTGAATTTCACCACAAACCCTACGATCTGAAGCAGAGCATTGGAGATGCCATCGGTTGGGCCGAAGATTTTCTTAAAGAAAACCCCTCCGAGTTTCTGATCTGGCTGGTAAAACAAGAGCACACCGACGAAGACGCAGACGCTTTCTGGAGAGATCTCAGCGCCGAATTCACTGATCGCTCGATTGAGTTTTATTCAGAAAAGAAGATACTCACCGTTAGAGAAGCACGGGGAAAAGTGATCGTCATGGCCCGGAACAAATCAACGGAATATCCCCAGGGATACCATGTGGAATGGCCCGATAATACCCAGTATTATCAAGGAAGCGACAAAGACCTGACCTATGTTGCCGAAGACCATTACAGCCTCAATTACGTTCATACCTCAACCAAGTTCGTCGATATTCGCCGCAACCTTTTTCTGGCCAGGTCCTGTTTAGGCTGTGGTTCGGCTGATACCTTGTTCATCACTTTTCTCAGTGGTGAGGGTGATGTGGCATTTAAATATCCGTCTCATTACGCCGACTATGAAAACCCTCACACGGCCAAATGGCTGACGGAAGACGCTGCCGGGGGCCCCCGCTCCGGCATCATCGCCATGGATTTCGCCGGCGACGAATCCCATTCCGGAGGCTATATGCTTGACGCAGCCATCGGACAAAATCCCCCTCACTTGGTGAAGGGCTGGTTCGGGGACGACAACGATGGCGGCGGCATTACCGTCACCGACATTAACAACAACGGAAAACCGGACCTGGTGGTGATGAGTATCGATGATCCCAGCGGTAAAAATGGTGGATACTATCGTATCGGCTGGGATTTGGATGCATATGGCCAGGCTTCCAGCTGGGGTGACCATCAGTCCATTCCCTGGTGGGGTGACCATCAACAGGGCGCCGGCATTACGGCCGCGGATGTGAATGGCGACCACATTCCAGATTTGATTGTTTATATGATCGATGATTCCAGTGGGGAAAATACCGGAAATTATTGTATCGGTTATATGGATAGTACCGACAATGTCTCAAAATGGACGGATTCCTATTCGATTCCCGGTTGGTTCGGGGACGACAACGATGGCGGCGGCATTACCGTCGCGGACATCAACGGGAACGGCAAGCCGGATCTCGTTGCTTTTTCCATTGACAATCCGAGCGGCGCCAACGGCGGATACTACCGCATTGGATGGGATCTGGATGACGAGGGTAAAACCGGCAACTGGAGCAACCACCAATCCATCCCATGGCAGGGAGACTCGCAGTCTGGGGGCGGCATTACCGCCGCGGATGTGAACGGCGACCACATTCCAGACCTCATCGTTTACATGATCGATAATCCGGATGGACCCAATTCTGGCTACTACCGCATCGGCTACATGGACAGCAAAGGCAGTGTGACCCAATGGAACGATTTTGAGCAGGACTTACAGTGGATTGGGGGCGCCAACAACGGGGGTGGCATTACCGTCGAGGATATTGATAAAAATGGCAAGCTGGACCTGATTGTATTCATGATTTATGATCCGAACGGTGACAATCGAGGATACTATCGTATTTTGTGGGATGAAGGATCTTCAAAATAATAAGGAGCAAACCATGAAACGCCTAAGCATACCAGTATTTACGGCAATCCTTCTGGTCTTTGTGTGGCCCGTTTACGGCGCGTCCGTCCACGATAATTATGTCTATTTTGAGGACGTGCACGGTTTCGATTTTCACGTAAAAGATCATTCCATCACCCATGGGCAGCCCTATGATGGCGTAACGTCGGGAATGAGTGGTAGCAAAGGGTATATGAATGTGAGGGCCGGAAGGCACGGTTCGGACGACGTGGCCGACTGGTTCAAAGACAGAGCGGATGTGGCCGTGGGTGACCGGGTTGCATCTGACAGCTGGCCCGACAAACTGAACTTCGCCGTCTACGGGGACATGGTTGTGAAAGGGTCCGACGGCGGTTCCGTCAAATGCACGGACATCGTCATCGGGCAGGGTCACACAGGCAGCTTCAATAACTGGTGGATCGGCGGAAAAAACGCCAACATGCACAAAGACAGGAGCACTGTCTGGCTGGAATGTCCTGCGGTGGACGGGTATTGCGCCGGAACCGTGACCGTTGAAACCATCGAAGACAATTCCAATACATTTAAACTGCCTGTTCGCCCGTGTCCATCCGATAGCGGCGAGCCGTTGGAGTACCCGCTCCACAGGTGAATGAAGGGTTACGCTATTGTTTGATGTAGGCCTCCGAGCATCGTTTTATAGGGTGCGCTTGCATCCCCGCTGTTGATCAATTGGTCAAAGTCTGCTGATACGCCGTTAACCAGGATAAGGTCCACCTCGGTATGCGGCACGCCGCACGATTCAATGCAGTCCTTCAGTGACGTGTTGTGCCTGTAAATCCGCGTGAAGCGGGTTTTCCGACGTGACTTTCGGAGGAAATCGTTCAACTCCTCGTAGAATCGTACCCATATCGTAATTGTGCTTTTACCTGACATGTGAGCAATCAGCCTCTCGGACCGGGACAGTTTTCCGAGCACCGCGAATTTAGAGAAGACGGGTGAGCCTCGCGGCTGCCGCCGACTCTTTCGCGGCGTGCATCTCTTCCATGGTGAGTCGCCTGTCTATGTTCCTGAACCGCCCGAACCCGACACGGTGGGACGGATGATACTGGAACATCACATTTACGGCTGTTTCGGTTGATATGTTTTCAGCAATCCAGCCGCATATCGACCGGGTTTCTTCCGCCAGCCCCGGCATCACCAGGTGCCGCACCAGAAGCCCTCGCATGGCGATGCTCCGGTCGTCTATGAGCAGGTCACCGGTCTGCCGGTGCATGATAAGCAAGTTCCTCCGGATGGTGGCGGGATAGTCGGGAGCGTCCAGGTAGCACGCGGCGGTGTCCTGGCTCCAGAATTTGAAGTCAGGCATATAAATGTCAACAAGGCCGTCAAACAGGGCAAGGGTTTCGGGCGTGTCGTATCCGCCTGTATTGTAGACGAGCGGAATTTTGAGCCCCCCTTCGATTGCTACAGGAAGCGCTTCAAGGATAGTTCTCGCAGCATGGGTCGGCGTTACAAAGTTGATGTTGTGGCACCCCAGTTGCTGCAGATTGAGCATCAGCTCCGCAAGTTCACCCGGTCCTGCGTCGATGCCGGCTTCTTCTCCAGCGCTTATTCCGTGGTTCTGGCAGAAAACGCACCCAATGCCGCAGCCGGCGAAGAATATCGTGCCCGACCCGGAAACACCGCGAAGACAGGCTTCCTCGCCGTGATGCGGGCCCGCACTCGAAACCGAGGCCCGCACTCCGGATAAACAGTTACCTATTTCACCTGCCGTCCTGTCCACGCCGCAGCGGCGCTCGCAAAAAAAACAATTCGAAACAACCCGTCTGCTCTCTTCGATCTTGCGGGCCAGGCCGCCCTGCCGGTAAGTTTCGATATAGATCGGATCCATTCGCTTTCTCCCTAAGAGGAGGAAAAACAAAGCTGCTCCCTCCTCAGCAGCCCCCGATCATCGTAAGCAAAACGTTTCTTTTCATATTCTATTGTCCATTGTAAAGAGTTACTTTGGCACCTTTGTGGTTCCCGTATCCATCATAGCAATCGTAGCAGTAAACACAGATTCACCAAGATCCAATGTGCGTTGGGGATATCTGGATTTGAACGTCGCAAATCACCGAATGCCAAAAGCTTCAGGCGAGGCACACTCTGTGCAGTTTTTAGCTGTTCGAGTACATTTGCCTTGTTATACTTTTTTTGTTTGTTTCAATGTGTATAGATCCCCAAACAACCTGACAAGAACAAATAAAAGGCTCTTGGTTAATTGAATTGCTTTTTCTCTTTTTCGGTTAAAAGAGGCATAGTGTTCAACCTGATTTTCTATATACTGTAATAATTGCATCTGAATAGAGGACTCCAAGCTTCTTTTAACAAATCGTTTTTGAAGATTGTTCCTAAACTTATCATCCATTGGAATTTCATTAGTTAATGATTTTAGTTCTGCATCGAGAAGGGCTATTGTTTTTGTTGTCCATGCTTCATGATCTGTGACTACAGGTATTTCCCCAAACTTATTACGGAAAAACCATACTACATCAAAGGATAAATCTAAGTATAAATTTGCCATATCATTGTTTAATAAATTAATTGTATCCGATGGCTCACCATATATAAATCTATAGATAGATGGTTGTTTATTTTGTAGCTCATCGAGAATTTCCGTAATTTTGTTATCAGGCAGAACCTTACCCTGTGCCATAATTGCTTCTAATTGATTTTGTGTTGTCATATGGCCTCATTTAAGTTGCGGCTATTCTGACTCGGAAGGGTAGCCATCTTGATCAGCCTTGTCCAAATAGAAATTTCCTCTCTCTGTATCGCCCCTTTATAGATAGCTTCAATGTCAGTCACAATGCGACTCCTATTTGTTCGGTTTTTCTTCAGCTTGATATTGGCTTTGGTATTTCGTTTCACCTTGGGTGGCATTCAACTCAAAAAAGGTATTATTCCGTATCGAAGGAGGATTAATGAATGATACTAACTTTCGGAGGATAACATCAACACACTCGATAAGCAATCTGTCACCTAACCCGGACAAGCCGGAACCATACAGGTTTGAAAAGTTAAGTTGCCATTCATCCTTTGGAAACTTTTTCTATCACAGGCTTTCCGAGCATCGTAAAAAATTTTCTGTATTTTTTACACGAAACTCAACTGTTAACTGGTTACAACTGGAAGATGTAGTCTTGAACGGTTACGGGGTGGGTCAAAATTCAACTATAATGAAGGAACCCCTGCATTTAAGACCAGGACAAGAACTGCCTATTTTTCCAATTCCTCCTTAACGGCAAGCCCGACCTTTGCCAGGGCGTATGGCTTCTTTATGTACTTTCCTGCCCCTAACTCCTGGGCAAGGTCCATCTCTTTTTGCCAAGCGCCTGTTTTAGTTGAAACTCACAGTTCCCTTAGTTCTCGTCAAGGGCCAGATTGTCTGCTTCCAATCTAACCGAAATCGATATCAATTCCCTTCCTGCGAAACGCTTTCCCGATCGCGGCTTTCTTTTCTATGCTATAGAGCCTTCGGATTGGGTCTTCTTGTGTGAAGCTATCAGTTTTTCCCAGACCCTCAAGCTTTGGCATCCAGGCAGGATTATTCGGCAATAAAGTTGCCTTTTTGACCCCGTTCTCAATGTAGAAACCCATGATTGCGTCGAGGTTCTCCCACGCATCCGTAATATTTGGTATCAGGGGGGTTCGCGGTGTAAGTTTAAGGCCATCTGTTATCGATTTCCGCTGCAGACGAGAGAAATTCTCCAAGATTCTCTCATTTTCAACTCCGCAGTATTTCTTGTGCACCCGGGAACTGATAAACTTGATGTCAAAGTATATCTCCGTGATGAAGGGAAGAACAAGCTCCTCGAATCTCCCGAGGTCAAACAAGCCGCATGTCTCCAAGAGGATATGAATCCCCTCCTCGCGGAATGACCGGCACAGGGAGGATATAAAGTCCATGTGCAGGCACGGTTCCCCCCCCGACAAGGTAACACCTCCACCGGATGTATCAAAAAAGGGTTTGTACCGCCTGAGTTTGCGGACAATCTCATCCTCGGGCATCTCTTTTCCCGCGCGGCTCAATGCGTTCGGCGGGCAGACATCCACGCATTGAAAACAGCGGCGACAGGCATCGCGATCTACAAAGTTATCATCAGCAAACGAAATCGCATTTCGTGGGCAGGTCCCAACACACGACTCACATCTAATGCACTTGGTCTTTTCGTAATAGAGTTCGTATGATACTTCCTTGGTTTCCGGGTTATGGCACCATACGCAGTCCAAAGGACACCCCTTGAAGAACACAATGGACCGTATCCCCGGACCATCATCCCGCGAGTAGCCCTTAATCCTTGTGACAAGCGGCGACGTCATTTTCTCCCAATGAAGATAAATAGGGGAGCATTAACAAACTGATGATGCACCCGATAAAGAGTATTGGCACCGATTCAGAATCTCTTCTTGGAGATCCTTTTGCATCGTTGTATAATAACCCGTGTAGCCCGACACTCGACAGATAAGGTTCGGATAGTATTCCGGATTCGCTCTGGCATCCATCAGGGTATTCGCATCAGCCACTATAAATTGCACTTGCATTCCCCCCAGTTTATCGAAGTACGTCTTCATCAAGTCGAACATGTCATTAACGTTCTTCTGAAAATTGTCTTCCAGCTTAAAGTCCAGCCTGACATTAAACGAGTAGCAATTGTCGAGTGTTTTGCTATCCAGACGGGCAATGTCACACATATTTGCCATTATGTCGTCAGGGGGGGAGGCTTCTGGATCCGGGGTCAGGCCGGGCGTGAATGGTTGATTCGCCAGACGCCCTGATGGTGTGGCTCCGGCGACCCGTCCATATACAACATGATTGGCATTAGACCGAAAACCAGTTGTATAATATCCTCCTCTGTCATTTTTCTCATTATGGAAGAAATCCGCCACCATTTTTGTGACGCGATTCGCCATTTCCACTGGGCCATCTTCGCCGGAGCCAAACAGCGGTCCTATTCTGATTTCATGCCAAAGCTTTTTATATTCAGGCTCCTGGAAACTATTGTCCATCGCCTCTTTCAGGAAGGTAAAGGAATAGCTTTTTTCCTCAAACACGAGTCGCTTGATCGCGGTGAGTGAGTCAATGACATCCGCCAGAGCGATCATAGACGCTCCCGAGGTGTTGTATTTGGCTCCGCCTTCCGTCATGCCCTTTCCGTTCTCAATGCACCCCTCCAGGAGGGCTGAGTATATCGGGGCCGGCATCATCTGCTGTTGAATTTCCAATAATTGTTTCGATCCCAGCACCACCTGATTGGCGATAAACTCAAATTGGGCTTGAAAGGCATCGTAGAAGTCATCAAAAGTTTTGAAACTTTCCAACTCACCCGTCAGCGGTCCCAGTCTGCCCTCCCAATGCGCGTCGGGATAATTCCCCCTGTTCATGGCCATGATCAACGGGACCATCAACGTGAAATCCCCGTCTCCGGTAGCCGCAAAATGCTTCCCGGCTATAACAGGCTCAACACAGCCACATGGGACGTAGTCTCTCAGATCTTCAAGTTCATATTCAGGATACTGACTCCAGGCCTCGATAACAGTTTTATCGTTGAACATACCCGGAGTTCCCCATGTGAGAGCATTCACTTCACAGATCCGTTTGAGATAGACATCGCTGTTTTTCCCCGGCATATACCGTGCTTCCATATCAGGGTCGTCCAGCGACAGCATTTCCACCACTTTGAGGACAATATAGGTCATGTCACACACGCCGTCCTCCCCGTTTCGTTTCACACCCCCAACGACTGTTGAAGTCGTAGGAGGGGCTCCTGAGTTTTGCCACGACGCAATCGTGGGAGCGGCTATCCAGTGACTATTAAGGCGCATGAAGAGGCAACCCACTAATTCGATCGAGTCCTTGATATAATGCTCGCGCTCTTCCTCTGTTTCCAGTTGCTCGATATCAGCATTGAAGTAAGGCTGCAGGATCTGATCAAGTCGCCCTATGGCCAGATCGTCATCCATGCTTTCGAGCCCAAGAGCAATATGCATGATCCATAGCGACTGAAGGGCTTCATGAAGTGTTCTGGCAGGATGTTCCGGCACTCTCCGCAATACCCGGTACAGTTTGAGCAGCTCCTGTCTTCGCCGGGGGTCTTGCTCGAGTCTGGCCTGTTCCCTGACCGCCCAGGCCAGGTTTTTTGCATAGGCCAACACTCCGTCAATGCCTACCATCATGGCTTTTAAGGTATTCTTTTTGTCCAGGTCGTCGCTTGCAGTCCTTTCCCGCAGTTCGCGCTCAATTTCCATCATTATTTCCTTCAATCCAACCCTTACCATCTTCTCAAATCCGGGACACCCGGGATTCAACGAGATCGGACCCCAGAGGTTGAGACAGAACAGCCGATTGTATAACTCAGCAGGCAAGTGCTCGACGCCTTTGTATTTTTTGTTCCACATTTCACGAATGTTGCGCGTCGCCCAGAAAGGGAAAACTTTTTTGTGAAGCGTCTGGATGGTCTTCTCGGTGATTTCATAACGATCGAGCACGCGTATAGAAACTGTTCGGAGCTCACTCCAAATCGACCATCCGATAGTGTAAGGCTGGGTTACCGTGCCGGAAATAGGATTTGGCGTGTAGGTCCCGGCCAGCAAATCGTTCTCACGAAGAATTGGTTTTTTCCTTCTCATAAGATAATTGAACGCGGACGCCGTCCGAAGTGCCGGATTCCATGGGGCCCCGTTTTTCTGAGTTTCATAACCGTTTTCAATGTAGAAATCTGTAATCAGCTCGGGTTGTTCACAAGTGACCTCACCTCTCCCTTTTACGGCCCGACGATCATTCAGGAATCGCTTCAGTCTGTCAAAATCGTCCAGGGTGTATTGCGAGAGGTATGGTTCAGGAAGCCATGTGACACCGGGATCAATCGACTCCGCCTTGAGTCTCGCTGCAATTCTGTTTTGGCGAACAGTTCTCCCCTCGGGCCCCACACCTTTTTCTTTTGCTTCTTTATCTGCGTCATCCTGATTTGCTTTGATCTGGTCTTCCGCTCTTTTCTTGATCTCTGGGAGGGTGAGGGAGGCTACCAAATATCCGAAGTAGCCATATAGAGCGAGATTCCTCTCCACTCGGATGAAACTTTTGAGCTGCAGCATGCATATGTCATCATCGCTTCCGGTAAATGATTGCTTTAGGACATCTTTGGTGAGAAAAACGACAATAGCGTCTGCGTCCAAGGGTATTTCATCAATCACCTCCAGTCTGCCTTCTTTAATCTGCAGAGCCTTTTGGATGCTATCGTCAACGGTTTTGAATCCGATTCGGGCGTTTATCCAGCCCTGAGTACCCTTTAGTTCTGAAGGATTACTATTGAAGTGGTGAGCTATTTCTTCGAGATAATCGCGGAGCATCTCCTCGGGATCATCTTCCGTGTCCTGTGGACCGTCCCAACCACGATCATCATTGGTCGACCCCAGAAACGGCTGGCTTACCCCCAGACCCGCCACTATTGCCACTGAAAACTTACAGAACTCGCGACGCGTAAATCCCCTTGGGAACTCCTTGGGATTGATTTCCTGTTCCGGCATCTATGATTCCTCCTTATTTCCAATCCCGCCCCGCGGGCCAAATTTCAAATTTCGGCATCCTGAGTCAAACGAAAAACAGATATGGTCAAAGTTTTATCTTTTCCAAATCGTACAGATCCTGCCTGGATTCCTTCTCAGGTGAGGAATAATAGTGGTATACTTTTTGTCTCTCTGTCCAATCCATGGTTCTGTAACTCGAAAGAGGTTTTCCGTTTTCATCTGATTGAAAATCAACATATTCTCCCCCTGTAGGTCCGTTAACAGGATTTTCGTACCATACAAATGTGTAAATTGCATTCAATTCAAACTGGTCAT
>Ga0233431_1006517_pt1 | contig 10483 bp, 9 predicted proteins | sample SI_118_April2016_FD_179867 | JGI IMG/M metagenome (GOLD analysis project Ga0233431, IMG submission 179867) | Seawater microbial communities from Saanich Inlet, British Columbia, Canada - SI_118_April2016_200_MG | ecosystem: Environmental > Aquatic > Marine > Inlet | place: Canada: British...
TCGCTATGTCTTTCGAGATTTGGAGGGGAATCCCATCAGCAAAGCGGAAGCTAAAGCCATCATACAGGCCAAATGGGGACAGCGAAAATATGGAAAAAAAGGACTCGCATCTTCTTAGAGAATGTTACACGCTGGGCACATATCGAAACTCATCGGCCGGACGTGCCTGGCTCTTGACGTGCCCGCAACTGCCCCAGGTGGTCCCAGTCATGAATGCAAATCAGGAGCAGCCACGATTTGACGCCCATTGCCCCGTGGTGAGTTCTTGCTGCCGTTTGCCCATGGTCGGCCGCCAGCAAAGGCGGAAATACGGCCTTGATGTGTTCGTTCGCTTTCTGCAGGACTTCTATGGCAAGGTCACGATCCAGAAGCCGTGGCTCATATGCAGAATTGCTCGCGACGACTTCGGGTACCTGCGGAAGGCTGCTGTCGTCCAGTCCGGCGGTCGTGGCGGCCTCAGTTAACGCCCAGAGCAGGCGGTCGCTGTTGGTGCTGACGATCTCACCCGCCGTCCAACCAGCCTCCCCCGGCTGGCGGCTCGGCTCGGATTCGAAGGCCAAGATGGGCAACCCTTTCAGGCATGGGAGCATTTGACCTCGTAGCCCTAAGCAGGTATCGGCCAGATCGATCCCCTCGAACTCAGCGCCTTCCACCAACAGCGTCGATCGGTGCTCAACGAAGATCCTCTTTACGATCTCCTCTAGAGCTTCATCCATCAGCATTGCTCAACCACTCCTTTCCGGGCCGACCAATTGCGTGCCAGCCGCCGCATTGGGTCGCCGGCTTTATGGCGACCCAACTGCGGGGTCCCAATCCTTTGGGCCTTCTCCTGCGTCAGGCTTTCTATAGCTCGTAGTCATTCCGTTCACCCGGGTCATCGGAATAGTAATCGACGAACTCCCACTCCACTCCATTGCCGTCTATATAGTAGATTCTCTGTCTATGGGGGTGCGACTCGGGCACAAACCCCTCCTTGTATCCGGCCTGCTCCAGTCGTTCGCGGACTACCTCGGCGTTTTCGACTATGAAGCCGATGTGATTCATCCCGGGCCCTTTTTTCTCTGTTTCCTCTTCATCGGCCACATTGAGGCACAAATACGTCGAATCGGTGCCCACGTGAACCCAGCGCCAATTGCCGTTCTCGTGGTGCTCGCCACCTCGGGCGCGGAAATTGGGCATCGCCGTTGTAATGAACTTCAATGTCTCGTCGATGTCCTTTACTCTCAGATTGACGTGTTCGAGCTGGCATTCCATGTCATTTTTTCCTTCCATCGAGTGGTCTCGATTCACATCTACTTCGTTGATTGGATTCTTCCAGTTAAAGCGGGGAACGGCAGATAGTTTATCGCTTCTTGCGAGGTTTTTTGCGGCTGCTGAAACGGTGGATACACAGCCGCTGGTCGTGCCTGTGGCGGTGCTCGCAGCTGAAAGTGGTTTGGGCCGTTCCGCGAGTGTATTCCGCCACCACTTTTTCCCAGAACAAAATTGCCGGCTCGTTTGCCGGCAGGACTAAAAGATCCCAGCGGCCCTTAAATTTGTCGAACAGAGTATGGGCCACATGGCGACCTATCCCTTTGCCTCTGAGGGGACGGGTGATGAAGAATTCGGCCAGGTTGAAGTCCACATCCGGGTCGTCTTGCATCGCCCTGACCATGGCGAACCCGGCCCATTCACCGTCCACTCTAATTAAAAAGACAGAGCTGGCGGGATCTTTGAAGTAGTGGCCCATGCCGCTGTTGAAGTTGCCGCCCTTCTGGCATCTGTACCACTCCGACTGCTGATGGATATACGGCGAGAAGTCGTAGATGTAGTAGCGAGCCAGATTGGTGACGATACTCCGGTACTTTTCGCCGGCAGGGATGATTTCAATCTTCATTTTATTCCTCTCCAGTGAAGTACTCCACACCTTCGAGAGGTTGCCAGAATCTCCGACCTTCGGGCATCGGTCCCCACAGATTTTTTGCGCCAGGGGCCAACTTGCCGCTGTCCGGGTAATAGCAGGAGTCGTGAGGCGGGTCGTTGGAAATCACTAGATAGACGAAGTCCGCAGCGGAATCGTTGATGATCTGATGGGCGAGCCCCGGTCGGCAAAGATAGCTGTCTCCGGCCTGGAAATCGACCGTTTCCTCGTCCGTGCGCATGGTGGCGGTACCGGACACGGCGTAGTAGAGTTCCCACAGGGACCCGTGAGTGTGGAAGGGGAAGTTTCTTTTGCCGGGTTTCAGAACCACATGCTGGAGGTCGAAAGGGGAGCCGGTATCCTCGCAACTGATGTGATCGCGGTAGGTGATACCGAAGCTGCCCTTGGGGGATTCGAAGTCGTTCGCTTTTACATCCGCGTGCCTTATTCTCATGGGTGCCTCCGAAAAGAGTTAATGAAGCGTTGACTGATTTTCAAAACAATGGGTAATCGGTCACAAAAGGGGGCCAATAGCCAAAGAAAGACATGGGATTCAGAACGAGGAGCCCAAGCATAAGCAGACAACCCAGTGCAAAGAGCACGGATCTATACCGGAGTTTGAGGGAGTCCATACAGAAAGCATATCCGGGCCAAGCGCACGATTGGCAGAGAATGTTCACAATGCGAGACAAGATGAGGAAGTGCAGCGTGCTTCCCGTGCCGTCGAATCTCTGGCCGACGGCGAAGGCGACAGGATACAAAACAAGCGCCATTAATACCAGAGGGTATCCAAATCGGCCTCGAAGTGCTTGGCCTGTAGCATAGCGGGAACCAAAAAGGTAGATGCGTCCAAAGCGCGCCCAGTCGACTCTATTGGATCCCGGTTGAATAGCGTGAATCCGCGCTATGGACATGAGCATGATTACCAGTAGAAAGAAAGAAACCGTCACACAGATTAAGCCGAATAGAAAGCTCATGCTCACTTGTCATGGGCGAGAAATGGAATTCTGGCAGTATTTATAGAACTTGAACTCGGACGCACCGGTGGTACGGATTGTCGTTTTTCAGTGCCTATATGTCAACCTTTGGGATCTCCCGAGGAGAAACGAAAATGGTCTTTTCTTTTTGGATTGTGACCAGGCTGAGGGCCGCGCCGGGAGGTTGCTGACGTGGCGAATCGCCGTATAGTTGACGGGGACGGATGTGGATCATATCACTGCTTCCCGTGTTGACAGAGACCGGGGATCGCCCTATAGATTCTCCGTTCTCTTTACCGACAGGAGCGTCGCATGAAAATAAAGGATATCCGCCTCATACCTCTGACCGGGGGCACGCCCGATGGGGGTTGGGATCAGGGGTTTGAGGAGGAGGATAATCTACACACGCTGGTCGAGGTGATCAGCGACGAGGGGGTGGTCGGGTTGGGCAGCATCTATACTTCGGCCAGGATCGTCGAAGGGGCGCTGGGCATCCTGCGGCCGATGCTCATCGGCGAGTCCGCCATCGAGCCGGTGCGGGTTTGCGAAAAGTGCCATCAGTCGACCTTCTGGCAGGGGCGGGGCGGGGCGATCACGCACACTATCTCCGGGATCGACATCGCTCTGTGGGATATTTTCGGGAAAGTGACCGGACAGCCGATCAGTCGGCTGCTGGGGGGGCGGTACAGGGAAAAGATCAAACCGTACGGGTCGCTGCTGATGACCGAACCGGAGAATCTGCCGCCGCGGCTGGAAGATGCTGTAGAGCGCGGCTTCAGGGCGATCAAGATGGGTTGGGGGCCGTTCGGGCGGGTCTCGGCGCAGATGGACGAGGCTATTGTGCGCACGGCGCGCGAGACGGTTGGGCCGGAGGTGGAACTGATGGTGGACGCGGGTGGATCGGATCGGTACTGGCCACATGGATACAAGTGGGCGCTGGAGACGGCGAAGATGCTGCGCAACTACGATGTCGTCTGGTTCGAGGAGGCGCTGCGGCCGGACGATTTGCAGGGATATATCAAGTTGACCGAGCACGCGCCGCTGCCGATCACCGCCTGCGAGGTGCTGACCCGGCGGCAGGCGTTTATGCCGTGGATCGAGAATCGGGCGGTAGATTATATTCAGCCGGATGTCACCAAGGTGGGAGGGCTGTCCGAGGAGTACCGGATCGCCATGCACGCGTACGACCACTCGATTCTGTTCGTGCCGCACGGGTGGAATACGGCGGTCGGGTTGGCCGCCGATCTGCAGCTGGTGGCGGCGGTGCCCACGGCGCGCTGGGTGGAGTACATTACGCCGGCTCCGTATATCGAGGATCTGGCGGAGGAGCCGTTTGTTTTGGATGAGGAGGGGATGCTGGCGATTTCGGAGGCACCGGGTCTGGGCGTTCGCTGGAGCGTCGAGGGCGTCGAAAAGCGCTCCGGTATGAAACTCACCCCGTCGGACCTGTAGGAGGAGAACCGTATGGCTGAAAAATTGCGTCTGGGCATCGTCGGCTGCGGGGGTATGGGACATCGCCATTTATCCGGACTGGCCGAACTCCAGCGTGCCGGGCTCTCGCCGTTCGAACTGGTGGGCGCCTGTGACCCGAATCTGGAGAACGCTCGCTCTCTGGCCGCAGAGGCGGAGGAACTGCTGGGGCAGGCTCCGCAGGCGGTTGGGAGTATGGAGGAGCTGGAAAAGATCGGCGGGATACGGGCGGTGGATGTGTGCACGTTGCCGAACGTGCACCACACGGTGAGCGTCGAGGGGATGGAGCGGGGGTGGGATATTCTGTGCGAGAAGCCGATGGGGCTGACGGCCCGGGCGTGCAAGCGGATGCGGGAGGGGGTGGCCAAGACGGGGCGGGTGCTCTCGGTGGCGGAGAACTATCGTCGCGATCCGATCAATCGGCTTGCTCGGGCGCTGCTGGATGCGGGGGTGATAGGGGATCGAAGACTGATGCTGCATCAGACTATAGGGGGGGGAGATCAGATGCTGATCTCGGTTTGGCGCCACCAGAAAAATGCGGCGGGACTGCTGCTGGACGTTGGGGTCCATTTTGCGGATATCATGGAGTTTTTCATGGGAGACGCGGCGACGGTTTACGCGCAGACGCGGCTGCACGAGAGGGTGCGCAAGAATCCGATGGCCGGCAAAGGGGCGGAGGATCGCTCACCGGCCGGGGTGTACGGGCGCTGGCAGAAGGAGATGCCGGCGGAGTTCGAGGCGACGGCCGAGGATGCCGGATACGCGACGGTCGTTTTCGAGAGCGGGGCGGTCTGTCAGTACGTCGAAGACCACGCGGCGCGCGGCCAGGGGGGATGGAAGCGGGCGATCTACGGGAGCAAAGGGTCGATGGACCTGCCGGGTGATCGCTCCGGTCGGCGATTGACGCTGTTTTTGGAGGGAAAGGAGTCGATCGACGACGAGCGACTGCTGGAGATGGTGCCGGATTTCCATCTGGATGAGGGGACGGCGGCGCTGTTCGGGGGGGAGCGGATGTGCGAGTACGAGTTTCCCTTTCCCGAGACCGATCGCAAGCTGCTCGCCGTCGAGTACTGGGAGTTTGGAACCGCCATTGAGCAGGGGCGTCGTCCAGAGGTCGACGTGGAGCAGGGAGCGCGCTCGGTAGCCATATGCTACGCCTGGACTGAATCGCAGGTAGCCGGTCGCGTGGTCAGCGTCGAAGAGGTGCTGGAGGATCGGGTCAGCACCTATCAGGAGGAGATCAACGCCGAGATGGGGTTGTAGAGTGGAGTTGCCGTCCCTGTTGTCGAGGATTCTTCGAGAGCTATTCAGACTGACGATCTCAAAAAGAATGAGCGCGATCTCACAGAACTACAAGATGCTGGACTTCGGCGGGAGATCTGTATATTTAAAGCTCTGGACGAGATCGTTTAGAACGACCTTTTGCGATTGTACCTCATTTCAGGAGTAGTCGATGCCCGCCATGCTCTGCCCCAGCTGCGGCAAGATGATCAGCAGCGACGTGTCCGAATGTCCTTTCTGCGGTCAGCGCCGGCCGGGGATGTTCGGGTTTGCCAATTCCCTGCGCAAGATAGGGCTCCAGGTGGAGATTCCCCGTCTCATCGTCTATCTCTGCGGGGGGCTGTACATCCTGGCGCTGGCGATCGATCCGCAGGCGATCTTTCAGCCGCGCGGGATGATGAGTCTGCTGGCGCCCAGCTCCAAGGCGAGCATCATCTTCGGCATGACCGGGGCGATTCCGGTGCTCGTAGAGGGGCGTTGGTGGACGGTGATCACCGCCATCTATCTGCACGGCGGCCTGCTCCACATCTTCTTCAATATGATGTGGGTGCGGCAGCTGGCCCCGGTGGTCGAAGATATGTTCGGTCCGTTCCGACTGTTCGTCATCTTCACGGTCGCCGGTATCGCCGGTTTTGTCCTCTCCTCGCTGATGGCCGCATTCGGTATGGCGCTGCAGCTGTTCGGCTTCACGCTGCTGGGGGGGGCGGGGTACACGCTGGGGGCTTCGGGGTCGATCTTCGGGCTGCTGGCGGCGGCCATCGCCTACGGTCGCCGTCTCGGCTCTCCTCTGTTCACCCGACAGTTCATGCAGTGGGCGGGTTTTCTGTTCATCTTCGGGCTGATCTTTCCGGGGATCGACAACTGGGCGCATGCCGGCGGCTTTCTCGGCGGCTACGGTATGGCGCTGCTGTTTTTGCGGGATGGGAGCGGGGAGGGCTCGGGTGCACTTGTGGGTGCGGCTGCCTGCCTGCTGGCGACGGTGGTCGCCTTCGGGCTGCAGCTGGTGACGATGATCGGTTTGCTGTTCTGATCGGGGAGAGAGTGCCGAACGGTTGCTCTAGATGAAATTTCCGACGCGAACGCAGAAGGTGCGTTCGCGTCGGAAATTTTGCCGCCGGATGGGTATAGTCGCCAGACTGTGTCCAGGTGCACCAAAGTGATTATCCAACTGACCCATGCATTTCTCTGCGGCACTATAGCCGGTTTCTCGGAGAGTTGTTCGGCTATTTCTTATTCTTATTACTCAGTTTGTCCACCAGCGCAAAGTTGACCGGACCTACGGTCAGGCCGCCGTCGGCGACGATGACGGCGCCGTTGACAAAGCTGGACTCGTCCGAGGCGAGGAAGAGGGCGGTGGCGGCGATCTCCTCGGGCCTGCCGATGGAGCCGCGGGCGTACATGGCATCGGCCTTGCGGCGGATCTCCGCATCGACCAGGGCCAGGCTGGTGGAGGCGGTCTCCACCGTGCCCGGGGCGATGACGTTCATGCGGATGCCGCGGTCGGCGTACTGCAGGGAGGCGGAGCGGGTCAGGGCGACGATCGCTCCTTTGGCGGTGCTGTAGGCCACTACTCCGTAGGCGAACAGGCCGTTCACCGACGACATGTTGACGATCGAACCGCCGCCGCTTTTGAGCATTTCCTCGACGCCGCGTCGGGAGGCGTAGTAGACGCTTTTGAGCGTGGTCCGCATGGTCTCGTCCCACGCCTCTTCGTCGACGTCCAGCAGCATGCCGTCCCGCTTGATCAGGTCGACCGGTCCGTAGGCGTTGTTGATCAGCACGTCGAGGCGGCCGTAGGTTTCGACGGTGCGGTCGAACAGGGCGGCGAGTTGGCGGGTGTCGGCGATGTCGACTGGCACGAAGAGCGCTTCGCCGCCCTCCTTTTTTATCTCCTCGACAACTTCTCTTCCCCTCTCCTCGACTATCTCCGCCGCCACTACGGAAGCGCCCTCGCGGGCGAATAGCGTGGCGATGGCGCGGCCGATGCCGGCGCCGGCGCCGGTGACGATGGCGATTTTGTCTTTGAGTCGCATGATTACCTCTTCATGAGTTGTGGGCCGTCTCAGGAGCTGCCGTTCTGGCTGCTGTAGTGGAGCTGATAAAGGCGGGCGTAGATGCCGCCGAGTCGGATCAGGTCGTGATGGCGGCCCCGCTCGCGCAATTCGCCGTGATGGAGGACCAGGATCTGGTCGGCGCTGCGGATGGTGGAGAGGCGGTGGGCGATGACGATGGAGGTGCGCTCGTGCATGAGCTTGGCGATGGCGTCCTGGATGAGCTGTTCTGTTTCGGTGTCGATGCTCGAGGTCGCCTCGTCCAGGATCAGGACCTCCGGATCAAAGGCCAGGGCGCGGGCGAAGGAGAGGAGCTGGCGCTCGCCGGAGGAGAGGGTGGAGCCGCCTTCGGCCACCGGCTGGGCGAATTTTCCGGGCAACCGATCGACGAAGCGGTCGGCGTTGACGTAGCGGGCGGCGGCGACTACCTGGTCGTCGGAGATGCGCGGATCGCCCAGGCGGATGTTGCCCTGGATATCGCCCGAAAAGAGGAAGACGTCCTGCTGGACGATGCTGACACGGGCGCGCAACTCCTCGACGTTCCAATCGCGCACGTCGCGGCCATCTACGAGGATGGCGCCCTCCTGGATATCGTAAAAGCGACAGAGCAGGTTGACGATGGTGGTCTTGCCCGAGCCGGTGGCGCCGACCAGGGCCAGGGACTGGCCGGCTTCGATGCGGAAGGAGATGTCCTTGAGGATCCAGTCCTCGGCCGCAGGATCGTATTTGAAGTAGACATTCTGGAATTCGATGGTGCCGCCGCGGGTCTGCGGTGGGAGTTCGCTGCGGTCGCCCCCCGCCGGTTCCGGTTCGACGTCGAGGAGGGCGAAGATGCGTTCGGAGGCGGCCATGGCCGACTGCAGCAGGGCGTAGCGGTCGCTGATGTCCATGATCGGCCGGAAGAAGCGGCGGATGTACTGCAAAAAGGCGATGAGCACGCCGACTTCGATGCGGCTTTCGAGGACGGCACTGGCTCCGTACCAGATGATCAGCGCCATCCCCAGGGAGCCGATCAGTTCGGTGAACGGGAAGAAGATGGCGTAGTAGTGGATCTCCCGCTCCTCGGCGCGGCGGTAGGGGAGGTGCTCGACGTCGAAGTCGGCCAGGTTGCGTTCCTGGCGGTTGAAGAGCTGAACCACCTCCATACCGGAGAGGTTCTCCTGGAGATAGGCGTTGAGGCGGGCCAGGCGCAGGCGCAGCTCGCGATAGGCGCCCATCGCCTTCCCCTGGAGATAGAAGGTGGCCACGGCCAGGACCGGGATGACGGCGCAGGAGACCAGGGTCAGCTCCAGGTCCATATGGGCCATGAAGGCGAGAATGGCGATCAGGGTGAAGAGGTCCATGAAGATCGACACCACCCCTTCGGTGAAGAATTCGTTGAGTGCCTCTACGTCGTTGGTGGTGCGGGTCATGATGCGACCCAGCGGGGTGCGGTCGAAATAGCGCATGGGCAGCCGCTGCAGGTGGCGGAAGATATCCCGGCGCATGTCGCGCATCACGTATTGGCCGGTCATCTCGGTGACCAGGGTTTGACCCCACTGGGCGACGAATTGGATGGCGATGCTGGCGAAGAAGAGGATGACGATTCGGTAGAGGCCGGGCAGGTCCCCTACGACGATATGGTCGTCGACGCCGATTTTGGTCAGGTAGGGGCCGACCTGGCTGGCCACGGCGGCGATCAGGATCAGGCAGAAGGCGAGTAGCACGCGCGGTTTGTAGGGAAACAGATAGGAGACCAGACGGGCGGTCAGGCGCAGGTTGAACGGCCGTTCCTGGATTTCCTCTTCCTGGTGCAGAGCGACGCTCATAAAGTCTCCAACTCTGCGGCGAGCTGCTGGCGTCGGGACAGGTCGGCGTAGAATCCACCCCGCTCCACCAGCTGCTGGTGGGTGCCTTGCTCGGCGATGCGTCCTTCGTCGAGGACGACGATCTGGTCGGCGTCGCGCAGAGTGGAGATGCGGTGGGCGATGAGGAGGGTGGTGCGTCCCTTCATGATTTGTCGGAGGTGACTGAGAATCGCCTCCTCAGTGTGGGTGTCGACCGCCGAAAGGGCGTCGTCGAGAATGAGGATAGACGGCTGGCGGATGAGCGCCCGGGCCAGGGTGGCGCGCTGTTTCTGGCCGCCGGAGAGGGTGACGCCGCGCTCGCCGATGAGGGTGTCGAAGCCGCGCTCGAACTCCTCGACGTCCTGGCGCAGTTGGGCCTGCTCCGAGGCGAGGGCGATCTGTTCCGCTCCGGCATTTTCGACGCCGTAGGCGACGTTGGCGCTGATCGTATTGGAGAACAGGAAGGGGTTTTGCGAGACGTAGCCGATATTGGCGCGCAGTTCCTCGAGCGGCCATTCCTCCGCCGGAACTCCATCGATGCGCAGCTGCCCCGGGCCGGCCTGGATGAGGCGCGGAATCAGGCGGGCCAGCGTGGTCTTGCCCGAACCGACGCGGCCGATGATGCCCAGCGTAGTGCCGGCCGGGATCTCCAGGTCGATGTTGCGGAGGATGGGGACATCGCCGTAGGCGAAGGTGAGATCGTGGAACTGGATGTGGCCGGTGATGTTTTTCAGGTTGGGCGTTTCGCGGCCGACGATGTTGGCGCTCGTGTCTGTTTCATCTCGGGTGATGATCGGTGGATCGAGTTCCGCAGTCTCCCGGCTGCCGGTGAGTTGATGAGCGGGGGAGGACATAGTTTGCCGATCCTGGATTTCCGGCTCCACATCCATGACTTCGTTGATGCGGCGCATGGCGACCAGGGCGCGCTGGAAGCGGTCGATGACCCAGCCCATGTACATGATCGGGCGGATGAACAGG
>Ga0233431_1006518_pt1 | contig 10483 bp, 10 predicted proteins | sample SI_118_April2016_FD_179867 | JGI IMG/M metagenome (GOLD analysis project Ga0233431, IMG submission 179867) | Seawater microbial communities from Saanich Inlet, British Columbia, Canada - SI_118_April2016_200_MG | ecosystem: Environmental > Aquatic > Marine > Inlet | place: Canada: British...
AGGTTATAATGATAATAATTCTGAAGATAGTGTATCTGTATATAGAGCGAATCTTCGTCTAAACAATTATTTTTCAAGCTATTTTTTATTAGACCTTCAATATGTATTTGCAAGAAACAGTTTAGCTAAATTAGATAAAGAAAAATACATACAAAAATTTCATCAAGCAAATGTGTTAATCGGCGAAGATAATATAAATCTAAAACTCGGCAGAATGCATTACAACGAAAGAAAAGGGGGAGATTATCTAATTTATTACGGCACACATTCCATAACTTATTCGCCATTTATAACAAATTTAGATGGGGGAGAACTAAATGCAAAGTTTAAAATATTTACTTTAAATGGAGTCTATGGTATCGACGAAAACGAATATTACGATGAAACAAAAACAGATGCAAAAATATCTGGTCTAAAATTAGGCATTAATATAAAAGAACAAATCAAACTTAACACTTACCTTTTCACAAAGAAAGATAAAACTACTCATTACCAAAAAGAAATTAAAACCCCGGGGATAGAACTTGAATATAACGGGAATAAAAATAATTTTATAACATCTTATACACTTAGTAAGGGTACACGAACATCCACCTTGAACACAAAAGATTACGACGGCGATGCAGTATTTATAAAATATTCCCGCTTAGAAGAGGGGAGTTTGTTTGACACAAAACTTAGATTGCTTTATGCTAAAGGTTCGGGGGAAAATGCTGATACAAGTACCGTGCTAGAAAAATTTGAACCTATAAATCCGTACCTAGAACTTGGCGAAATTTTCCTAAACAGAGATTCACTGAAAAACTTTGGATATCTTCGGCAAGTATCCACTACCTACGGATTGCAAGCAAATAGTTTAGCCAATTTAAAAGTAGAAAATATCGGGGTAGATATATCGACGAAATTTATTAAAGGATTTACCTTTTCTCTAGACATTTTTAATTTTAATGTAGTAGAACCCCTCTCCTATATAACACCTTCTACAGAGCTGGGACAAGAATTAAATGCAAGTCTAAAATATTTTTATAAAGATTTGTGTCTAAAATTATTTTATGCCAAATTTGAAGACGGCGAAGCAAGCAAAGCTGTCTACTCACCAAATATAGGATCCACAATACAAAAGAGCGGTCTTACCGTAACCTATAATTTTAATTAAAGAAATTTACTTAACCAAGCAAATTTCTTTATATTAAAAAACAGCCCAAACACTTGGTTTGGGCTGTTTTTTTTGTTTTTAAAAGGGTTTGTGTGGGTAGGGGGAGGGGAAAGCTTAATTTTAAGCATTTCTAGATATTTTAGTATGCCAGTTTTAGGACATTAACCGTCATTTAATAATATTTACATTTATTAATATACAGCAAAAAATGAGGGAATTCCAGGAGATATACACAGGTTATCAACTACTTATGACATATAGTGTGTTTACGTTGTGTCATATATTGACATTAAAAGAATTTATATGCTATTATATGACTAAAGCTGTTGAAATTTATGAGGAAAAGTGAATGAAATGAGCGAAAATAACACAAAAAACGATCAAAATTACAGGCTAAAAATACGCCTTTTAAGCGGTATGGAATTTGAGGCACAAGGCGACAAAACCTTCATAGAAAGTCAAAAAAAAGAGTTTTTACAGCTTCTATCTGGCTCTAAAAAAGAGGTAAAAAACCTTAAAGATATCGCTTCTAAAGAAGGTGAGCTTGCAGAAAATATTCAAAATACTTTAACAAAAAATATAATTTCTCAGCTAGCAAAAGAAACTTCCGGTATGCTTAAAAATCTAAAAAACAAACCGCATATTACCGAAGAAACTACGACCGAAAACTCAAACGGCTTTGGTTATAATTTAGATGAAAAAGACATCGTGGGAATTTGGAACAAACTAGCCGACACAAAAAATGGGTATGCCATACTATACCAAAAACCCAAAATCGCTCAAAATTCGGCTTTGCTGATACTTGGGGCATCCAAATACCTGTTAAATAAGAAAGAGCTGAGTGCGCTAATGCTGTCTAAATGCATTAAGAAGTCCGGTCATATTACCTCTAGGTTGGACAGAGTGCTAAACGACTTTATCGACGATAACACCATAGTATCAAGAGGCACAAAACGAAATAGACGCTATTCTCTCTCTCAAAAGGGCTTGGCCAAAGCTCTCGTGCTTGCAGAAAACTTCATAAAAGAAAAAAATATATAGGAAATAACCCCACTTTTCGAAAACAAACTTTTCAAGAGTGCTAAACACCCTATTTATCCTCTGAAAACACAATATATTCAAATATAGCATATATCCATAAAAGGGGAAAAAGCTTGTAAAAAACCTTACTTGGTATAATTATTATTATGTTAACTAAATGATGTTATATAATTGTTCTTTTTTTTTGACCTTTAACATTTTTGGTAATTTATTTTTGGGTTTAGAATTTTGTGGATGCTTTGGGTTGCCCCAAATTAAAATAGAGCATATAATTATATGCCTCAGATTAAATGCGGGTATATTTTAGTACCCCCCAAATCAACCTCGAGCATGTAGACAATGAGGAAATAGCTACCTATAGCAAATATCATAAAAAAGCTAAAAATCCTTATATTGTAAAGGTTTTTTATACAAATTTAACACTATTTATAGATTTAAAATAGCGTTTCGCGAAAAATTATCGCTATTTTTTGGTTTTTATAAAATTTTATATCTAATTTGCGGACTTAGATATTTATTTTTCTTTTTTCAATAAAAACTGTCATTGTAATTTTCAAAAATTTCAACATTTAAAGAAAATGCCAAATTTCAAATTCAAATTTGGGTATACTAAAGTACCCCCCAAATCAAAATACGGCAAATCGTGTTTTTGGCAAAAACTAGTTTTTTAGGAAAAATAAGAAAAAATGGGAAAAGCGTGAAAAAGCACTAAAAATTGAGTTTATAAAAACTCCCCCTTTAATATATCCAAAATAACTCTATTTTTAATTTTTGTTTAATGACGGAAATGTCTTAAACCAGTGAAAACCATTGAAATGTCGTGCTCGTTACAAGCCTTAATTACTTCATCATCTCGAACAGATCCACCTGGTTGAATTATCGCAGAAACTCCCATTGAAACAGCCATATCAACAGCATCTTGGAAAGGAAAAAATGCATCAGAACCTAAAACTAAAACTTCTGGTTTACTATTTTCTTTCAAAAATGTTTCGTATTTTTTTGATGCCACCATACTGCTATCCACCCGAGACATTTGCCCAGCACCAATACCAACCGAAGCATTTTTTGTGGTTAAAACTATCGCATTAGATTTAATATGCTTAACACTTGCCCATGCAAATTTTAATGCTTCCTCTTCGTCTTTTGTTGGTTTTCTTTTTGTTACACATTCAAATTTATCCCCGAAAACTTTACCGTTAGGATAGGTTACTAGAACTTCATCTCCAACAGATTTGAACCATAAATTTTTTGATACTTCAACATCCCTTGTTAGCAAACGGATATTTTTTTTCTTTGTTAAAATTTCTTCTGCTTTTTTACTAAAGCTTGGCGCGCAAACAACTTCTACAAATACTTTAGAAAGTTTTTCTGCAATATCTTCATCAAGCTCTTTATTGACAGCAACTATACCACCAAAAGCAGATAACGGATCGCATTCCCATGCACGGGAAAATGCGTCATAAAGTTTTTCCCCCTTGCTCGCTTTTCCTATACCACAAGGTGTACCGTGTTTAAAAACTACGCAAGCAGGGTCTTCAAAATCGCTCACTGCATCCCATGTACCAAATGCGTCTAATATATTATTGTAGGAAAGTTCCTTCCCGTGTAATTGTTTGAACGAAAAGTTCTCCCCCTGCGAATATAATGATGCATTTTGATGCGGATTTTCGCCGTATCTTAAGTTTTGTAATTTATTTAGTACAATTACCTTCTGCTCGGGGAATTCTTGAGATAAACTAGTGTCAAATTTTGTTGAAATTTGTGCATCATAAACAGCTGTGTGTTTAAATGTTTTTGATGCCAAAAGTTTTTTGGTATCAAGCGAAATTTCGCCTTTATTTTCTTTTAATTCTTTTAAAATTTCTGTGTAATCTTGCGGGTTACAGATAACTGAAACATCTTTAAAGTTTTTTGCAGATGCTCGCAAAAGGGACGGCCCGCCAATGTCTATTTTTTCTATAACTTCTTGTTCAAAAACACTATTAAAGTTTTTTGCAGTTTCTGCAAACGGATATAAATTTACTACAACCATATCTATTGGTTTAATTTCTTGCTCTGCAATTTGTTTGTTATCTTGTTCGTTTTCTCGTCGATATAATATGCCACCAAATATTTTAGGGTTTAAAGTTTTTACTCTCCCCCCTAACATTTCAGGGAAATTGGTAATGTCTGTTATATCTACAACTTTAACACCGTTCTCTTTTAATAATTTAGATGTGCCAGAAGTTGAAATAATTTCTACACCCAACTCTTGTAAACTTTTTGCAAATTTTACAATGCCTGTTTTGTCTGACACTGATATTAAAACTCGTTTTATTTTCATTTTTAAATCTCCGCTTTTTTATTGCAAAATAATTTTACAGCTTTTGGGTAAATTTTATGTTCCACCTGCTGAATTTTAGCGGTTAAACTTTCAACTGTTTCGCCTTTTGCAATTTCTATTTTTTCTTGTAAAATTATTTTGCCTTTATCGTATTCTTCGTCGATAAAATGAACTGTTACACCAGTAGTTTTATCACCTGAATCTAACACAGCTTGATGAACCTTAGCACCATACATACCTTTACCACCATAGTTTGGTAGTAGTGCTGGGTGAATGTTCATTATTGGACAAATTTCTAAAATTTGTTGTGGTATTTTTAATAAATAACCTGCTAGGCAAATTAAATCTGGTTTAATTTCTTTTAAAATTTCGTATAAAATATTTTCGTAGTTGTCTGTTTTAGGCGAAATAATTTTACTTTCTATTCCCCCCTCTTCAGCGATTTTTAATGCACCAATATCCTGCTTATTTGTGATAAGTAAAATTATTTCGCCATTAATTTCGCCACTTTTACAAGCATCTAATAAAACTTTGAAATTTGTACCTGTACCAGAAGCGAAAACTACAATTTTTTTCATTTTATTTTAATATTACCTTTCGTTTACCTTTCGTTATATAACCAATTTCTTTGATACCTGACATACTTTTTAACAGGTGTTTTGCAGACGATTTTTTAACTATTAACACCATACCAATACCCATGTTAAATGTTTTATACATTTCATTACCTTTAACTTTACCAAGGGTAGCAAGTTCTTTCATAAGTTTTGGTTGTGTCCAGCTTTTTGTGTTGATAATAGCATCCACATTTTTTGGTAAAACTCTTGGAATATTTTCCAACAAGCCACCACCAGTTATATGACTAATACCTAAAATTTTCTGTCCTTTTCTAGCTAAAATATTTTTAGCTTTTTCGATATCTTTTACATAAATTTTTGTTGGTGTTAATAATTGTTTAGCGTATTTTTTTAATTTTGCACCTTTAAAAACATTTCTTACTAGAGAATATCCATTACTATGAAACCCAGACGATTTTAAGCCCAAAATAACATTGCCTTCTTTAATATCTTTACCACAAATAATATCTTTTTTATGAACCATTCCAACAGCGAAACCTGCTAAGTCGTATTCGCCTTTTTGGTAGAAGCCCGGCATCTCTGCAGTTTCGCCACCAAGAAGCGCACAACTGCTTTGTTTACAGCCTTCAACTATGCCGTCCATTATTTGACTGGAATCTTTTAGGTTTAGTTTTCCTGTTGCATAATAATCTAGGAAAAATAAAGGTGTTGCACCGTTTACTATTAAATCGTTCACGCACATTGCGACTAAATCTACACCGATAGTGTCGTGTTTTTTAAGTAGAAAAGCAAGTTTTAATTTTGTGCCGACACCATCAGTTCCCGCTGACAAAAACCAATCTTTATTGAATGGAACTTGATATAATCCCGCAAAACCGCCAATCGCTTTTGCATAAGGAAGTTTTTTTGTTTTTTGTTTGATAATATCAATAAATTGATTACCTAAATTGATATCTACACCTGCTTTCTTGTAAGTTGACATATATTTTCCTATTTATTTTTCTCTATTATTTTTTCTTCTTGCGCTTTTCTGTATTCTAAAAGTTTTTTATTTAAATCTTCATCACAAGTAGCTAAAATTGATATTGCTAAATACCCAGCATTTTTAGCGCCATCTATCGCAACTGTTGCAACTGGAATACCCGATGGCATTTGAACTGTGGAATAAAGTGCATCTTCGCCTTCCAACTTGCCACTAGCAATTGGCACACCAATAACTGGCTTAACTGTTACACTTGCCACAACACCCGCTAAGTGTGCTGCCATACCTGCACCGGCAATAAAGACTTCCACTCCGCCTTCTTCTGCTTCTTTAATAAGTTTGTGTGTGAAGTTTGGACTTCTATGTGCTGATGCTATTTTAATTGCAAATTCTACGCCAAATTCTTTTAAAACATCTGATGCTTTTTGCATAACTGGCATATCAGAATCACTTCCCATTACTATTAATACTTTTTTGTTTTTTACTGTCATAAAATGCTCCTTATTTTTTTGCAATATCTGTTCTATATTGCGAACCTTCAAATTTTATTTTTTCTATATCTTGATAAACTTTCTCTCTTGCACTTTCCAAATTATCTGCCATTGCTGTTACATATAAAACTCTGCCACCGTTGGTTTGCCAAGTATCGTTTTCGCATTTTGTGGCTGCATGAAAAATTGTTGTATCGCCATTTTCTAGCTGTTTATCGTCGAAATTTTGCAAGCCTTCAATTATATCTCCCTTACTTGATGTTTGCGGATAACCCTTACTTGCCATCGTTACGGTAAGGGCAGATTTTGGCAAAATTTCGATACTTTGTTCTGCTAATTTTTTATCGCAACAGGCTAGCATTAAATCTAGCAGATCGTTTTTTATCATAGGAAGAATTACTTGTGCTTCGGGGTCTCCAAATCTTACATTAAATTCTAAAACTTTTGGACCGTCCTTTGTTAACATCAAACCTGCATATAAAACACCACAATAATTTATGCCGTCTTTTTTTAAGCCTGATAAAACTTTTTCAAACACTTCTGTTTTAACTTGTTCAATAATTTCTTCAGAAACATCTGCCACGGGGCTATAAGCACCCATACCGCCAGTATTTGGACCTTCATCATTATTACCAAGCCGTTTATGGTCGCGACTGGTTGGTGTCAGAAGGAAATTATCACCGTCGATAAACGCTATTAAAGATGCTTCTTTACCTTCCAAAAATTCTTCTATTAAAATTGTATCTGAAGATGAACCAAAAATTTTATGGTCCATTAAATCTTCAATACATTTTTCGGCTTCTTGTAGGTTTTGACAAATTATCACACCCTTACCTGCAGCCAAACCGCTAGCTTTTATTACTAAAGGATAATTCCAATTATCTAAATCTGCTTTTGCATCGGTTGATGCCATAAATGTTTTATATTTTGCTGTTGGTATTTCGTGTTTTAACATAAAATCTTTACTAAACTTTTTGCTACCTTCAAGCATCGCACCTGCTTTGGTTGGACCGAAAGTTTTTATACCGTTTTCTATTAAAAAATCTGCAAGTCCATCTACTAGGGGTTGTTCTGGTCCGACGATAACAAGCTCTATATTATTTTCTTTGCAAAAATTTAACACTGTTGCAAAATTACTTGGCGAACCTTCCACTAATTCACACAAACCCTTCATACCGCTATTACCCGACATACAAAAAAGCTGTGTTAAATTTTTGCTACTTGAAAGTTTATATGCAATTGCATGTTCTCTTCCACCTGAACCAATTAACAATACATTCATTTTTATTTTCCTAAATATTTTTTATCTATTTTTGTTGGATACTTGCCCGTAAAACATGCTGAACAAAAACCAGTATATTTATTTTCGCCCGCTGCTTTAATTAAATTTTCTTTAGTAAGATAGGTTAAACTATCCACACCTATATATTTTTTTATTTCTTCTATAGTTTTGTGTCCGGCGATAAGTTCCTGTCTATTTGGGGTATCTATGCCATAGAAACAAGGCGAAATTATCGGCGGGCTAGATATCGCCATATGCACTTTTCTTGCACCTGCTTCTTTTAAAATTTTTACTAATTTTTTTGATGTTGTACCACGAACTATAGAATCGTCAATCAAAATAATATCTTTTCCTTTAACGGTATCTGATACTGGGAAAAGTTTCATTTTAACAGCTTCTTCTCGCAATTTTTGTGTTGGCTTAATAAAAGATCGTCCAACATAATGGTTTCTTACAAGTGCCATTTGGAAATCTATACCACTTGCTTGAGCAAAACCTAATGTGGCAAACATTCCCGAATCAGGAACCGGTGCGACCATATCGGCTTTAACATTTTTCATCTGTTCTGCAAGATATTTTCCCATACTGAGTCGTGCTTGTTGAACACTTCGTCCTAAAACGATGCTATCAGGTCGCGAAAAATATACCTGTTCGAAAACACATAATTTCAAATCTTTTTTTGGTTGTTCCAACTGATGACTCTTCAATTTTCCTTTTTCTACCACGACCATCTCACCGGGTTTGATATCTCGTAGATATTTTCCACCCATACCTTCTATCGCCGGAGTTTCCGACGCTATCATATAAGTTTTTCCGTTTTTCTTACCCAAAACCAATGGTCTAAATCCATAAGGATCACGAACCGCAATCAATTTATTTTCGTAAACAATCAATAAACTATATGCACCTTCGACTTTTTTCAAACTCTTTTCGATAGCTTTTTCAAAACTACCTTTTTCGCGAGCAATTAAATGTACGATAACTTCTGTATCAGAGGAATGTTGAAAAATCGCACCTTCTTTTTCAAGATTTTTTCGAAGTTCTTTCGCATTTGTTAGATTCCCGTTATGAGCGATACTGACCATACCTTTTTTACATTTAAAGAAAAATGGTTGAGCATTTTGTTCATGACTTTTTCCGGCGGTGGAATATCTGACATGTCCTATCGCGGTATTTCCGTGTAGTTTATTTAATGTATCGCCGGTAAAAACATTTTGGACCATACCCATACGTCGATAATAATTGATTTTCCCTTTTTCATAAGCGACGATACCGGCACTTTCCTGACCTCGATGTTGAAGCGAGAAAAGTCCGAGATAAGCTAGAGCTGATGAATCTTTATTATTTTCGACACCGATAATTCCACACATAATTAATCTCCTAAATTTTATTTAACCCTATTTATTTTTCCTTCCCCTTTGATTTTACGTTTACCGTCTGAAACAACACCCCCACCTGCTCGCTTTCTCAAGCTCACTTCCTCCCCCCTCAAGGGGGAGGAAATCTTATTTAACACAATATTTTTTTATCTTATTCAACTTCCAAATTTCCAAAATTAATAATATCGCAAACGATACTATAACTCCTAATAATTTCGCAGAAAATGCCGCCATAAAAAGCAGTATCAAAGGAATAGAAAAAATAGACCAAGCGAGAGTAAAAAATACCACAACTCCTGCAAGCATAGGAGCTTGCCCGAACGAAGAAGTATCTGAGAAAATCAGCATATTTATTATAAATGACAATGTCCAAAACAAGACAACATGCACCAATGCTATTAAATAACCCATCTTTTTTTTAAGCAAAATTAATATAAATTGTATTAGAAAACTTAAAAAAACCAAACCAAAAATACAACCAACCGCTATTATATGATTTTTATAAGTACTTATCGCAGCTGGATCTCCTTCAGTAAAAATAGCACCAAAAAATACTAGAAACATTCCTCCAAAAACAAATAATGCTATTGCATACAATATGCTTATAAATATGATATATCCCGACACATCTTTTTTAGATTTATTACTATTCTTTGGTACATCTGTTTCTTTCATTTTACTATCCTCCTAAAATTTATTTACCCTGTTTTTTCCTTCCCCTTTGATGGGGAAGGTCGACTAATCCGAAGGATTAGCGGGTAGGGGTGCTTTGAGATGTTTTTGAATTTCTAAAACCACTCCCTCTATATTTTTCAAAACATCATTATTCCAAAACCTTATAACTTTATACCCTTCTTTATTCAAAATCAAATCTCTTTTTTCATCATATTCTTTTGTTTCTTCGTTATGTTGCCCGCCATCTAATTCTATTATAAGATTCTTTTCTAAACATATAAAATCTACTATATACTTTGCTATTACATGTTGCTTTCTAAATTTATAGCCCAATTGTTTCTCTTTTATCTTGCTCCATAAAAATCTTTCTGCTGGTGTAAGACTTTTACGAAGTTCTTTGGCATTTTCTTGAACTTTTAAATTTTTTATTTTACCCATTTACTTTTATCTCGTCTGAAACAACACCCCCACCTGCTCGCTTTCTCAAGCTCACTTCCTCCCCCCTCAAGGGGGAGGAAATCCTTATTTAACACAATATTTTTTTATTCTGTTTACTTTCCATATTTCTAAAACAAC
>Ga0233431_1006519_pt1 | contig 10483 bp, 12 predicted proteins | sample SI_118_April2016_FD_179867 | JGI IMG/M metagenome (GOLD analysis project Ga0233431, IMG submission 179867) | Seawater microbial communities from Saanich Inlet, British Columbia, Canada - SI_118_April2016_200_MG | ecosystem: Environmental > Aquatic > Marine > Inlet | place: Canada: British...
CGCGCGATCACCGAAATGGTCGGCATGGACGTTGAAGAAGTAAATATCCATATCGAGAATATCGCCTACGAAGAAGAGGCATAAACTGCATGAAAGAACGCACCAGAGCGCGCAGTCTTGCTCTGCAAGTACTTTACGAAATTGATTTAAGCGATCACCTTCCTGGCACGGTTTTTTCCCAGCGCCTGAAAGAATTTTCTCTATCATCAAAAGAGAAAAAATCTGAAGAGCTAGAAGATTTTGCACGCAGGATCGTCTTCGGTATCATTCCGCTTACCGAAAAACTCGACAAAGCCATCGCCGAATATGCTCCCGATTGGCCCCTCGACCAAATTGCCCCCATAGACCGCAACATTCTAAGAATTGCCTTTTGGGAATTTGGCATTAGCCAGGAAACCCCCACCAAAGTCGCCATCAACGAAGCCGTAGAACTAGCCAAAGTCTACGGCTCTGATGCTGCGCCCAGCTTTATCAACGGTGTACTGGGCAGCCTTGCCAAATTCAAGAACGAAATCTTTATGTCACTCAAGGGGCTTTAATGGACATACTTGGAATCGGCATCCCCGAACTCGCCTTCGTCATTCTCATTGCCATCATTGTCCTTGGTCCCAAAGATATGCAAAAAGCTGGAAAAACCATCGGCAAATGGATGCGCAAAGTTGTCATGTCTCCTGAGTGGCGAGAGATCAAAGATGCCTCGAACAAAATAAAATCGCTTCCCACTCAGCTAATGCGTGAAGCAAATCTCGAAGATTTCGAACAATATAAACGTGACCTAAACATCACCATGCCAGAAAAAAGCAAAACAGAAAAAGCGGGATACGGTGCATGGGATGGGACATCTCGCCCTCAAGAAATTGAAACGACAAACAGCATCGCCCCGCCTGTCAACGCAGGAAACGAAGCGCAGCGCGCAGAAGATAAGCCTGCTCCCGTTAAAAAAGCAGATTCGAGCAAAGAAACATCTCCCGTTAACCCCGTAGACACCAATAATGCGTAATTTTTTCAACAAACTCTGGTCTATTATCACTGCCCCCTTCCGCCTGATCTGGAAAATTGTCGCCGCCCCCTTCAGGGGAATAAAAAAAATCCAGAACTTCCTCAACGAAGTCCCTGAAGAACACTCCCTGATTGACACAACTGCCAGCGCATTTCAATCAGCAGATGCACGCGCCTCCCTTATGGATCATATCGAGGCTTTGCGAAAACATATTTTTCGTGCTTTGCTTGCATTAATCGTCACTGTCTCCATCTCATTCATTTTCACACAACAACTTATTCAATATCTCACTCAGCCTGTTGGCGGACTAGACACTCTCCGCGCCATCGAAGTAACCGAGTCGATCGGCGTCTTTATGCGCGTCGCCCTGATGAGCGGAACTATCATCGCCTTACCCTATATTGCTTTTGAGTTTTGGCTTTTTTTCGCCCCCGGATTAAAACCAAACTCTAAAAAATTCGGCTTGGTTGGCATCCCTCTCGCCACCTTACTCTTTATTGCAGGAGCAGCCTTTTCTTATTTCATCATGCTTCCCGCTGCGCTGCCATTTTTACTCAACTTCATGGGCATCCAGGCCGAATTACGCCCCGCATCTTATTTCACCTTCATTCTCGGTGTCATGTTCTGGATCGGCATCGCCTTTGAATTCCCCCTTGTCATTTATGTTCTAAGCGCAATAGGCTTTGTCAAACCAGATATCCTAAAACAACAATGGCGTTTAGCCATAGTCATTATCTCAATTTTCGCCGCAGCAATTACGCCTACAATTGACCCCATCAACATGGCACTGGTTATGCTACCCATGTCTGTTCTATACTTCATCAGCATCGGATTAAGTTATATTGCCTATAACGGAAGGAAAAGGAAAGTCGAATAATCTGTGCCAAAGCAGGAGGACAAAAAGATGAGTAATATACAAAGAGCTATAAATGCCATAAAAGAGGGTAAAAAAACAGAAGGAAAAACCCTTCTTGCTGAAATACTTCACACCGACCCCAATAATGAGAGAGCCTGGTTATGGATGTCTGCTGCTGTAAAGAATCCGGACAATAAAGAAGAATGTCTGGAAAGAGTGCTAAAACTTAACCCCAACAATCAGCCCGCCCAACGCAGTCTGGCTACGCTCAGAAAGAAGCGAGGAAAAATACCAGTAAAACCTTTGTCCGAATCTACATCATCATCCACCACTGCCACAAATTCAGAAAAGAATATACCGCCAACACAGGAAGAAATAGAGCGTCAAAAAAAGGAAGATGCAGAACGTCAGAAAAAAGAAGAAGAGTTGCTCAAATTAAAAAAATTGATCTCCTATGAACTCAGCGAAGGAGCCTCCGGTCGAGTGCTTATTGCAAAATATATTAAAAAAGGCTTCCCAAAAAAATCTGTAGAAAATCTCATCAACGAATTAGATAGCAAATTAAAACCTGTCAAAGATGATATGTCCTTATCCAATTTGTTGTTTTCAACAAAAGGAAGGATCACCAGAACAACTTATTGGCTCTTTGGACTTGCCTATTTCATACTCTCCCTTATCGCCGTCTTTGCAGACTTCATGATACTTGGCGGCTTCGGAGTCCTTGAACAACAAACACCGCCTCGCTTTTTCGGCATATTTACAGCTATATTGGGATTGGTGGGGTTTTACCCAGCATTAGTCATCCAGATAAAAAGACTTCATGACAGAGATCGCTCAGGCTGGTTTCTTTTGCTCAACTTCGTTCCATTCCTGAATTTATGGGTAGGGATCGAAATAGCATTCCTTCCCGGCACAATAGGACAAAATCAATACGGTCCAGACCCGAGGCAACATAATCGCCAGAGAGAAGAGATAGAATACTAACCCGCATATATCTTTGCTTATATCCCTTTGTCTTATCAACTTTTCAAAAGTGAACGCCATGCAAAAAAAACGCCCCATACTCTCTAAAACAGCTATCCTAATTTTGGCAGCCGCAGTCCTTCTCAGTGGCCCCGCCTGCACCCTCTCTCTGCTAAACATAGAAATCCCCATTGGCAGCGGCGGAGATGGTACTTCCCCCACCCAACTTCCTGATGATATTCTCCCTGAAGTAACACCAATCCCTTCTGCAGAGACGAGATTTACTGTCCATATCCCCACACCGCTTAACACTGGAGATATTCTCGCTCTCAGCATCCTCGACGAGGTGTCAGGACTCCCCTTCAACGCGATCAATTATCCGCTTGAGCCGGTAGATGCACAAACCTATACTGCTGCCTTGCCTCTCCCGATTAATGCAGTTGTTAAATATCGCTACATTATCACTGGAGGCAATCGCTTACAAGAAACTACGAGCGAGAATCTCCCTGTGCGCTATCGCCTATATAAAGTCGAAGGTGTTGGCGCTATAGAAGATGCTGTTACCAGTTGGGCAGGTCAAAACTTCGAGGGTGCGACCGGGCATATTCAGGGATTAGCGCTTGATTCAGTCAGCGGTCAACCCATCCCTAATCTTCTTGTAAATATAAGCGGTCTCCAAACACTAAGCGATTCATCTGGTAATTTCTACCTCGAAGGTATTTTGCCCGGGCTACACCGTATGACTGCATATGCCTTGGATGGCGCTTATCAACCTTTCCAGCAAGGTGCACAAGTTGAAGCAGGGCTGGTAACACCCGTTCAAATTCATGTCGCGCCGGCACAGATCGTGCGGGTTACATTTATCGCGGACCTCCCTGAAAACACGATCTCTGGCGCACCTGTTCGTTTAGCGGGAAATCTCTCTCAGCTTGGCAATACCTTTGGTGATCTGGGCGGCGGTTTTAGCACAGTTGCAGATAAAATGCCTGTTCTCACTCCGCTAGAAGATGGGCGCTATAGCATCACTATCCCTTTGCCTATCGGCACAGATTTACGCTATAAATATACGCTTGGTGATGGTTTTTGGAATGCAGAACAAGATAAAAGCAGCGAGCAAGTCCTTCGTCGGCTTGTTGTGCCGCAGACCGATATTCTTGTCGAAGACAAAGTTGATTCGTGGCAATCAGGCCCCTCATCCGCGATTCTTTTCGATCTTAGTGCCCCAAGCATTACACCTGCCGGGGACATGGTCTATATCCAATTTTCTCCCTATGCCTGGACAGAACCCATCCCGATGTGGCCCTTGGGCAATAATCGCTGGGCCTATAAACTTTATGGGCCTCTTGATACAGTCAAGAGTTTTGGCTATAGATACTGCCGCAATGCCCAATGTGGCAGCGCAGATGATCTTGCCACAATGGGTAATGCAACGACCGGGCGACAAATTACCGTCAGCCTTGCCCCTCAAGATATCCGTGACCGCATTACCGGATGGGCTTGGCTCGAAGAAGAAACGCCCTACACCATTGTGGCTGCGCCTATTCAGACACGCAACAATGAGTTTATTGCAGGGATTGAATTTCAATCAAATTATGCGCCAAGCTGGACACGCTACACATCACAAGCGATGCAAAATATCAGTGCCTTGCATGCAAACTGGACAATACTCACGCCAAGTTGGACTTTTTCGAACACAAAACCACTCGTTTTCAGCCCTCAACCCGCCGAAGACCCTCTCTGGGATGACACAAAGCTGATGATCGAACAAGCTACTGCGCTCAATCTTAGCACCGCACTCTTTCCGCAGCCAAACTTCCCTGAAGCTGCCGATAATTGGTGGATCAATGCCCCCAGAGATTTTGGATGGTGGAACGATTGGTTTGAGCGCTACCGCCAATTTGCATTGCACCACGCTGATATAGCTGCGCGCAACAATGTGCGGACGTTAATTCTCGGCGGAGATTGGCTTGCTCCCGCTATGCAAAACGGGATGCTTGCTGATGGGCAATCTTCTGCTGTTCCTGCTGACGCAGAGCTGCGCTGGAATGCGATCATCACCGAAGTTCGGACTCATTTTGCCGGTGAAATTTGGTGGGCAATGCCCTATACAGCCGGGAGCCTAAATAGCGCGCCACCCTTCATCAAAAGCGTCGATGGTGTTTATTTGCTCTGGGATGCCCCTCTCAGTCAGGGAAGCCCCATTGATAAAACAGCGATGACAAATGAAGCAATTCGCTTGCTGGATGAGGAGATTTCCCCTTATCAGGTCAGCGTTGAAAAAGACATCATTATTGGATTAGCTGTTCCCTCCGCCAGCGGCGCAGAGTTTGCCTGTGTACCAAACGCAACAGGCGGCTGCCTCGACTGGAAAGAACTTAGCCGCCCGAATGCAGATATTCCCTCTGTAGGGCTAAATTTGCAAGCCCAAACGGATGTTTACGAAGCGATGCTAAATGCCATCAATGGACGTGCCTGGGTAAACGGGATCGTCAGCCGCGGTTACTACCCCCCCGTGATGTTGCGCGACAAATCGGCATCCATTTACGGAAAAACAACAGGGGATCTGCTTTGGTATTGGTATCCACGATTATTGGGGTTAGCGCAGTAGCTTGAACAGACATCCGAAGTTTAGAAACTTCAGAGGTCTTCTTGTTTAATTACAGATTTATATAGCCATCGCTTTTGTGAAAAGCGGTGGTTTTTTATTACACAAAATTTTCAAGGGGCTAGCATAACATCTGTATATGCTGAAACTGTTTTTGTCTCACCAGCCACAATTTGTAATTCACCAAAAACATAAATTCTCAAATGTTGTTTTTTCTCTTTGTCAGCAATGCTTGGGATAAACGTTACCATTCGATTGTAAGATGAAGGATCTTCTGGGGACAAAATAATATCGCCCTTTGGGTATATATCCATCGGTACTTCGAAAATTTCTATCCACTCATTATTCTGAAGCACAAATAATCTTAAATTGTAGTTTTCGGGAAAGATTATTTTATCTGTAGTGTTGTAATTGAGAAGAACTGTTACCGCGTCTGTTGTTTCAAATGAGTTGAGTTCTTTTATTGCTATAAGTTGGATTTGTTGATTGAGATAATTTTCATCAAAGTCAATAGGAGGGATATTTGTAGAGCATCCAACTAACAGGAGAAACACTAATAGTGTGCTAAGCAAAAACTTTTCTCTTTTCATATCAACAACCCTTTTCTGTGAAGTTATCCGATTTTTGGGATTTTAACACGTTCTCCGCTTTGCCCACATCCTCACTGTTTATCTTTCTTCTTCCACAACCAACCAACAAACGCAAATCCTAATCCAAGAGCGAGCAAGAAGAATTTGACCTTCGCTGAGATCGCAGCCACAGCTGGGCAATGCGGTGCAGCCCATCCACTGAGCAAACGCCACAAAGCAAGATTTTCCAGCGCATCAAAAAGGGATGCTGCAAGAACGCCCCACCCCACATAAGCACCAGCTTTCTCAAATTTTCCGCCATGTTTGGATGCTGCCATCAGCACGCCGAGAGATATCGTTAATCCATAGACAACCAAAAAGAGATAGTCAAAACCTAGACCAAAAGCGGCAAAAAGTTGGGCGCGCGAATCCCAGCTTTCCATAATGGTATTTGCCTTCTCAACAGTACCTGCGAGTTCAAAGGAGACAATGCCCGAAGGCGAGACGGGATTCCGCAAAGGGGCATCGAGAAAGCGAAAAGCGCCGACCAAGACCAATGTCAGCGCGAGAAGCGAAAGAAATATTTTTTTGCGGGAAGGTGAGGGGATGAAATCCAGTGGATGAGACATGTAATCTCCTTTTCAAAATTGCTACTTGACTCTCAATATCAATTATTATATTATAGAAATAACTGACTGACTGGTCAGTTATAAGGATTTATATGTCACCAAAACCCAACGTAAGTGAAGAAAGAAAAGAGCAGATCACCGAAGCAGCAACGAAAGTTTTTGCAGAGCAAGGTTTTGATAAGGCGCGCATGGATGATATTGCCGCCGAAGCCAAATTAAGCAAAGGGACGCTTTATCTCTATTTTAAAAGTAAAGATGCAATTATTAAACATTTGCTTGAAAAACTCTTTGATCGCGAATTTGCAGCCCTGCAATTGATAGCCGATGAACCTCGCCCTGCATCAGAAAAGCTAATGCTCTTTGCAGAGAAAATGATCGGCGATATACATAGCTGGTCTCGTTTTATTCCTATAATGTACGAGTTTTTAGGTCGACTTTTTCGACAAAGCGTTGTGCAGGAAGCTTTCAAAAAATATATGGGCTTGTATTACGATTTGATCACTCCGATCATTCAGCAAGGAATTGATGAAGGAGAATTTAGAGCAATGGATGCAGAAGAAGCGGCCGTGGCCTTCGGCGCTATTTTTGAAGGGACGATCTTGCTTTGGGTTTACGACCCAGAGCGTGTAAATTTAGAAAAAAATCTACGTGCCAGCATCAAGTTATTAATGGACGGAATCATCAAATGACTCAAGAAAATCTTCGAAAACCTCCACGCGGATTTCAAGCCTGGTTTTCACGCATGCCCATTTATTTCTACAAAATTGGTTTGGGTGGATTATTCAAGGAACGTTTTTTGCTGCTCACTCATATAGGACGCAAAAGCGGATTGCCGCGCAAAGCTGTGCTAGAAGTGGTAGATAAAGATCAAGAAAATTACTATATTGTTTCTGGCTTTGGCGAAAAATCGCAATGGTTCAAAAATGTGATGCAGGCACCGCAGGTGAATATTCACGTTGGGCAAAAAAAGATGAGTGCTCTCGCTGAACGCCTGCCTGTTGATAAGGGCTTTGAAGTCCTGGAAAATTATGCAAAAGCGCACCCAAAAGCGCTGAAAGAATTGTCGCGTTTGATGGGCGTATCTTACGATGGCAGCAAAAAAGATCTGGAAAAAATGGCAAATATTTTGCCCGTGCTTGCTCTTCATATTCAAGAAAAGGAGTAAAAAATGGAAATCCTCTATCTGGTTCTCGCAATGATCGTTGTCGGTCTCATCGTCGGCTATATCGCCGGACTGATCTGGAAAGATGACTTCAACAATTATCCCACCGCTATCATCGCCACAGTGATCACAGGGCTACTTGATTGGTTCGTTATCCCAATGATCGTTTCTTCGGAACCGCTAAAGTGGCTCGGTGTCGCTCTTGAGCCTCCGCTGGTCGCGCTGGGTGTGCTTTGGCTGATCCGCTACGCGAAGAGAGACCAGTAATCAGATTCAGTAGCGGAGGTTGAGTAGGATGACAGCTTTTCCGTCATCCGTATCGAAACCGAAGAAAGTTTAAAACTCGTTTGGTTTCGGTACGGACGAGAAAAGCATCTCGACCTACTCAACCAGCACTAGACGATTCTTCAAAGAGCAATAAAGAAAATGACAGATTCCATCATCCAAACAACGGGATTAACTAAAAAATTCAAGAAGACGCTCGCTGTAAACGCATTGGATTTAACGATCAACAGCGGCGAGCTATTTGGCTTGGTCGGACCCGACGGCGCCGGGAAAACAACCACCCTCCGTTTGTTGGCCGGATTGCTAAGCTTGAGTGAAGGCGAAGCCACTGTTTCAGGGCACGATCTACGTAAAGAATCTGAATCCATCAAGAAAAACATTGGCTATATGGCGCAGCAATTTAGCCTCTACGCCGAATTGAGCGTTCTCGAAAACTTGCAGTTTTTTGCAGAAATTTACGATGTGCCCAAAGAGAAAATGGCAGAGCGCACCGAGAATCTGCTCCAATTTGCGCGATTAACGGAATTCACAGATCGCCGAGCCGCTCATCTCTCTGGCGGGATGCAGAAAAAGCTCGCTCTCGCTTGCACACTCATCCACGAGCCGAGAATTTTGCTTCTTGATGAACCGACAACGGGCGTAGACCCTATTTCCCGCCGTGAATTTTGGGATATTCTCACAAATCTGCACCTTAACGGCACAACCATCATCGTCAGCACCCCATATATGGACGAAGCCGACCGTTGCTCTCGCGTTGGGCTGATCTATGAAGGAAAGCTTGTTATTTGTGACTCACCACGCCAAATAAAAAAAGAGCTGCCTGGAGAAATGGTTGAATTTCTGACCGATGAATGGCAAAAAGCGAAAACTCTCGTAGAGGATCTGCCCGGGGTTCTCGAAGCGCAAACTTACGGTGAGGCCTTGCATCTTCTTGTTGATGACGGAGATAAACGGTTGAAGCAAATTACCGAAACATTGACGAAAAACGGAATCAAGTTTCGGGGTGCGCGCGTCGCGCCTGTCCGCATGGAGGAAGCCTTCATTTCTCTCATCCAAAGGCTGGAGGCGTAGCGATGTCATTCCGTCATATATGGGCGATCACACGCAAAGAATTCAATCATATTATCCGCGACCGCAGCACGATGATCCTGGTCGTCTTCACGCCGCTTGCAATGCTTTTGCTGATGGCCTATGCACTGACCGTTGAGTTGCAACATATCCCTATTGCAGTTTTAGATTACGACCGCAGCGCAACCTCCCGTGATTTTGTGCAACAAATTGTCTCAGGAAATGACCTTGACCTTTACGCACAAGTAGGCTCCATTGAAGAAATTGAAGACTTATTAATGCGCGGAGATGTGAAAGCCGCATTAGTGATCGACCCCAATTTCTCTCGCGACTTACTCGCCATGCGCGGGATGCCCATGCAAGTGATCATTGACGGCACAGAACCAGAGAGCGGCGGTTTTGCCGTAGAGCATATTGCCTCTCGCGCAGAAGAATTTGCGAACGAAGCTCTTGCTAACCAAATCCAGATGATGGGCTTCTCAGCAGATTCTCTTCAACCTTTGGATTTACGGATCCGCACCTGGTATAACCCCGGATTAAAACCCCGAAACGATCTTATCCCCGGCTTGATCTCGATGGTGCTCGGATTCCCGGCCCTGTCAGTTGCCCTCGCCCTTGCCCATGAACGTGAGCATGGCACGATGGAACAATTAATGGCAACCCCCGTTGGGCGCGCAGAGCTTTTGGTCGGCAAGATGATCCCCTATATCGTCGCGGGACTTGTTAATGTAATTCTGCTCCCATTTCTAGCCATGCTCTGGTTTAACGTTCCCTTTAATGGCTCTTTCCCGCTTTTCTTTGCCCTTTCTGCACTCTTCATGTTCGCAGTGATCAGCATGGGAATTATCATTGGTGTTTTTATGAAATCTCAAGCTGCCGCAATGGGCGTTTCCTTTTTGATGATCTTCTTCCCCGGTTTTTTTCTGACGGGCATCTTCTTCCCTATTGTTTCGATGCCAGAAATCATGCGTCTGGAATCATTAGGAATGCCCGGCACACATTATGCAATTATCACGCGCGGCATTTTCCTCCCCGGCGTTGGGATGGAGATCCTATGGCCCTACGCAGTAATGTTGGTACTTTTAGGCTTTTCTTTCACAGGAATTGCGGCGCTCTTCTTTAGAAAAAAGTTAGGATAAAAATAGGCGGTGGTTGAGTAGCTCCGAATGATTTCAGAGGAGCGTATCGAAACCACAAATCAATCTATCACAAAGAATACTGGTTTCGATACGGCGAAAAACATCGCCTACTCAACCATCAAGAAAAATATGCTAAAACGAATTCTCGCCCTCACAAAAAAAGAATTTATCCATCTCCGAAACGATTGGTGGCTACCCGCATTTATG
>Ga0233431_1006521_pt1 | contig 10477 bp, 6 predicted proteins | sample SI_118_April2016_FD_179867 | JGI IMG/M metagenome (GOLD analysis project Ga0233431, IMG submission 179867) | Seawater microbial communities from Saanich Inlet, British Columbia, Canada - SI_118_April2016_200_MG | ecosystem: Environmental > Aquatic > Marine > Inlet | place: Canada: British...
TAGCATCTGTACAGTTAACAGTTGCAAAATTAACATCAATTGCTCTTGTTGCATATACTTCACCAGTTGGAGTAACTACATCCCAATCATAGAAATTATTTCCTAGTGCATTTGTCAATACTATTTTTCCACTAATGTTCCCATAATATCCTTGCCAAGAAGGTGTAATGATTGTTGTATTTAGATTTAAGCCTGTAACATTCCCTCCTTCTACTAATTGTGTTTCTAAAGGTATTGAAAAATTACTTCTTTCACTTCCTAAAACTGTAATATTCACATTTTTAGGTCCATCTCTATTGTTAACACTTGTGTAATCTGTGGTATTTAATACTGTGAAACCTAATGAAGAACCATCACATGAAACATTAAAGTAATACACATTTGCTGTGCTAAATGTTCTGTTATATTCATACAATGAACTTCCAGCATTGTAATTCATTGTTGAAGTTCCTGTATCAACAAATGTAATATTACAGTTAGCTCCTGCTATTGATTCAGAACTAGTAGTGTTAGAATAATTTGTATAAAACTTAATTTTCTGTCTAGTTGTCTTTCTAATTAAATCTGTATCATCCCAAATTTCTAATTTTGAATTTTCTGATGCAGAGTATGAGCTGAAACTTTGTACTGTAAATGTTAAATTTTCATCATAAGTAACTATGTTGCAATCAGTACATTGTTGACTATTTTTTAATATAACTGGATTTACAAAATTAAGATTGTACAATGTCAATTTAGCAGACTTGTTTAATTGAGGTAGATTGTCAGAATCAATGCTAATTAGATTATTACTAATTCTAACATAACTATTGATATCAGCACCACTGCTTAAATTTATAGATTCAGAGAAATTAATTAATCCATAGTTTGGTTTTTCTAATACAAAATTCGTTATGTCTTCAATATCTATATTGCTAAGATCAGTAGTTTTTCCAGTATATTCATAACTTGGTACAACTGTTAACACTCTTATATTTGAAGAATTCTCATTACCTGTTAGATCTGAACAATTAATATGCCAGTTATATGTACCTGTAAATATATGATAAATAGCAAAAGTTTGAGTAGCTCCTTTTTCAACAAAATCATCACTGTCAATTACTGTCCCATCAAAAATTAATTTGCAATTACTAATATCATTTTCATCATCCACAATATAACTAAAATTTGTTAAATCTCCATTATCTCCACTTTTATTTTGCGGTAATATCAGACTAATGGACGGTTTAATGATATCAGATTCTCCATAATTTATCGTTACGTTATAGAGTTTAGGAGTTTCAAAAGTTCCACTTGATTCTAAATTTGCTTTATACTGGAAGTACCTATTACTTGAAACAGGAAGCTCGCTCAATGTTGAATTTCCTAATGATACAGACCAGGATTCACCGTTACAATTAGAGTCATCGCAACTTCTTACTGATAAATTTAAACTTGTTGCTGTTGTATTATAGATATTACTTACTTCTTCAGGTGATAAACTTCTATTCCATATAGCAATTTCATCAATTGTTCCATCAAAAAAGAGATCTCCTTGTGTTGAAGAAAATCCACCAATAGTAAATTCACCTGTGTTTCCTGTTACTGGATATATACCAGCAAGATCTGATACACCTGGTTTCCCATCAATATATATCGTTCTGTTTGAATTATTTATAACTCCAACTAAATGATGCCATTCCCCATCATTATATGATCCTGACAAATCGAGATATGTATGAGCCCCTGCTGCATTATAAGTTAATAACCCTACATTTCCAGCACCTCCATGTCCAACAGTCATTGAAAACAAAGTACTATATGTTGGTCCAGGTTGTCTTTTGAGACTTGCTGGGTACAAATCATCTATTGATTCTGTTTTAAACCAAACAGATATTGTAAGATGTTTTGCATTATCTCCAGTAATATCATTAGATGAAGGACCTATGATAATTTCTTCGTTGCTAGAATCAAAGACAAATCCACCGTTATATTTTCCTACTGCATCCCAAGTTGGACATTTACCAACTATACAACTAGCATCATTATTTTCTCCAGAATTATCTTCAAAAGTTTCAGCTTCAGTTCCATCATTTAAATGTGCTAGGAATGTATTGTCTAACATATTTATCCTTGAATCACTTCCTTTATTATCTGGAAGTTCTCCACTTGAGCTTGTTTCTTTGCTCCAACTAATATTCTTCCACCCAACAATAGAACCCGCATCAAACACATCAGAGGAATAAATTCCATCTGAAGAATAATCAGAAAGTGTAACTGAACTAAGTGTATTATTATATAGTGTATTGCTATGACTACCCAGATCCCAATTTGAGAATGAATAATTTGTAGAACTCCAATTAGATTTTGAAGTATTGTCATATGCTAGACAATTCCAAGTATAATAATTATTAACAAATTTATTTGTCGGGTAAATATTTTTTGTAAATAATGCTGAATCAGATATTCCAGAGATAATTTTATTCTCAACAAATTGCCAATCCCCACCATAATCTGAATAAAGTGAAATATTCTTTAGCCAAGTATCATCAGTTGCAGAACATTCAAGTCCTACTGAATTAAAGTCCACACTATTATCCATGTTGGATGGTGAATTCAAACTAACTACTGGAGAATTAACATCTACATAAATTTGAATTTCCCTTTTTTGGCTAATATTACTATTGGTTCCATCTGAACAGTTAATCCACCATGTATAATTTTGATTAGATAATGCTGCATTCGCAGTAATTGTCCCAGTACTTCCATTTGCAATTGATAGATCATAACCATAATTAATAGCTATTCCAGATACATTCATCCATAGATCACAACTTAAACTTTCTGCTTTATTATCACTAGGAATGAAGCTAAAATCAGGAGTGTTATCTGTTGTGTTTTTTGCATTATCATTTGGACCAACTAAACTAATACTTGGAGCAATTTGATCAGGAACACTCATATTTATTGTTCTTTTTTGACTTAAGTTTGAATTATATCCATCAGAACAACTAACCCACCAATAATACAAGTCATTACTTAGAGGAGTTGTTGGTGTTAATATTGTGGAAATACCACTAATTACACTTGAATTAGTTGCTTTTTCTTGTGCTGTACCCCCAGATGTTGCATTCATCCATAATGAACAATCAATTGTTGAAGCTGTTTCATCAGTTGCATTAAAACTAAAGTCTGGAGTTTTGTCACCAATTTCTATTGTTTCATTAACTGGGTCTTCAAGATTAATAACTGGAGCAGTATTGTCAAGTATTTCATATCCAATTGTAACATTATACAGCTCTGGACTGTAACTAGCGTCTTCTGAATAATAATTAGCTTTGTATTGGAAATATCTATTATCTTCAACATTCAAATTCTGTATTGATGAGTTTTCATATGTTTTATTCCATTCGTCATTTTCACAATTTTCATCATTACAACTCCTTGTTGTTAGATTGAGTCTTAAAACACCCCTTTTGTAATTATCTAGAATTTCTTCTGTTGATAATACTCTATTGTAAATTGCAACTTCATCTATAGTCCCATCATACTCGTAATCTCCATTTGGAGAAATTCTCCCTACCCAAAACTGATTTGTAGTATATGTTCCTACATTAGAAGAACTTCCTAAAGAATATTCAATACCATTGACATAAACTTTTGGTTTAGCATCTCCTTCAGTATAGGTTCCAATAATATTATACCATTTACCTATTTGAGTAATCGCGTTTGTTGTTGTTACATAATACTTACCATCTGCAAAAATACGAACTGCTTGATTGTACTGATAAAGATCTTGTCTAACTCCACCAGTTGTAGTATATCCTATACATCCTCGAACACCTGAAAGGACATCTGGTTTAATCCATGCTGAAAGTGTAAAAGTTTTTGTTCCACCTACGAAACTACCTGTGATAGTGTCACCTACTCCATCAAACATAAATGCGCCATAATGTTTTCCACTATTAGTTGGTCCGCTATCTATATCTGGAGTTACGTCTCCATTCCAAGTTCCATTGTGACCATTACCTGAGAAATCATAAATATGCGTACTACTTTCGCCATAAATTGAATCATTATTTAAATGCAACAACAACAAATTACCACTCATATTTGCTCCACCAAAAACAGCCTCTACTTCTTGATTATTAGGTAACTCTTCACCATAAGGAACACCCTCAACAAAAGAAATATTTGTCCAACTAGCAAGACTTGTTGCATCAATTACATTTGAAAGATATGTTCCATTATTGAATGTATAATTTAACTGCAAAGCACTTATTGTTTCATTGTAAAATGTTCTGTTATAAATTCCCAAATCAAATTGACTTTCGTTTGTTTCAATAAATGCAGGATCTAGTTTTGTAATCAATAAATTATATTCTTGACCAGGAACAAGGTTCTTTATCTTTTTCCATTCACCATAACAATTTTGTTTTTCAAAATCATATTCAACACACTTAAACAATTGTTTCCCTGTAGCATTAATCACAAAAGTTGCATTTGAAAAATCAATCTTTGTTGGATCAATTGCATAAGCATTTGCAGTATTATATCCTTCAATCTTAAGATTAATAATTTCTGTATCAATTCCTATTTCAAAATTAGAAGTTAAATTAACTTCATGGAAAGATGCATTCAATATTTTTTGTTTATCAATTTCAAATTTGACATTATTCTTATCCATTAATTCAATTTGAATTTCACTCAAATCATTATGTGATCTAACTAAGAATTTTGTATTTGAATCTACTGGAGTTACGTCATATGTTTCTAAACCTTGATCCAAGGTCAAAATATAGATTAGTCCAACAAAAGCAAGCATTATGATGCCTATAGAAACAAGAATCTGCCAACTAGCAAAACCTTTTTCTCCATCCATCCCATGGCTTTGCCTAATCATTGTTGTATGAATAACCTCCTTTTGCAATCAATGATCCATATAGATGTATTTTTGACAAATTTTTGATACCAGTATTCTTTGAAATCTCTTCAATTGATTTTCCAGCAGCAATAGATTGAACTATGTGAGAATATCTCAAAATCTTTGGACTAGCTTTATTTAAACCAGCTTCTCTTGTTATCCTCTTGACTATCTGGAATATTCTCTTTTCCGAAATTGTACTAGATTGACGGGTCGCAAGTAGATAATCTTGCATTGTTAATTTTTGTTTTATAACAAAAGATTTTAGTTGTAAACTCAATTTTTTAGAAATAGTTATAGTTCTCTTTTGTTCTACAGCGCCTAAAATAAGAGAATTTGTTGTAAACTCAATATCTCCTACATTTAATTGTACAAGTTCATTTACATTGCAACCTGTCTCAAAAAGAATACTTAGAATTATTTTGTCTCTATTGTTTTTTGTATGTTTTTTTAAATTTTGAAATTCTTGAAAATTAATAAATTCTTTATTGTCAAATCTTTTAATACCTATTCTAGTTTTTATTTTATCAGTAGATTTGTCGTCTTTTATAGAATTAATTATGTATGCTTTTCTTATACTATTTGAAGTTATTTTTGTCCCCAATTCTTTAGAATATTTATCAAATATTTTTCTAATACTCCTTGTTCTTAACTGTGGACTTTTCTTTGAATGAAAAATAAATTTTTTATTTGGATTTGAAAATTTTTTTAATAAATCACTCAATTTATTTGAAATAGATAAGATTCTTTTTGCTCCTTTTTTTGAATCATTACTACCTATTTGGATTGTGTTTTCTTTAAATGAAATATCAGAATGTTTTATGTTAACTAATTCTTTAGAAGTACATCCAATTTCTGAAATTATTCTAACAATTAACTCATTTCTATCATTTTTAATCAAATTTAATAAAGTATTTACTAGAGAAAAATCTACTTTTTTGTTCTGATTAACATAGCTTTCGCTAGGTTGAATCCTTTTTTCGGCTGCCATTAAATAATGTAATTAAATTGAGTTTACTATTTGTAAAATAACGGAACTAATATTTAAATACATAGGTTTTTTTGAACCTAACAAAACTCGAAACTAATTTGATATTTGTATTAACTTTTTAGAACATTGAGCAAAAAAACTTAGACTTTTTTCCTTAACTTTAAAAATAATTCAAAACAGAAATATATAAAAAATACAAAATCTAAAAAGTTGGAATACCTTTAGCACCCATTAAAAACAATTTCATTCTATGTGCTTCACTTCTGCTGTGCAAACCGTAATGAAACAGATTTTCCTCCAACGGAGATTTACTTTCAATTCCAATTATATATTTTATTATATGTGAATCATAACTAACTACTCTTAATGGTGTTCCTTCTCCGTCAAGTTCAATTCTCAAATTTTTTCTACAAATATCACCATGTGGAATATCAATTAAATCAGTTTTATGAGCTGCAACACAAGCATCATTGAATAAAACAGGATATTGCTTTCGAAATTCTTTCATAGTTATACCTCTTTCAGATAGCTCATATTCATCATCTAATTGGATTCCACGTATATATTCTTGAGCAATACCAAAAATGATTCCATCTGACTGAACCAAACATATAGGTGTAACATAAGAATCTCCCATTATTTCTTTTAAAACTTTGTCATATTCAAATGCAAGTGCCGCCACAATAGGATTAGCATATAAATGAAACATTACATTTGTTTCATCTTCTAAAGAAAGACAACTATGATGGACTTCAACTGTTTCATCCTGAGTAAAAAAATTTCCTGAATCAGTAATTTTTTTATCACCAATATAGAGACCTTGATCAACTGCTAAAATGAATGAACCAACATTGACTGCACAACTTTGTTGGACTTTTTCTCTAGCACCATTCAATCTAGAATTAACAACAATAAGTAATTCATCCTTCAATTCTTGAATATTTGGATCGATATCAGATGGTTTGAAATGTCTAGTTGGTTCAAAATTAGTCACATTGTAGTTCAACAATATATCCTGAACAATATTCTTTAAAGGCCTGATCATATCTATGCTAACTAGAAGTTATATTTAAATGATGAACATATTAAAAGATCCTTAAATAAAACATATCAATCAAACAATTATATTTTTAAAAAATTAGCTACTTTAATCAAAACTTTCCTATCATTTTCATAAGTAATTTTTTCAAGTGCATCGTCAATATCTAACCATTTAAAATCTAAATGTTCATGAGAAAGTTTTACAACTTTTGTTTTTGACTCACCAACATAGAAATATACTGTTTTCTTAATTATATCATTATCTTGTTTGAATGTATACTCCACTGTTTTCATAAATCCATCAATTGGCGTAACTTCTAAACCTGTTTCTTCTTTTGTTTCACGAACAGCTGTTTGTATTAATGTTTCACCTGATTCAACATGACCTTTTGGTAGACCCCAATATTCTTCATTCTTTTTATTATATTGAATAAGAAGAAAAAGAGGTCTTAAATTTTCTTTAAAGAATACAACTATTCCTGCTGATGTTTCATTTTTCATGGACTAGACAAATAAAAACACCTTAAAATAATTTGTTATAAAAAAATAAAAATTTACTCTGTAGAATTAAAATTCTAACTTGAACTTAATAATTCATCAACTTTTCCTAAATATGTTTCCATAAACTCAACTCGATCCATTAACTCATTTATTTCCATTAATTGTCTAGTTGAATACACAGTATCAAAACAAAATTCAGATTTGATAATATCATCTGACCACTTCCCTACTATTGATTCACCCTCAAAATCCAAAGGTTGATAATACCAATCAATACCAATTGCAACATATCTATTAAAATTACTAACAATTTGTTTTAACCCAGATAACGCAATTTTATAGACGATATTTTATTCTTCTATTGACTCTGCAGACAAAACTCTATTTTTAAATTCACCAAAAAAATGTGTTGCTGCATCATAAAACTCAAATTTTTCATCCCCCTGTTCACCATTGATCCAATATTCAGGAAATAAGTTGTAAAAATTTAAATTATCAACCCCTTCAGACAATCCCTCTCCAGTTGGACCCCTTATAACAATATCCACATTATTTGAAATAGTTCTTGGTGATTCATCGTTACTAATTAGCTTCCTAAAACGATCAACAATTAGATCAATAGTTGGCTCATATACGTCCCTTATAAATTTCCATTCATCTATATTTCTAAATTCATCAGTTTCAAGAGTTAATAAGTCATATTTATCCCCTATAGGAATTTCTGATGTAAATTTAATTTTTTTATTTTCTTGCACCATTAAAATTTCATCACCAGAAACAATATATGACTCTGCAATTGATTCATCAGCCTCACTACCTATGATTACCAAATTATATGATTGATTATTAGATTGAGCAAGTTTTTGAAAATGACCAAATACTATTTGCCTAGATTCTTCAATATTTCCTGACTCCAAATACTCTGATAAATCGTCAAATTCACCACCAGATATGGTGCCAGAAAAAGCATAGTTTATACACCCTAATGAGTTTATTTTAATAATTTCATTATCAAATCTATCAGAAGAAGGTACTAGTGCTACTTGCATAGGAAAATTATGAGTTACTTTCCTATCAGCAACCATAATTACATATTCAAGACCAAGAAATTTAACCTTTGTTGCAAATATTTGAGTCATTGTCCACTTAAAAGTAGTACTTAATTAATAAATGTTATTAAATAGAAAAAATAAAAAAAATTAATACATCCTATACCTTATACTTGACAATAAAGCAATTCCAATAAAAATTACTATCATGAACACAAAAATCCATGCTAGAATGCTTAACATTGTAAAGAATCCAGTTATTGAACCAAACTTATTCCCATTATATATTGGCACCCCTATCAAAAGTGATAAGGTTAGTAACACATTAACAAGTAACAAAATAAATGCAAACACTTGACCAAAGTCATACATCATATTTTGGGCTAGTGCTATTACAAAAAAGCTTACAACCCATAACACTGTTAAAGCAATTACTGTAAACAATCCTGACATAAATGGTACAATGAATTTGTGTTTTTCTGATTTTGTAGTCTTTGGTGCTGTACTCTTAACATACTTAAATAATTTTTTTGTACCAAACGCAATCAAAGCTAAAACTCCAAGAACCAAAACTATAATCCACAAAATTCTACCAAAGTTTACTCTTAACCAACTGCTTGAAAATAATCCTTTTACTGAAAAACTTTCAAGTGGATCAAGATACTGTGCATTTTTAACTAATCCTGATTGATATCTAATTGAGTTACCCATCACCATCATCTCATCATTAGCCATCATTCCTTTTGCTTCAAGCCTGTCAAATGTATTTGGTAAATAATTAACGCTTGACTTTGTACCTTTTAGATAAAGTCCATCTTGTACGTTTATAGAAACTCTAACATTGTTACTCATGTAAGGGAATTTTGCAGTCTCAAACTCAAAAGATTTTGCTCCTAACACTTCATTTGAATAGCCATCAACTTTGTAGATTAACATAAAGTTTGATGTCTCTTGTGTATCAACAGTATCAATAAAATTGATTGGTAAGGTATATGAATTTGATAATTTAACTGGATCAACATCTATTTGTTTATATTGTCTATTATAACCAGGATTATATCTTAAACACTCTTGCTTCATCTTTAAACAAGGTTTTTCATATCTAACACACTTCCCATTATAATCATATTCTACACATGTTTGACTTACATCACTATACTCATCACAAACATTACTCCATTCCATACAAGACCTATCATTTGTCTGCTGTAGGACATTAAGCAATATTAAATTTCTACCAGGAATCTCAACATTTAACACATCAATTGATGCGTCATCTGCATTATACAAATCAAAGGTTAATGCAACATATGCTTCTCCTTCTTCATCAAAAAATGCACTATAATATTGATTAATATTAGTCACGTAATTGCTTCCCCCAGGATAGGATGGCATCATATCCATGGAACCAATTACTGATGTTAAAAGTAATAAAAACATAACCATATAACTTATTTTTTTAATCATCTTTATTCACCTTGTCTAATTTGAATTAAATTTTGAGTTTTCTCAATAACACCAATAAAATCTATTTCATATTCTTTACTTAGATCTAAACCAAGTAATATTTCATGAACTTGATCGATTGATGGTGGTGGTTGTACCATTTTTAATATTTGAGAAAATCTTGCTACAGCTACGGCTTTTTTAAAACGGTGTGTGCTTTGTGAAAATCCAATTGCTGAGGTCATCACATCTTTTTTTATCTCTTTTTCTTGAACAGTGTCAACATCTGTATATCTATAATATACTGTTCCAATTTCACCTTGACTAGTTAATTCAAGCTCATAGATTGCAGTTACTTCATGACCTACACCAATTTCACCAGCGTCAACTCCTGCTTCACGGAATGATTCGTCTGCTATAGCTCTATTTTCATACCCAACTAATCTATATCTTTTAACAACTTCAGGATTAAACTCTACTTGAACTTTAGCGTCATATGCTGCAACCTGAATAGTTGAATCAAGTTGTTTACTAAAGATTCTTTTG
>Ga0233431_1006524_pt1 | contig 10474 bp, 8 predicted proteins | sample SI_118_April2016_FD_179867 | JGI IMG/M metagenome (GOLD analysis project Ga0233431, IMG submission 179867) | Seawater microbial communities from Saanich Inlet, British Columbia, Canada - SI_118_April2016_200_MG | ecosystem: Environmental > Aquatic > Marine > Inlet | place: Canada: British...
GGGGAATGTAACACCTTTGATTTTGAGTGCCCAGCCGTTTGTGCCGGATATAATAATAATGACACACGCTACGAGTAATGTTTTGAATACAGAACGCATAATTGAAATCCTCCGGGTTAATTTTAATGATGAGTGATTTATGTATATTATATAACAAAAAATGCCTCAAAAAAACAAAAATTCACTCTATTTGCTTTGTAGATATAAAATAATATACTAAATATGATTTAAAATCAATGTTTTGAAAAATATAACTTGCATATTTTAATATTATTTCATATTTTATTGATCTAATTGAGTGGGCGGGGGTTGCTCACTTTTTTTATATACCGTTCAAAATTAATGAATCAAAAAGACATTTTATAAATATATATTATTTTTGGAGATACATATAAATGCAATCATCTGATAACCGATATGATATCATGGAAGCGATAAACCAGATAGCCAGGGAAAAGAACGTTCACCGCGATTTGGTTATTGAGACACTCGAAACCGGCCTCCTGAGCGCATGTAAAAAGCGTTTCGGAAGCTCTGATCACGTTACCGTAAATATCGACCCGAATACCGGCGATATTTCTATGGAAGCCGAATGGGACGTTGTCGATGAGGTTTTTGATCCCTCGATCGAGTTGTCGCTTGAGGACGCCAAACTCATTTCCTCCAAGGCGAAAGTCGGAAAGAAAGTGGTCGAGCCGCTGAGATTCGTGGATTTCGGGCGCCATGCGATCCATTCCGCGAAACAGAGCCTCATTCAGAAAGTGAAAGAGGTTGAGCGCGAAAAGGTCTATGAAGACTATAAATTACGGATCAACGAGATCGTTACCGGAACCGTTCAGCAGATACTGCATGGCGATATCTATGTAAGCCTCGGCAGAGCGGAAGCTATTATGCCGATGAAATATCAGATCAAACGCGAACGCTATTTTCAGGGGAATTCCATACGCGCACTTATTGCGGATGTCCGTCAGGATATCAAAGACCCTCAGATCATTTTATCACGGGCCGCGCCGAAATTCCTTACGAGCCTGCTTGAGATCGAAGTTCCTGAGATTTACGACGGTATTGTCGAGATCAAAGGCGTTGCGAGAAAAGCCGGAGAGCGCACAAAAGTGTCTGTCACGTCCTCCGATCCGAGAGTTGATGCTGTCGGTGCCTGTGTCGGAATTAAGGGTTCCCGGATACAGGGTATCGTAAAAGAATTGAACAATGAGCGCATTGATGTAATAGAATATAATGAAGATATTTCCGTATATCTTGCCAGAGCTTTAAGCCCTGCCAAAGTTCAGCGTGTCGATATTGACCGTGTGAAAGGCAAACTGACCGCGGTTGTCGAGGATGATCAGTTGTCACTCGCTATCGGCAAAAACGGTTTGAATGCGGAACTTGCAAGCCAGTTGACCGGCTTGAGTGTCGATATAATCAGTAATACTGATTTCATATCTCGGGAAGCCGAGAAAAACAAGGAGGTCGGCCTTCTCATTGAGCTAAAAGGTATTGGCGAAAAAATGGTTTACAATCTTAATGCATTCAGTATCTACACAGTCAAGGATCTTGCTTCTGCAGATACCGATTTCATTAATCAAATTCCCGGAATCGGGGAAAAGACTGCTATAAAATTAATTAAGATGGCAGAAGAATATTTTAAAAATCGTAAATAAATGTGAGAAATATGGAAAAAAAGCGAATATACGAAATTGCGAAAGAATATAAAGTCTCTTCCGAGGCATTGATATCAATGCTGAAAGAGCTTAACTTTGATGTAAAAAGCCACATGAGCGTGGTTGACTCGAAAATGATGAAGTCCGTTAAAGATCAATTCGATAAGCAAAAAAATAAAGCGATAAAAGATATTCAGAAAAAAAAGAAAATTACAGAAGCCATCGACAAAAAAACAGATGTGGTTGAAAAAAAAGCCGAAAAACCCAAGGTAAATAAAAAACCGCAGCATGTACATAAACACAAGAAACAGACCCCTCCTGCAAAAGCTCCCGCTGCTCCAAAAAAGAAATTGGAAATCGGCGGTGAAAAGAAACATCGTCATAAATCAAGAAAACGTAAGGTGAAAGTTGATAAAGTAGCTGTTCAGGATAATTTCAAAAAGACACTTGCGACAATTGCCTCGGATTCAAGAACAAAATCGAAAAAAACCAGGAAACAAGCGACTGCCGATACACCCGCTGACGAAAAACAGGTTGTAAAAGTCAGTGAATTTGTATCTGTTGCCGAACTTGCCGCGCAGATGGATGTTCCTGTAACGACGCTGATCGAGAAATGTATAGAATTCGATATGATGGTATCGATCAACCATAGACTTGATATGGATTCGATTACTCTTCTTGCCGATGAATTCGGATATGAGGTTGAAAAACTTGGTGATTATGCCGAGGATTTACTCAAACAAGAGCATGAACAGGATGAGGACGATGAGGGATTACAACCGAGACCCCCGGTTGTTACCGTTATGGGACATGTGGATCACGGAAAAACAACGCTTCTCGATCATCTGCGGACATCGACTATAGTAAACACCGAGTCCGGCGGAATTACCCAGCATATCGGTGCATATTCCGTAAAATTACGGAATGATAAGACTATCACTTTTATCGACACACCGGGACATAAAGCGTTTACCGCAATGCGTGCACGCGGTGCGAAAGCGACCGATATTGTAATTATTGTTGTCGGTGCGGATGATGGCGTGAAACCTCAGACGATCGAGGCTATCGACCATGCGAAAGCAGCCGATGTGCCGATCGTGATCGCGATTAACAAGATGGATCTTCCCAATGCCGATCCGGAGCGAATTAAAACCGATCTGTCACGTCACGACGTGCTTGTCGAGGATTGGGGCGGAACATATCAATGTCAGGAAATTTCAGCAAAAGAAGGTACTAACACTCACAAACTCCTTGAGAAAGTACTGCTTGAGGCTGAAATGCTTGAATTACAGGCAAATCCTGAAAAGAAAGCCAGCGGTGTTGTCATTGAAGCTCATCTCGACAAAGGCCGCGGAAGTGTTGTGACGGTTTTGATTCAGAAGGGGACATTGAGTATCGGCGATCCTTTCATCGCGGGAATGATTGCCGGTAACGTTCGTGCCATGATAGATGAATACGGTAACCGTATCGATACGGCCGGACCTTCTTTCCCTGTGCAGATAATGGGAATGGACGGCGTTCCGAAAGCGGGCGACAGTTTTTATATCATCGGCAGCGAGGTTGACGCCAGAGAAATCGCTCATCAGCGTAACATAATCAAACGCGAGCAGAATTTCAGACGTCTAAAACGTGTAACCCTTCTCGATCTTTATGATAAGATCAAAGACGGTACGGTTCAGGAGCTCAATCTGGTCATTAAAGCCGATGTTGACGGTTCCGTTGAGGCATTATCGGATTCACTGACTCAGATAACACACGACGAAGTACGTGTCAATGTTATTAGTAGCGGAGTCGGCAGCATAAATGAGAATGATGTGCTTCTTGCCGCCGCTTCCGGTGCGATTATCATCGGTTTCCATGTCCGGCCCACGCCTCCGGCGAAAAGCCTGGCAGCGAGCGAATCCGTCGAGATTAAACAATACAGCATTATTTATGAAGCTATCGAGGATGTAAAGAAAGCGCTGAGCGGTCTTCTCACTCCAACGATCACTGAAAATGTTACCGGAAATGTTGAGATCAGAGATGTTTTCAAAATTCCGAAGATCGGTAATATTGCCGGCGGATATGTTAACAGCGGAACAATTGGCCGCGGTTCACAAATACGCCTCATAAGAGATAATATAGAGATATATGAAGGAAAAATAAACACGCTGCGTCGTTTCAAAGAAGATGTATCCGAGGTTGTCCAGGGGTATGAATGCGGAATTAGTATTGAGGGCTACACCGATATTAAAGTAGGCGACAATATTGAAGCGTTTGAATTCCTCGAGGAATCACGGAATTTATAAATTTAAGAAAAGCAAGTACATATACGATGATAGTCGGTGTTTTGGATATTGAGTTGTACATCCCTGCCAGCAGTTCTCTCAAAGCAAAGCGTTCTGTTGTAAAGGGTTTAAAGGACCGTTTGAAGCATGGATTCAATGTTTCTGTGGCCGAGGTTGATTTTACTGACAAATGGCAAAGAAGCGCACTCGGTATCGCCGCCGTATCAAACGAAAAAAAACATGTCGAAAGCGTTCTTACTAAAGTGATAAATAAGATATCCGAAGATTATCGGGTTGAAATAACCAGAACCAATATAACATATATATAAATTATGAATAAGTATAAACGCTCGGACAGAATATCAAATTTAATTCATCAGGCAGTATCTGATGTGATTGAAAATGAGTTAAATGATTCAAGACTCGGAATGGTAACGGTAACCGGGGTCGATATTGGCAGAGATCTTAGAAATGCCCGTGTCTATATAAGTGTTTTGGGTGATGATGAAGAATTGGAGCTTACGCTGAAAACCCTTAATAATGCGGCTGGTTTTGTGCGGACGCGCCTCGGCGAGAAAGTTATTTTACGTCATGTGCCGACGGTTCAGTTCTTATATGACTCTTCAATGCAAAACGGACTGAAAATGGATAAATTATTTGATGAGATTAATAAAGAAACTTGAGCGAATTAAAAGGCATACTGGTTGTTGATAAACCGCCAGACTGGACATCGCATGATGTTGTAAAAAAGACAAAGAATATGCTGGGCGGAGTCAAAGTGGGCCACACGGGAACACTTGATCCTTTTTCGACCGGCGTTCTTATTCTTTTGATAGGCAAGGCAACAAAGCTGGCAAAGTTCTTTGAAAATGATAATAAGAGTTATGATGCTGAAATAACATTCGGATTCGCAACCGATACATATGATTGTACCGGGAAAACAACTGAAACAGGCGATCCAGACAAGATTAACATGGATGATCTCACAGCAGCGATCCGGAGATTCGAGGGTGTTTCAGAGCAAATTCCGCCGATGTATTCAGCGTTAAAAGTTGACGGCAAACGTTTATACAAATTGGCGAGAAAAGGAATACAGGTCGAGGTGAAACCCAGGACGATAACTATCAGCTCGATCGAATCGGATATAACACATTATCCAAAAATTGATCTGAGCATCACGTGTTCCAAAGGAACATATATTCGTTCGATTGCTGATGATCTTGGAAAGAAAGTTGGTTGTCCGGCTCATCTTTCAGCTTTATGCAGAACTGCCGCAGGGAAATATACATTAGATAATGCTGTTGATTTTCTTTCGGTTGTTGATTCTGCAGATGCAGATACTTTACGCGGCTGTATAAAGCACGTTGATGAAATGGATTTTTCTGATGGAAATTTATAAAGATTTTAAGCCGGGTGTCGCCAATTGCGGATTTAAAACCGTTGCAACGCTTGGCGCGTTTGACGGCGTTCATCTCGGACATAGACAAATTATCGATAAAGTTATTGAAAGTTCTAAAAAACGGGGACTCAAGTCGGCTGTTTTAACATTCGAACGACATCCGGTTTCAGTCATAAATCCCGAACGGGCGCCAAAATTATTATCGACGCAGGAAGAGAAACTTGAAAAGCTGAAAAGCACCGGCATTGATGCTGTATTTGTCCTCAAGTTTTCGAAAAGCATCGCCGGAATGTCTGCGGAACAGTTCATTACCGATTATTTAGTGAATTGTATCGGCATGAAAACGTTTATTATCGGGTATGATCACAAACTCGGCAGGGACGGAGTGGCTTCAACCGCAAAACTTCAGGAATTTGCGGACAAACATAACTTCGATCTTGAAGTTGTTCAGCCAATATTGCAAGACGGAATGGTCGTTAAAAGCTCGGCAGTCCGCAAACATATTTCGGACGGTAATGTTGATCTGGCCGCGGTTTTACTTGGAGAGCAATATTCATTATCCGGAACGGTTGTCGAGGGTCATGGGATAGGGGCCAAAATCGGTTTCCCGACAGCGAATATCAAGCCGTTGAATGAAGAAAAAATAGTTCCTGCGGCAGGGGTTTACGGCGGTGTTATCGAGATAGGACCGGAAACAAAAGATGTTGTGATGTCGATAGGGCCGAATCCGACATTTAACAATTCCGACGAGACGATTGAAGTACATATACCTGATTTCAGGGGTGATTTGTATGGAAAGACAGTACGGATAGGATTTACACGTAAATTACGAGATACAAAGAAGTTCAAATCACAGGAAGAACTTAAAAATCAAATAAAAAATGATATAAATGATTTTATAACAAATCCAAAAACATTATAAGGAGAAAAAAGTTACAATGGCTATCACAAAAGAACAAAAACGCGAATACGCTGTTAAATTTGGTGCAGATGAAAAAAATACAGGCGATACCAAGGTTCAGGTATCAATTCTCACTCACCGTATTTTAGAGCTCACAGAACATTTGAAGATTCACAAAAAAGACAATCATACCAGATTAGGACTTTTGAAACTTGTCGGTAAACGACGCAGACTTCTCAATTATCTTGAGAAATCCGATATCGAAGCCTATCGTAAACTCATTAAAGAGCTTGGTATTAGAAAATAAGGGAATAAGGTAAATATTTATGTTAAAAACAGTATCTAAAAAAATTGGCAATAATGAGCTATCATTTGAAACTGGTAGAATGGCAAAGCAGGCGGACGGCTCTGTTCTTGTCAAATATGGTGATTCGATGATTCTTGCCACTGTATGTGTAAACAATTCAGCGTCTGATCGCGATTTTCTTCCACTTACAGTTGAATATCGTGAAAAGTTCTATGCTATCGGAAAGATTCCGGGCAACTTTTTCAAACGCGAAGGCCGTCCGAATTTAAAAGAAACATTAAGCGCGCGTTTGATCGACCGTCCATTACGGCCTCTTTTTCCCGACGGATTCTCCAATGAAGTCCAGATTATTGTAAATGTGTTATCCTCTGATCAGGAAAACGATCAGGATACATTGGGACTTATCGGAGCTTCAATTGCATGCGGCATGTCACAGCTGCCAATCGATAAATTCGTCGGTGCTGTTCATGTCGGTTATATCAACGGCGAATATATTATCAATCCGACGTTCCAGGAGCTTGACGAAAGCGAACTGGATATCATTGTTGCCGGTTCTGATGACGATATTCTCATGGTTGAGGGCGGAACAAGAGAAGTTGATGAATCATTAATCAACGGAGCGCTTGAATTCGCAAAGAAATATGTCAAAGAAATTTGCGAACTTCAGCGTGAATTGTGCGACGGAATAACCGCTCCTGTTATGGAGTTTGAGACAAATCTGCCGTCCGAAGAAATGATTGCGGATATTACGAAAGATTATTCCGCTGATGTTGCGAAAGCTCTCGAGATCCCGGAAAAATCCGAACGGAAAGTTAAGTTCGGTGAGATTACCGATCTGGCGATTGAGAAATTTGAAGAAAAATATCCTGAAAGCGAAAAACTGATCAAGAGCGTTATCAGCAAACTTCAGAAAAAAGCTATGCGCTCCATGATCCTGAACGATTCGGTACGTATCGATAAACGTAAAGTCGATGAAGTCCGCGATATTACCTGCGAATTGGGCGTTCTTCCGAGAGCGCACGGCTCAGCGTTGTTCACACGCGGCCAGACACAGTCTCTCGGTGTCTCTACGCTTGGAACGAAACTTGACGAGCGTATGATTGATGATCTTGAATCAACAAGTTTCAAGAGCTATATGCTCGATTATAACTTCCCGCCGTTCAGTGTCGGTGAGGTTCGCCGTATGATGAGTACTTCTCGGCGTGAGCTCGGTCACGGTAATCTTGCTGAATCAGCAATTGCGCCTGTCATACCGAATGAAGAGCTTTTCCCGTATACGTTAAGAATCGTATCTGAAATTCTTGAATCGAACGGTTCTTCATCGATGGCGTCCGTATGCTCCGGATCACTTTCACTTATGGATGCAGGCGTACCAATTAAAGCCAACGTGGCTGGTATTGCGATGGGTTTGATTAAGGAAGGCGATAAATACGTGATTCTGACCGATATTCTCGGCGACGAGGATCATATCGGCGATATGGATTTCAAAGTTGCCGGTACATCCGAAGGTATCACCGCGTTCCAGATGGATATAAAGATCGACGGTATTACGACCGAGATCATGAGCGAAGCGCTTGTCCGTGCAAAAACCGCCCGTGATCACATTCTCGGTATTATGAATAAAGCGATTTCCGAGCCTCGCGAGTCCATTTCCAAATATGCTCCGAGCATTCTCACAATGAAGATCAATCCTGATAAGATCGGCGCTGTGATAGGGCAGGGCGGTAAAGTTATCAAAGGCATCCAGGAAGATACCGGAGCCACGATCAATATCGATGATGACGGCACCATATTGATCTCCGCTGTCGATCTTGAGGCCGGTAAACGGGCTTATGAGATCGTATCGGGCATCGTTGAGGACCCTGAGGTCGGTAAAGTATACAAAGGCATTGTGAAGCGAATTACCAATTTCGGCGCCTTTGTTGAGATCCTCCCCGGAAAAGAAGCGCTTATTCATATCTCCGAAATGGATTTCAAGCGCATTAACAAGGTGGAAGACGTTGTTAGTGTCGGAGATGAGATCGATGCCAAGGTTATTGGAATAGACGACCAGGGACGTGTGAAATGCAGCCGTAAAGCCGCGATGACACCTCCCGAGTAACTCTTTTTCATATCGATCTGAAAGTAATTTAATGGAGCGGATTATTCCGCTCCATTTTTTTTATATATATTGTGTGCATTTAAAGTCTACACTAAGTTCACGTATTAACAATAATTATGTGAGTAATGGGAATTATTACGAACTTTTTTATAACGACACTAATCAATTATTTTTCTTATTTATAATATTTTTGCATAACAATTTCAAAAAGAATGCCGTCTTAATCTGCAATATTTCATATATTAGTATTTATTTAGTATTTCATATATTTTAAAAATAATATGCATGACAAACAGACGTGATAAAACTTATAAAACAGTATTTTATGCGTTAGAATCTGACAGCTTGATATCAGAGGGTAAATGTGCTGTAGACCCTTGATAGATAAGACATAGAGTGCCTGATAAATATTTTTCCAGCAGCTATAGAGCTTATAAACGTTAAATCTGGCGCTATTAAATATATTGTTGCAACCGTGTCAGCACATCAATAGCATGTCGCTATAGCGTTACATTACATGGCGCTACCTTTATACCATAATATACACTATCATCTTATTTATGCTATAGTATGTCACACAACACAATACAGTATCACATATATTACTGCGTTGACGGATTACACATATTATTTATGAAATGCGTAATGAGCGACACTTTATCGCGACAATATGTTGGTTGCTTGTCACTATTAATTAAACACTTACGTGACATTTCCCAAAAGTGACTTTTTGAGGAATATTCTCAAATATTGTCACTATAGCGTCAAGTCGTAATTAATAAATAATTCTTTGAAATTATGGCAAAAGATATTTATATTGAGAAATATCAGTTATGAAGTATATTACCAATTAAAGAATACGACAATTTACTGTCACTTTCAACGTATATATTAATAACACAACATACATATTTTAAATATATACTATATATTGCAAACATTATATTTTGTTGGATTCTCGATCAGGAAGATCGTAATTACAATAATTCAATTACCACACTATATTGTATCTTAGCCGGCAATAAATTATTTATATTGTGTATTGTGACATTATTGTGATATTTATTCTTCATAACTATTAACAAATATAGCGATATAGATCGATATTCATATTCATAGGTTGTCAGACAACCGGAGGTTTTAAATTATGGATTACATTTTAATACGACAAGGTTTGGATTATATTGACCGCGATGTTTGTTTGAAAGGATGGGTAACTCATATCCGTCCAAGCGGTAAATTGGTGTTTTTCGAGATTCGTGACGGATCCGGGGAAATACAGTGTGTCGTTTTTAATGGTGATGTTTCTGAAGATACTTTCAAAATAGCCAAAAATTTGACTCTTGAGACCTCAGTAGCGGTCTATGGTGTCATACGACGCGATAAGCGATCTACGATAGGCTATGAGCTCAATGCGGCCAATCTGGAGATCATTCACCAGCCGGAAGGGGAATATCCGATTACTCCGAAAGAACATGGTGTAGCTTTTCTTCACGAAAACCGTCATCTTTGGCTGAGATCAAAACGTCAGCACGCAATTCAAAAAATACGGTCAACTATTATAAAGTCATCTCGCGATTTTCTTGACAGTCAAGGATTTATCTGCTTTGATGCACCCATCTTTACTCCAGTAGCTTGTGAAGGCACTACTTCACTGTTTAAAACGAAATATTTCAACTCTGACGCATATCTCACCCAAAGCGGCCAGCTTTATAATGAAGCGGGAGCTATGGCATACGGTCGAGTGTATTCATTCGGTCCGACGTTCCGGGCTGAGAAGTCTAAAACACGGCGTCATTTAACAGAATTCTGGATGGTCGAACCTGAGGCCGCTTTTT
>Ga0233431_1006525_pt1 | contig 10473 bp, 6 predicted proteins | sample SI_118_April2016_FD_179867 | JGI IMG/M metagenome (GOLD analysis project Ga0233431, IMG submission 179867) | Seawater microbial communities from Saanich Inlet, British Columbia, Canada - SI_118_April2016_200_MG | ecosystem: Environmental > Aquatic > Marine > Inlet | place: Canada: British...
GGGACACACTCAGGGACAAATGGTCCGCACACGGGGACACACTCAGGGACAAATGGTCCGCACACGGGGACACACTCAGGGACAAATGGTCCGCACACGGGGACACACTCGGGGACAAATGGTCCGCACACGGGGACACACTCGGGGACACACTCGGGGACAAAAACTGACCTTGCGTTGAGTGGGATTTCTCTTCAAATTATGCTTTATCTTATTAATAATTTGGATGATAAAAAACAGCTAATAACTAAAAAAATTAATTTATCTTCTTTGGCTAAAAGCCTAGGAAATCTCCTGGATTCAACAAAAAAAAGTTTAAAAAGATTAAAGAAGAGGAATATTATAAAAACGGTGATTTTTTCTAATAATAGATATGATGGATATACAATTTATAAAATATCTTTTTCCTTTTATAAACTGTTTAAAAAGCAAAAAGTTTGTGACTTTAGTTCTTCTTATAATAATAGTATAAAAGAAACTACTACTATAGAAAAGAAAGAAGAAGTTATCCCCAACAGCAATGGACTTCCAGATGAATGGGAAAAAATAAATTTTGAGCTTTTAGCTCCTCTTGGATTTTCAAAAAACCATCTTTTCGATATCTACGAGGCGAATACAAATACTCCTGAAGCTGTTCAAGAGTCTCTTAACCACTATGCTTGGGGAATTGAGCACAATAGCGAAAAATACAAAAAATACAAAAACCACCTAACCGTGCTTATAGGAAGGCTTAGAAAGGGTAAGATATGGACCGAATCAGGGTATGAGTCCCCCAAGACTTTGGCTTTGAAACAACTGATAGCTTTGAGAGAAAAGGAAAAGAAACAACAAAATGAAATGATCAAGCAACTAGTGGAGCTTGAATTTCCACAATGGGAAAAAGGTCTCAGCGAAGAGGAGATAAGGCAAATTGTTCCAAGTAATGTATCGAATAAGGAGCTTAGCATTGGTTTACTCAGAACTTATTTCAGACAAAAGGTTTTAATCCCAAAGCTGGAAAAACAAGGAAAGATTTAACCTCAGAAGACTAAAACGGTGGATTTGGCACTCATGTGGAAAATGCCGATGCATTTACACACAATCGTTTGGATAATTGTTTAACAATTACCCACAACCCCACCGTTTCAAAATGTGCTTCGGGATTTTTGAGTCCCTTCGCACTGGACCAAGGGAAACGATAATCGAAATGAAGGTTTTAAGCGAAGCTTAGCAACTAGGAGAAGAAAGAATTTTGTCTCAAAATAACGGAGTTATCCACGGGTAGAAAAACAAAAAAATGTCTTCCCAACATCACTACAAAAAAGAAATTCTTCTACCGCGCTTACAGCAGGAAAAAATCATTTCTTCTTAATTTTGTTTTGTTAGGAAAATGGGATAAAGCTTTAAAGCATCATCGCTGCTAAGGTTGTTGATGGTGAGAAGAGCGAGGGCTGATTGAGGGGACAGGCTTCTAAAAATTTGTGCTTCCAAGACCTCATCTCTAACTTCAGAAATTGTTGATCCACCTCCTGAGCTGCCAGAGGATTCACTTCTTTTCTTGGTTTTAGCTTTGCCTGTTAGTTGAGAAATATAATCGATCGTTAGGGGATCTTCGGAGGCCAAGCAGATTTTGTTGCGAAAATTTTGAAGTAAAGCGTAGGCGTAATCTCGATTTGGTGTGGCTGCAAAGATGCTAGCAATGGACTGGGCTGATATTATACCAATCGTTTTGCTGCTTCTGGCTTTATCCCAGAAATTGAGATCAGAAAGTCCGTCTTTGTTGCAGCTGACGATTTCCTGAAATTCATCGCACATGAAAAAAACAGGAAGTTTTCTGTTTTCTGCGTTGTGATGTTTTTGCATGAGGTTAAAAAACCTGAGTTTTATGAAGGTGTAGGCGACTTTTGCTCCTAGTCCCCAGATAGCTATGGGCATATCTACCAAAAAGACGGCTCCGTTTAAAATTCCTTCAATTTCGATTTCTCCTTCGGAGCAGAATGCATCTGCGAGTTCTGGGTGACTGAATGGTGAGAGAGTTTGTGCGAGGGTTGCTTTAACTCCGCTTTTAACTTTTTCATCGAAAGAATCGAAGATGGAGGTTTTGTATTTGTGGTAGACATCGAACAAACGTTTTTGTTTTGGTGAAAGAGTTTTTCTTGTTTCTTGAAGTTTTTTTTCAATGAGTTTATGAGCATCTTTGTCAAAAATATAACGATAAAGATCAACCAGAGTATAGTGTTTAGGGATAAAAGCTAATAGCCCGAGAGCGTTACGAGAAAGCTCTGTAGCAGTATCGATCCAAAACCCATCTAAATTATGCCCATTAGACAGCATTAGAGACGATTTAAGAAAGGAAGAAGCGATTTCGGGTGATAACCCACATAAAAGATTGAAGTTGCTCTGAGAGGGTCCTAGAATGCGAATATGGCGATTTGTACATTTTGCGAAGGTTAGGGTGGTATTTTTAACATCTCCCTTGATATCAAAAATGAGGCCACCACAATTTTGATGAAGCAATTGTAGCAGAAGAGGCTGCATAATGCTAGAAGTTTTTCCAGATCCAATTCCGCCGAGAACAAGAATATTTTTGGAGGCGTCATTGATATCAAGCAAAACATTTTGATCGGGGGCAAGAGCGGATCCATGCCAAAGTTGGGACATTAATCCCGTTGATTTTCCAATAAAAAGCACAAAATCTTTTTCTGTGATGTGAGGCTTTGTTTCAGTTTCTTTTTGTATAGGTTTGATCAGGTAAGGCGAGATTTTAGGATATCGGGTATAGAGCGAACGTACTCGTAACAAGTGCACAAGATAGCCCATATTGTGTTTCCAAAGTCTACGGAAGTGGGTGTCTTTTTTTTCAATGTCGTAGTAATTTACCTGCGTAAGAACGATTACAGTCATAAAAAAAGCAAAATACGAAGCAAAAATGAGGGGTAACGAAACAATCCCAAGAAATCCCCATACTACCACAAGGATAAGACCTAGGACTATAAAAGCAGCAAAACCGAAAATTGCAATGAAAATGTACCAAAAGGCACTTCCTTCAAACTCAAATTCTACCTTTGGAACAGCGCCTTTTTTTAACCCCAAGGGGGCATTTTTTATGTTTGTAAAAAACGAAATATATTTTTCAACTGAGTAAAATTTCATTTAGAAATGGGCTTAAGTCCAAAAAGTTTACGGTCAGAATCGCGAATTAAAAATTTATCCATTAAATTTACTATGTCCTCAAACTTATCATTTTTGTTTGCTTGTTCCAGATAATAAGCACCCACTAAAATCCTCCTTCTTGTGTCGTCTTTACGGGCCTTACTAAGCTCTCTATTTTGCATAAGTTTGATACGAGCATCGAGTGCACAACGTCTCCTTTTTAAAACATCCAGTTTGGATTCCATAAAGCTCCATAATCACAAAAGCAACCTACCACAAAGTGTCACACCGTACAACACAAAAGAAAAAAACATCAGGAGAAACCAAAAAACAAAAAGCAAAAAAACGAAGGGGCAGTAAAGGCAATGAAAAAAGGAAGCCCAGTCTAACGAGAAGGAGTGCACGCTTATATGTTGCAAGCAACATGTTTTTGTAGTATAGCCTATAGCAGTAAGGGGTAAAAGTATAAGCTAGATATTAATAAATCAATTTAGGATTCAAGAAATGACCAAACACAACAAGCCAAAAGTAACAGTAGAAGAATTAACCAAAGCACACGAAAGACTAGAGAAATTTTCAAGGAAGCAAAACAGTATGCAAGAACAAATGATAATAGTTAAAGCCTTTGAAGTTTGCTATGAGCTTGCGTGGATATTGATAGAAAAAGCAGTCCTTGATGAAGGCATATGCGTTAATTTTCCGAGCAATATTTTTGTAGAAGCTGCAAAATGCAAACTAATAAAAAGGCCCCAAATATGGTTTGGCTTTTTAGCAAAGAGAAACAAAATTTCACACTGTCGTGATACAGAAACAGTTGAAGAAATTATAGAGATAATTCCTACTTTTAAAAAAGAGATGGAGGATTTAATAATGGTACTAAAAAAAGAATATGAAAAAGCTAACTGATATAAAAAAAAGATCAAAAGATGCTCTTAAATAATATTATAAAAGCAAAAAAAAGGGGGTTAGATGTCTGTTATTGCGACAAAATATTGTAAAAAAAGAAGGTTTTTAAAACAAAATTAGAAAAATTTTGCGCAGGAAGCGAGCTAGTTTTTGTAGACAAAAAGAAATATAAAAAGACTTTTTTAAGACAATAAGAAGGCAAATTAATGGCAATATATCACTGTAGTGTAAAGACAATTGGGAGGAGTGGTGGTAGTTCAATTGTAAACAGTGCTGCATATAGAAGTGGGGAAAAGCTTTATGATGTGCAGTGTGATAAGACCTTTTTCTATTCAGGTAAGATTCTAGATGTAATGCACAAAGAGGTAATGGCCCCTAATAATGCTCCTGAGTGGGTAAAATCAAGAGAGAAGCTATGGAATGAAGTAGAAAAAGCAGAAAAAAGAAAAGATTCGCAGCTTGCAAGGGAAGTTGAAGTATCGTTGCCAAGAGAATTTACAAACGATCAGAACATAGCTTTAGTTAGAGAGTATGTAGAAAGGGAATTTGTAGATAAGGGTATGGTTGCGGATGTATGTCTTCATTACGGAAAAAGAGGAGATAATTATAATCCTCATGCGCATATTTTACTTACGATGAGGAATATAACAGAAGATGGTTTTGGAAAAAAGAATGTTTCTTGGAATTCAAGAGAATTACTTTCTCAGTGGAGGGAGTCATGGGCAGGGGTTACCAATAAGCATTTAAGTTTAAATGGTTTTGAAATAACGGTTGATCATCGATCATTAGAGGCTCAAGGAATAGATTTAAGGCCGCAAAATGTAGAGTTGCCGAATGATGCCAAAGGTAGATTAACGGATCAAAGGGAAAGGCAGCTTGAGATCATGCGAGAGAATGGGGAGCGGCTGAAGGAAAAACCAGAAATAGCGCTTGATGCAATTACCAGATCTAAGTCCACATTTACCAATAAAGACATAGCTAGATATCTTCATAGTAGGACCATAGATGGGGAGCAATTTCAAGAGATTTTTGGCAAGATTAGATCTCACGAAAGTTTAGTTAAGCTTGCTGAGAGGGAGGGTAAAGATATATACACTACAAAAGAGATGTTAGATATAGAAAGAACAATGTTTAGAGATGTGAGCCAGAAGTCAGAGAGCGGTAAATTTAGGATTAATGATTTTAGTATTGGGCAGGATTTAAGTTTAGAGCAACAAACTGCTGTAGAATATTTATGTAAGAACAAGGATTTTAGGGCCGTAGTTGGTTATGCGGGAACTGGTAAGACGCATATGTTAAGTGAAGCGAGAGAAATTTGGGAGAAGAACGGGTATAAAGTTAAGGGAGCGGCCCTATCTGGTATGGCGGCTCAGGGACTTATGAGGGGATCTGGTATAGAAAGCAGGACCGTTGCGAGAAGGCTGATAGATTGGGAGAACGGCAGAGATAATCTTGGAAAGAAAGATATATTGGTTATAGATGAAGCTGGGATGCTTGGTACAAGGGACGTTGCAAGGGTTATGAGAGAAGCTCAAATTAGTGGGGCTAAGGTTGCTATGCTTGGAGATCCTCAACAATTACAGGCGATAGAGGCTGGTGCTGCATTTAGAGGAATAGTTGAAAGAGAAGGATGTTTGGAGATGAGTGATATACGCAGGCAGAGTGTAGATTGGCAACGTGAAGCAACGCGAGATTTTGCTATGGGAGAAGTGGATAGGGCACTTGATCTCTATAAGAATAATGATAAGGCGCACGAATGTGAACACAAGTCTTTGGCTGTAGAAAAGATGGTAGAAGCCTGGAGTAGAGACAGAAATGATGAGGAAAATAGTATAATGCTTGCTTACAGAAGGGCAGATGTAAAAAAGCTCAACGAAAAGGCAAGATTGGAGTTGCGGGAGAAAGATGAGATTGGAAGGGGAATAGAGTTTGAGGTGGAGAACGGAAGAAGAGAGTTTGCGGAAAAAGATCAGATATATTTTTTAAGAAATGACAATGATTTAGAGGTAAAAAATGGGACTTTAGCTAAGATTGTGTCTATTAATAAAGAGGGGGATATAGGAGTAAGTATAAAGGAGCCCTCGGGGGAGAGAGAGTTACTGTTCAACGTGAAGGATTATAATCACTTAGATCATGGATATGCCGCAACGGTACATAAATCTCAAGGAGTAACGGTTGATAAGAGTTATGTTCTTGCTTCAAAAGGATTTAATCAACATATCGCGTATGTTGCAATGAGTAGACACGTGAAGGATACGAGTATTTTTTGGGGTAAGGATGATTTTGAGAAATTTTCTGATTTAAAAAGCCAGTTATCATTAGAGGCTAAAAAGGATAATGCTCTTGATTATTTAGAGAGTGCAAAGGATTTTGCAGACACAAGAGGAATTTGGGGAACTTACAAAGATATCTGTGTGAGGGGAAATCAGATTTTTGCTCAGATAAAAGATGTAGTACAAAGTTTTACCTCTCGTATAAAGGGTGAGCTGGCAATAGAGCGTTTAGAAGAGAGAAACCAAGTTAATAAAGGAATAGAAAGCTTGTCTAATAAGTACGGACGTGAAATAGATAGGGACATACAAATTGGTGAACAGCTTCAATATTTTGGAAATGAAAAAATTGCAGACAAAGATTATGCGCTAATGGTGGGAGATGAAATAAATAAGTTAAAGTTAATTCCTTTAGATAAATGTCAAGACCTTCATATTGGAAACGAGGGTGAAGTACATAGATTAAAGGATAACGATTATGTTGTGTCTCCTTCAGAGAAGGAATTATGGTCTCGTGAAGTAAATGATATCAAGCAAGAATTTGGTAAGTCTGTAACTATAGATATAGAGAGAGGAGATGTTGGCATATATAGAGGCGAAATAAAATTTAGAGATAGAGAGTATGCTTTAATGGAAGGGTATGATAAGGTGGCTTTGGTTGAAAGGGATATTTGTTATAGAGGTATGAAGGATGGCGATTATATGAAGATAGAAAAATCAGATCAAAGTTTGGGGAAAGAAGAACTTAAAGCTGTGCATGATATAAAGACACAAAAACAGATGGAGCGTGAAAGGACAAAAGAGCTTGAAAGAGATAGGGGAATAGAACTTAGCATATAATGGGAAGAATATGAAAGAAGAAATGGAAAAATATATAGATGAATTGTATGAAATACATAAAGAATCTAGTAATAGGATGATAGAGTTGACAAAGGATAACAAAGAGATTTTAGAAAAATTGGAAAGTAAGGTTTTTAGTCATGTTGAGGATATTAAGTGGTATAGCAAATTTTTTATGTGGTTACAATTAGCGATGGCAATAATTTTTGTAGGTGGAATGTTTTTGGCTTTGTTAGGTTTTAAAAGGGATTTTGATTGGAAGCTTGCCATAACATATAAAGCTGCTGAGGAAGTTAGGGAAACGCAAATAGAGCAAAATGAGGTTTTAAAAGAGTTGAAAGGGTTAAGTAAGGGGGAATATACGGGAAAGAAAATAGAGGGTGAAGAAAAGGAGCAAGAGATTGTAAAAAAAGAGAAAAACCCCGGAAATAAACAGTTATGATAAAAAAGAATCTTTATTCAAAGTTTGTTAACAAGATATTGTTTTTCTTTTGGTTTAAAAAATTACCCAGGGTACCTCAGCAAACACAGATTGCTTTGTAGTTAGGAATTGTGTATAAGATTTTAAAAGAAGGTTGTATTTATAAAAAATGATAGTAAGAACTCTTTTTTCAAAATGCATAAATAATCCACTTAAACCTTTTGGAACGCAATGAAAATATCAATCAATTTTAATATTAAAAAATTTTTTCTCATATTACTTTTATTTTTGGGATTGTTTGTAATAGATATAATTTGGCTAGAATTAATTCCTGTAAAATGGCTGCTTAAAGTTCTTTTTGCTATAGTTATTCTCTCTATTATAATGATTTCTGTGATTACTTTTATGCTAAGAAAAGCAGTTAAGGTAGGTATAGGGAAACAAGTTTTTGTAGGCTTGTTATTGATAATAATTGGGATAATAGCGCAAGGTTTATTTTTTTATTCAGGAAAATTTAAGTTTGAAGCTTTTAAAAATCAGAAAGAAGTTAGAAATTATTTTGAGAAACATTACCTTATTGGTTCAGATGCAAATATTGTATTGTCTGATTTAAAAGAAATAGGAGCATCCTGTGTGGTAGATAAAAATAAATTAAAAAGAGATTTTAATTATAAAGATGTATACTTTTGTCACTATGTTAATAGCTTTATTTCACGGAATCCAGGTTATTTTTATAACATCTTTATCTATGTTGATAGTGATAATAAATTAGTAAATATTTTTATAACAAAACACTTTAATTGGGGGTAAAAATGAGTATAGCAAAGATAGAAATTAAATCGAAACCTATTCCTGGTTCTGAAAGGTTAGGTAAGTTTGCTCCACATCATTTATTTATTATTTATACGGATAGCTTAGGACAGGAAATAGCACTGCGAGGAGGACCAGGAACTCCTGATTTTAAGGGAGCTTTTTTAGGGAATATTAAAGTAACTAAACAAAAATATGATAACAATCATATTGATTATTACAAGGATGCTCCTGCGATGATAATTGCAACGGGAACAGATGCAGAGATGCAGTCTTATGTAGATAAAATGCAAGAAAGAGGAAAAAAAATTAATGAAGGAGAGCATGATTATAAAATTTCTTTGTTACCAGGACATGAACAAAATTCAAATACTGTTATTAGGATTCTTGTAGAAACAGCAGGTTTGAAGGCAAAACTTCCTCAATTTAAAAGTGGGGAAGAAGTATGGGCTCCTAGTTTTTATTATACAATAAAAGATACGCCATACGATATAAAATCCAATGGCAAATATTATTTAAAGGTTAATGCAGGTGATCCAACAAAAGCTTCCTGGATTCACAAAAAGACGGAAGAAAAAGTTTTAACTGTAGAAACAGGACTAAAAAAACATTCTGATGGATCAATTCGTGTATTGGGTCCAAGTAAAGAAGCTATAATAAAGTATTATAATATACATCCTGATCTTATAAAGGAGGCATCAACAGGTTACGAATCTAGCAAAAAGCTCACTGACGAAGAGCGTGCAGAATATATACATAAAGTACCTAGGGATAAGGAATTTATTAATCCAGTTTTATCGGGTGAACGTCCGAGGGAGTTTATAATTGTACCACCAAAAAGCCCAACAACCGTTGTTGAGACGCATAGTCCAGGAAAAGAAGGAAAAGGACAATCGGATACAAGTGATAGTTGGGTATCCGACTTGTTAAAAGAAGGACTGGGAACGCTAAGAGAAGGGTTGCGTATGCTAGGTGAGTCTATAGACCGCACAACAGATGAAACCTTTACTGCCGCTGAAAATAAGGAGAGTTTTAGTGATCAAGGGAATACTGCTGACACGCATCGTTTTGGTAGTGGTCCATGGAGAGGAACAGAGCCTAGTACAAGTTCTAGAGAATACAAAGTAAAAAGCGGAGACACCGTATGGAAGATAGCGAAGGACCATGGAATGGGCGTGGATGAGTTGTTATCAGTAAGTGGTAATGAATATTTGCAACAACACAGGTATCAAGATGATTTTGGTAGAGACAATATAAGAATTCAGCCTGGACATAAGGTTTATGTTCCTAATGCACACGACTTTTCTAGTTATGTTTGGCAAAGGCAGTCTAATTATGGTTCTCCGATTGAGACAACCAGTGGCTTATATGATTTTTTGAGTCCGTTTAATAAAGGGAGTTACTCGTCGGTTTTTTCTTTAGATAAATATCTTTATTTTCCTTTTAATGGATATGGTAATTCTCATTTTTATAATAAAGATTATGCAGTTGTGATGGATAGTCTACGAGGAGTGGAGTTCACCTCTTGGCGACAGGATGATTTTTCTAAATACAGTCAGGATTATAGTAAAGAATATGGGGAAGAAAAATTTAAAGCCAGAGAGGGAGGTGAAAGAGAAGGTAGTTTTCATATGCCCAGACCTGAATATTCTGGTAGGCAATATTCAAACCCGGTTTTTAGTTCACAAGGCTTTAATTTTGATAGATATAGTAAAGGATATGAGATTGTATATGGAGACGATTCGGTAGCACTTAGAGGAAAATTTGGGGAGCTTAGCTTTGGAAGAGGTGGTGATGGTTTAGATATGTTTGGCACGGGCACAGGCTTTAAAGTGCTTTTTCCTATAGTGTTAGATTTAAATAATGACGGCAAGATACAATTGATCAATCTGAAGGATTCACAAGCTTTTTATGATATCGATGGTAGTGGTTTTTTAAAAAACCTTGGGTGGATAGGTAAAGAAGATGGAGTGCTTGCTATAGATATTAATGGTGATAAAGCTATTAGTTTACCAAGAGAAATTTCATTCAAATTATGGCATAAAGATGCCAAAACTGACTTAGATGGACTTAGACTTGCCTTTGATAAAAATA
>Ga0233431_1006529_pt1 | contig 10466 bp, 7 predicted proteins | sample SI_118_April2016_FD_179867 | JGI IMG/M metagenome (GOLD analysis project Ga0233431, IMG submission 179867) | Seawater microbial communities from Saanich Inlet, British Columbia, Canada - SI_118_April2016_200_MG | ecosystem: Environmental > Aquatic > Marine > Inlet | place: Canada: British...
CCAAACGTCGCCTTCGTGGTGATAGATCGATGGCTGTGCAACTCCTTTCATTTTGCAGGCTTCTGGGAGGATGTGTTCGAGTAGTCCGAGTTCGTAGAGCTCTTCGAATCCTTTTTCTGCGTTATCGCCCATGATCATTTTGTTCAGTTCGTCGCGAATTCTTTCTTTTGAGATTTTTTTAATGAGTGCTGCGTTTTTGTGAATCGCTTGATATGTGTCTGGGTGATATTGGAAGTTGAAATTGTTTTTGAATCGGACTGCTCGGAGAAGTCGCAGGTGGTCTTCTTTGATTCTTTCTTCTGGGTTCCCAATGAACCTTACTAGTTTTTCTTTCATGTCTTTTTGGCCGTCTAGGTAGTCGATGACTTTGTCTTCTTGAGGGTCGTAAAACATTGAATTGATCGTGAAGTCTCTGCGTTTTGCGTCTTCTTCTGCGTTTGTATATTCGATCGCATCTGGTCTGCGGCCGTCTGAATAACCACTATCTGAACGGAAGGTTGCTACTTCGAAATTGTGTCCGTTTTGGACAGCTAGGATCACTCCGAATTCTTTTCCGATAGGGATTGTATGTTCGAGCAGGTCTTCTATTTCGTCTGGTTTTGCTGAGGTTACGATGTCGAAGTCTTTTGGCTCAACCCCGAACAACATATCGCGAACACAGCCGCCCGCCCAGTAGGCTTCGTGGCCGGCTTTCTTGAGTGTTTCTATGATTTGGATTGAGGTGGGTTTCACGGGGTTTATTATAGCATTATGCTTTATCGATTTTCTTTTTCTTTTCAACTAGATTTTCTGGATTTCTTATTAGATTTTGTAAAGATCCTCTTTCTTTTTTGCCCACATTTGCTGTTCCGATAAAACCAATGCCTTTTTTCCCATCAAACTTAACTCTATATATTATCTTGTCATCTTTATCATAAAAATCAAAATTAAATATTTCCTTCCATCCTCCAACACCTTTTTTATATCCTAGCAGCTCGTACCAAGGACCATTTTTTGACTCTGAAAAATCTAAAACACTTGAACCTTTGTCCAGAGATCTTACTCTCCAGAACGTCCCGTCTCCTGCTTCTACTAGTGAGATTACGTTCTGATTGGTCTCAATTTTTTTTCCCAATCTCGGTCTTGCTTTTGGTTTTTCTGCAAGCTTCTCCTCCGCTTCTGTTGGTTCTACTTTCTCAACTAGGTTTTTTGGGTTAATTATTGTGGCTTTCGTGGTGCTAATATACCTAACGCCTTTCTTATCAAAATAAACGCTGTATGCACTATTATTGTTCTCGTCATAAAAATCATAGGAACCACTATCATATTTATATCCACCTTTTCCTTCTTTAAAGGGAGGCAGATTGTGCCAAGGGCCATCTTGTTTCTCTGAAAATTCTAAGTTAGCAACCTCCTCAACAACCCTAACTCTCCAAAAAGTACCATCTGCTGCTTCGACTATTGATACAAGTCCTTTTTTGGTTTCAATTTCTTCACCTAATCTAGGTCTTAATTTTGGGTTTTCTGCGACTTTTTCTGGGTCCTTCTTGTCACTTTCAACCTTTAGGCCTTTCTCGAGATATTCTACAATAGGCTCAACAGCTGCTTTTGCCAGCATTTCTTCTTGTGCGCGAGGATCAAGTAAATTTTCAGGCTTTGATGGATTGGACATTGATCCTGGTTCTCCATTGGCAATATTCTTACTACCGAAGGTTTTAATTTCTCCGTATTTGTTCACTTGTATCTTGTATGAAGATATGTGGTTTGAATCTAGTATCACCAGTTGGTCACTGTCTTCTCCTTTTTTTATTTCTCTTATGTTTACGTGGTACCATGGCCCCTTTTTTGACTCTGAAAATTCCATTTGGAATTGATTTTTGTCAGTCACTCTTACCCTCCAAAAAGTCCCATCTTCTGCTTGCACTAATGATCTTATGTTTTTGTTAACTTTCACTCTTTCACCGAGCATTGGCCTGTGTTTTTGTTTTACTGCGACTTTTTCTTTATCCTTTTTTTCGTCCTTTCCAAATTTTTCTTTTAGAGTGAGCATTTGTTTGTACAGAGTTTCATAACGCTTTTTATATACTTCTTCGCCTTTTGGTATGTACTCCCCATTACTTATCATTCCTGCGTATTTCAAGTTCTTAAGAAATGGTTCACCTAAATCAACTTCCTCGATATTCCCTGTATCTTCATCGATGTGATAAAGGATGTTTTCCCCTATGATTTGTGCATATAACGTGTTGTTTGTAGTATCCGTTCTTACAAATGCTTTTTTAAGTTCTCTTACGTGCCTGAGACCATGGACCCGTTCTTTTGACTCTGCTGGGGCGGTTATTTGTTCTTGTTTAGTTGTTTCTTGTTTTGCTGGTTGTTTTTTCTTTCCTCGCTCAACTGTTTTTGATTTCTTTTGTTTAGTAACCTTCACTTTTCTTTTATAGTTTTTTCCTCTCGCCCTTTCTCTGATGACTGCCAACCTTCTCTCATCCTCTCTATCTACTTCTGCTTTTCGAACTGCTTCTAGTTCTTCTTTTGTTACAAGTGCTAACTCTTCTTGTCCCAAATGTTTATTTGCTTCGTTTTCTTTTTTTAGTTTCTTCAGGGCTTTGATGACCAATGCTTTGCCAACAACTCCCCCATTCTCCAATATTGTGTTTGAATTTTCCAAAATTAAAGTCGCATGTTTTTCAACAAGCTTTGCAATAAAAATGCCTCCTATATTTGCGTGCTTAACTATTGCAGGCAGATTATCAATAATTGCCTGTGGATTATCTTCCAATAGCTTTCGTAGAGTCATCCTTATTTGATTTCTCTCCATCTTCCCAAAATCTTTGATTAATTCTTCTGGATTTCCCTCAATTCTTTTCGCCATATCATCTTCTTTTGCTCTTTTCTCTCCTAATGTTAGTTGTCTTGTAAATTTCAATTTCATTTTGTTTTTGACCACCCTATCGTAGATTTTTGATTGAGGGACTTTTCTACCGTTGATTTGTGTTAAATGTCTTAAATTTTGATTGGCAAATAGATTGCCGATTGTTAGGTTGTCGTTTACTTTCTTTATTGTTTGTTCATCTTTTACGCCAAGTAATTGCATTAGCTTTGATAGATCTGCCTCCATTTCCACTTCAGTGAAATTCTGTGGCACTTTTTTTAGCCCAATTATTGATTTGACTAGATCTCTGTTTTTCTTAAAGAAACCTCTTAGTCCTTCTGCCTTTTTGTCTCCGTCTTCCGCAAGCGCTAATGCAAAATCTAGTTTTAATTTCTTGTATTTTGGTAAGTCGATATTTTCTACAATCTCTTGATGTTTTTTTAGATGTTTAGCTTTTTTAATATCAACACCTTCTTCGAGCACATTCACGAGTGTTGAGGCTTCAAGAGTAGACTCTGCTTCAATATCATAAATTATTGAATCAATGTGTGCTTCTGCTGCCTCTTTTTTTGCGCTCAATTTCTCTTCCATTGTCCCTGAAATATCCTCTATTTTCTTTTGAAACTCTTCCATTTTTCTTTTTCCGTATCGTCCTTTTTCTCCTGAAGACTCAAATTCCTCCATAAAATCGGTAACTTTCTCGATGTTCTTTTTGCCTTTTTTCACAGCTTCTTTTACTCGGTCTCCCCAATCCAATTCTGTTCCCGTTGCATCCGCTTTCTCGTGTGGTTTTTCCGCTTTTTCCACGGTTTCTACTAGTTTTTTTTCATGTTTTTCTAAAGACATTTTATAGGTTAGATAATGATGTATTTAAGTTTTTTTCCGCCCTTACGTCTTCTTTTTTCTCTATTTCGCATGTAACATTCTTTAAGAATTTTTTTTCTTCTTTTTCTATTTGTTTTCGAGCTTGTTCGTAAATTTCCCTGACATCTAATGCTTCTTTGATTCCTTGTTTTTGTTCTTCCGTTAATTTGTCAAAATTTACGAGAAGTTTCTCTTTTTGTTCGTTGGAGATTAACGCCGAATTTTCTATAAGTTTTTTCAAGTCCATCCGTCTATTCTACCATATTTTAAGCCAATTTTCAATTGCCTGGAGAGGTAGATTTCATTGGGTTAATTACACATTATACTTTACCTTTTGTTTGTTTTTGTTTTTCTTTTTCTGCTATCTCTAGATAATGTTCTGGTCCATCAGTTTCGATAAATACCGCAGGATCTTCCTTTTCGAATAACCTTCCTTCGGCTTTGTATACGTTGTCAACTTTTATTGGATCGCCTTTTTTAGATTCATTTAAGATTGCTTCTAGAAAGAATGAATCTATTTCCTTTCCACCACTCCATCCTGGTCTAAAGTTATTTGCGCATGATATTCCTACCCTAGGTTTCTTTTTAACACCTTTTTTCTCCAAGTATCCATATAGATTCAATATATAATTATAAGAGTAACATGCTGAAATAATTATATTTAAATCCTCTATTTTTCCATTTTCTATTAATGCATCTCCAAGCTCTTTGAAATTTATTGCTATATCATTTTTTTTCAGACCTCTGTTTAGATTATCCGCAGTATTTTCGTCTAAACCTAAATTTTCTGGACTACCATGTCCTGAAAACAAGACCGTTGTTGGTCCTTTTGCATTTGCTATTGAATAGAGGGTTAAAATTTTCGTTGTATTATTCTTGTCTTTGCTCCCTAATAGTTTGTTCAAGTATTTTGTGTTAATTCCCCCTCCATGATCTTCATGCCATTTTGTAATTTTTTCTGTTATTATTTGCTTCTCTTCCATTTTAACTCCCTTCTCATTGGATAATAGTTTCTCTTTCTTACCTCCTGCTCCTTCAAAAATTTTCTCTACGATGTTTCCGTTATCGAACCTAGATTCCTGATGGGTGAATAGAATCAAATTTGTTTTCGCTCCAAACAATTCAACATTCCTACTTTGTTCAAATTTTTTGAATATTTTTTCTCCAATTTCCTTGACGTTTTTATTTATATTTTCGTCAGTGATATCCATTTTGTTTTTTTCAATAGCTCTGAATGTAACTTGTGCAAGTGATATTGCGTTCATCCATGTTATCTTTCCTGCTTGTTTCTTAAGCAAATTCTGAAATGATTCTGAGAAAAATACTAGGTTGAACTCAAGGCATGTTGTTGATACTAACTTAAATCCGCGTTCATAATGTTCGGACCTCTGTGTCCATACTGCGCTTGCTGAATTCATTGCCCTTATGTAAGTTTTAAACTTACCTTCATCTATTGGAAATTGATCTACTGATATTGTCATTGTTGGCAACTTGAGAGCTTCGTCTGCGAGCTTTAATTCTTCTTCATGCTTTTTCCACAATGCTAAAATCTCTTTATCGTCTGGGTAGTAATGTATTAATAATGAATAGTGTTTCTTGAATTTCATAATGCTTGACAAGGCATAATAATCTAGATTTTTTATTATCATTTTTTTTCCATATTCGCTATTCATGAGGTTGTAGTGATATGGAATAATATATTCTGGGTCTGAATATGCCATATTTTTCAGTATGTGTTTGAAATCTGCCTCTTTGAAAAAAGGATAATCTTCTATCTGTTTCAAGTATTGTGGCAACAGGTAATCCTTAGCTTCGGCTACAAGTCCTTTTACCACCTTGTGCACATATTCTTCTGCGTAATCTATACCTTTCAATCTTTTTGCCATGGAAAGTATCTCTGTTTTATCTTTCTTTAGTAATTCTTCCAGTGTTTCTTTTAGAATTGTTCTTTTTTCTCCACCTGATTTTTCAAGAGTTTCAGCTGTACTGAGGATGGCACTTAACTCCTGGGGGTTTGTTTCGCTTATCTTTTTTTTGATTGTTTGCTGGTCATTTTTTTCGCTCAAGCCTAAGATTTTATCAACTGCTTTAAGTAAGTATTCATCTTTCCATTTGTATTCCTTGAAACGATTCTCGAAATAAATAATTGTTTTTGGATCTTGTTTCAACATTGTTTCTACTATAACTTTTAGAAATTTTTCTTTTTGTTTTTTTTCAATACGATCGTTATGGGTCACATAACCAATTGCGTTTTCAGGGTCAACTTTGAAACATTTTAATATCATTGGTTTTGCCCATTCGTATTTCGTTAGATGGTCTATTCTTCTCAAAATACGTGAATATCCCGGAGGTTTTTCATTCATCAAATAAGACACCGCTTTTTTTATTATCCTTTCTCCTTCTTTTTTTTCGGAGAGCTTTTCTATTCCGTCCATTACGTGTCTCGCCATGTTGCCATCCATTTTTTCGTTTAGAAACAACTCCTCTTCCATTTTCTCAACATCATCTCCTTGCTCATATCCGTCCAGAATATCATCAATAACTAATTCAATATCGAGTTCTGTTTCCTTTCTTAAATTTTCTTTGATTTTTTCTACTTCTTTTTTGAAATATTCTTGTTTTTTTTGTTTGTATTCTTCTCTCTTGGTTTTTGATGAGAATAAGTTGGCAGTCCTGTCTATTGAACGCTCAACATCATTAATAGCGTCCTCAACTCTATTGCTCCAATCTCTGTATTCTAATTCGTTCTCCTTATCTTTTTCTTTTTTATTAACGTCTTCAATCAGAGCCTTATATTCTTTGGCGTTTTTGGATTCCTCCCATTTTCGGCCTCTTTCAAGTCCCATTTTTTATAAGTTATTCAATTCTTTTTCCAAGTCTGACTCTGCACTCTGTTTCTCTGTTGTTTCTACATCTTTTCTTATATCTTTAACTATTTTTTTTCCTGTTTTTTTAATTGCTTCTATTGCTCGCAAACTTGCTGGACCGACATTCAGAGCTTTTTCTAATTTTTGTTTCTCCTGTTCTGTTAATTTATCGAAAATTCCCAGAAGTTTTTTCTTCGAGTCTGGATTGATCAAATCGCTCTTTTTTATCTTTGTTTTTAGGTCCATATTTATGGCTTGACTACTGTGTTATTATACCATACTTTGTGGTCCGTAGGAAGGGTTGACTTGGTCAAGCTTTTGATGTATTGTTCGCTGCCTGTAATCTATAAACATTAACAGATGTCAGAAGGAATAATTAGAGACGTTGCCGCTCAAGAAATCACCCCTCATTTGTATGAAGTTGATAAACCCAGAGTTTTGGCTCCTGGGGCGTGTATTACACACCAAGGAGTTGAATTTACTGTGATCGAAGTCGCTGACGATATTCGCGCTGTAATGATGCGTCCTACAGATATTGAACCTGGTGAGGAAAACCTGGTTTCTACTATCCAGAATGGATATACGATGCCTCCTACTTCAGTGATGGGAGAGAGATTTATTGATCCTCTTGCAAGAAAACTAAAAAAACACCGTGGTGCCGCTGTCCTTTGGTCACCTTATGGACGTGGTAGTGAGAATCCAAATGAGCGAATTGGCCGAGTTACGGCTGAACAAATGAGGCAGGAGTCTGCTAGATGTTTGAAAGCGATATTGGCCAATGAAAATCTCAATCAAGATCCTGAAAGAAGAATTGTCGGTGGGCATAGTTTTGGTGGACAAACCAGCCTTGTTTTTACTGGTGATCCTGAACATTATGGATTTGATAATGACACTTTTGATGGCGCTTTGGCGTTTGCTCCGATTCCAATTCCTGATTCTAGAATGATAACTGCTAGGAGCTCTTTTCGACCTAATATCAATTTATTCACAGGTCCCGTAAAAACTGGGACTATTCCTGTCGTGAAATCATTGGTTACTGGGAAAGGAGTCCAATTTTCTCAGAGGGCAGCTGAGGACTTCTTTTTTGAGGGCGTTGACCATCATGGGCAAGAAGAAGTTTTGAAAAGATTATTTGGAGATTCTGCTGTTTATTTTTTACAAACTCTGATTTCTAATTCTTCTAGAGCTGTTGTGGCTGATTTGGATGGGAAGACTGTTAGAATCGTAACTGCCGACTACGATCCGATTGTTACCACTCATGCATCGGCTGTTACCGCTTCTCATTTGAGGAAACATGGTGCTGATGCTAAGGATCTGTGTATTCCCGGCGGGCATTTCAGTTCTTTCTATAGTGAGGACTTGCCCCTTGAGAGACCAGCCATTAGAAAAGGTATTGTCATGGGAGTGAATCAAGAAGCCATAGATGTTGTCTTTTCTGGGCGTTAATTGTAGTCTTTGAGCATGAAAATTCTAGGCATTGAAACATCTTGTGATGAGACTGCTTGCTCTATCGTTGAGGACGGGGTGAAGGTTTTGTCGAATGTTATTGCTTCGCAGGTCGATATACATGCTGCGACTGGTGGTGTTGTGCCTGAAGTCGCTGCTCGTGAGCATATTTTGAAGGTCGTTCCTGTGATTGAGGGGGCTCTGGCCGAAGCGGGCCTTGAGTGGGCTGATATTGACGCCGTAGCTGTGACGAAAGGGCCTGGGCTGATAAGTTCGTTGATTATTGGGACTTGTAGTGCGTCTGCTATTTCTTATGTGATGGATAAGCCTGTGATTCCGGTTCATCATATTGTTGGGCATGTTTATGCGAATGCACTGGATTCTGGTTCGGCTGATGGTTTGGAGTTTCCTTCGTTGGTTCTCACTGTTTCTGGGGGACATAATGAGATTATTTTGATGCGGGACTATGATGACTTCGTGATCCTTGGCGAGACTCGTGATGATGCTGCTGGTGAAGCTTTTGACAAGGTTGCTCGAATTTTGGATCTTGGTTATCCGGGTGGGCCTGTTATCTCTCGAGTCGCTATCGATGGTAATCGCGAGGCTTTTAAATTGCCTCGTTCATATTTGGAGGCTGGGAGTTTGGATTTTAGTTTTTCTGGGTTGAAGACTGCTGTGCTGAATGAAGTGAAAAACTACGTGCGCAAAAATAATCCTGACAAAGAATTTGGTAATTATTCTCAGATTGGAAAACTTTTGCCTGATAAATTCAAGGCTGACTTGGCTGCTTCTTTTCAAGAGGCTGTTTGTGATGTTTTGTCTGACAAATTGATCCAGGCTTATTTGAATCTTCAGGATGAAGGGACTCACGCCAAGGAAATTCACTTGGCCGGAGGCGTTTCTGCAAATTCTAGATTGAGAGAAGTTATGACTGCAAAGATCGCCGAGCTCGGAGCTCATATATCGGATGATGCGACTGTGATTGCGCCGCTTTTGCGTTTTCCGAAATCACTCGAGTATTGTACCGACAATGCGGCGATGATTGCAGGTGCTGCTTATTTTGTTTCAGACCGCGGAAAGAGGCTTGATAAAGCGCCTTCCAACGTCACACCGACGACAAGTTTTGACTTGTTCTGACGGATTGAATAAGATGTGTGCATGAAGTTCGCAAAAAAATCTTTCGTTTACATGTTTTTATTAGGAGCTGGAATCGTTCTTTTTGTTAATGTCATCTTGGAGACTGGGGTGAATAATATCATCTCGACTTTGCGGAATTTTTCTATTCTTTATTTTGGAGTTTATTATGTTGTCCAATTTATTAATTTCATTTTTCTCACCTGGAGATGGAAGATTATTTTGAAGCATTTTGATCATTCCCCTCATTTTTTCAGTCTAATTTTGCATCGGATGTCTGGATGGACTGTGAGTTTTTTGACACCTTCTGCACAGATTGGTGGAGAGCCTATTCGTGTGATGCTTTTGGGAAAGGATGGCGTCAGGAAGAGAGATGCTGTTTTTTCTGTTGTAGTTGATAAGGTGATGCAGTTAACTGGGTTGATTATTTTTGTTTTGCTTGGATTTTTGTTTTTGTTATCTAGGCATTTGGTGAGCGGAGATGTTTTTTGGACAATTTCCCTTTCATTGGTGTTCTTCATTGGTCTTCTGGGTTGGTTTTATTATGCGTCGATCAAAGATATTGGCTTCTTCTCTTCTGTTCTCAAAGTTCTGAGGCTTCATAAGGTTAAACGTTTCAAAAAAGCTTATAATAAAATGTTGATTGTTGAGGAGGCTCTGAGAGATTTTTATAAGGGACATTGGCTGAAGTTTGTTTGGTTGCTTTTTTTGTCAGTTTTGTTTGAGGCGTATGAGATGCTTGAGTTCTGGTTGATTGCTCATTTCTTGGGATACAATATGAGTTTCTCGGAGACGTTTTTGCTCCGAAGTCTTCCTTGTTTAGCTTTCTTGGTGCCTATCCCTGCTGCGCTTGGTGTGTATGAAGGAAGTATCGCAGCGGTTGTTTCGTTGCTTGGGTTGCCGTTTAATGCCTTTGTTTTTGCGATGGTTATAAGGATCAGGGATCTTATCAATGTATTCCTTGGGTTATCCCATCTTTCTGGGACTGGAATTACTGCTTTGAGGAGGTATTTTGGTGATAAATTAGGGAAGAGTTGGCTTAGGAAAAAATATTGGAAGTTGTTTGGTTGATTTAACCAAATAAAATGGTATAGTGAGGGCTATAGTTACCCCTTAATCTTTTCTTATGTCTGACAATCAGGGTCCAAAGCGATTCCAAACCCCAAAAGGCGTCCACGATATTCTTCCAAAAGACCATGAGTATCATACATTCATAAAAAAAGTTGTTAGGCATCGATGCAGACAAGCGGGTTTCAAGCGTATCACTACTCCAATATTTGAATTTACTGATGTTTTCAAGAGAA
>Ga0233431_1006530_pt1 | contig 10465 bp, 5 predicted proteins | sample SI_118_April2016_FD_179867 | JGI IMG/M metagenome (GOLD analysis project Ga0233431, IMG submission 179867) | Seawater microbial communities from Saanich Inlet, British Columbia, Canada - SI_118_April2016_200_MG | ecosystem: Environmental > Aquatic > Marine > Inlet | place: Canada: British...
CAGACATTTTTTCGGATCACATGATGCTTTTTCTAGATGAGCCGACAGCAGAATTCATATCAGACATCGGTATAAATGTTGACGGCTTATCGGAAGATTTCACTGAAATGGAATCAGTGGAAGCCACTCCGTTTCTTGATGATATATCAATCGATGCAACTAGGCTAAAGGAAGAACTGTTTTTTCTGAAGGAGAGGATGACCGTTGTAAAAGACCAGATGGCAGATACATTTGAAGAATATGAAGATCTGCGTAAACTATCTGACGATGAGTTTGCGTTATGTCTGGCCAGGGAGAACATCCCCGATGGGCTTGTGCAACAGTATCTCGAATTGAAAGAACAAATTGATGGTGTGGAGGGTCAGCTTGGTGAGGTTAATACTGCTGTCTTCCGTGAGACATCTTCAAAAATAAAATTACCAGAAAGGATTAAGGAGGTGAGTTTTGATTTATTCAAGTGAGTTTTTGGCCACATCCTGGTTCGATATCTATAAGCAGGTTCTTATCCAGAATGAAAAGCTCGGAGACCAGCAGATGAAATCAGAACAGCTCACTGCAGTTGCAACGACTATCTTTATCCAAGCAGGACAAAGAGGTTTTTTGAAACCGGCTCCCATTGATGCGTTCACAAGAGAGCTTCTAAAGATAACAGGTAAAGTGAAGGATAGAATGGTTCAAAAATCAATCTATGAATCGGTAAAAGTTCTTGCTAGTAGTAATGGTGTAAAGGGGGTCGTATGAATCAGATATCAGATACAGATCTAGAACTTGAATACAGAAAAAGGTTTTCTGTTCCGGAAGGCGAGATTGTTTCAGATTCAGTAACGGCTGCCAAGCATTTCACAACTGTCATAGGTGATAGAATGACAGTACGAGAATGTTTTGTAGTGATGTTGCTCAATGGCAGGAATCAGCTGGTATTTACTGAAATACTCTTTGAAGGTACATTGACATCATCGGTTGTTTACCCTCGGGAAATTGTACGGCTTGCAATTACAGAAAATGCTGCAGCAGTTCTTGTTGGACACAATCATCCAAGTGGGAATATGAAGGAATCTTTGGAGGATAGGAAAATCTGTGAGAAGATTAAGAAGGCATTGACCACAGTGGACATTAATTTTCATGATTTTCTCATAGTAATACCTGGGTGTGGAGAATATTCCTCTTTTGCTGACAAAGGATTAATGTAATAAAAGAAAGGAAAGAACTATGCCAGTTTATACTTTTGCCTGTCCGAAATGTGGACTGGCTGTAAATAAAGTTTCACAGTTTCGTGACGCTTTGCCGAAATGTCCGTATTGCCATCTTGAAATGGAAAGGCAGATAAAGTCATGTGGCTTTGTCTTAAAAGGATCGGGATTTCATGGAAATGATTACACTAAATACCAACCAAAACAGAGGAGAAAAATATGCGAATAGGTTTTCAGTTACCGGATGCTGAAGAAGTAGAACCGGAAATAGGTGCTGCCGATCCTGATGATGCAGGACCACCATTTCATGAGGGTCTTTTTGACTTCTTACTAGAACATTGGATCAGATTTGCTACAGTTTATGGGTCATATGCGGCAATTCGCGATTTGATAAGATGTATCTGAGGTTAAGGAAAAGGACTGGCTGAGGCTCGGTTCTTTTCTTTAGGTTAAGATCCTGTCATTTCTCAATTTTGTTTGGTGACAGCATGATCTAGGAAAATTGAAATTTTCCATTTACACAAAATATCTTACACCCTCACACCCAATGATTCAGAACTAATCTTTTGATTCTGACCTTTTTTTTGTTCGTTTTTTAAGCTATCCGACGGTTTGATTCCAAAATGACAATCAATACAAATTGTTTTAAGTATCACTTCTTTTAAACGGCCATTGTGTATCCTCCCACATTCGCTACAGATAGCTTCCACGGATTTAAACATATACGTTAAGTCTAGCATATTTTCATTATTTGTTATTTTAGAAAGATAATTTTTTGAACAGCTTTAAAATCGCCGGAGGTCATCCTTAGAAAGTACATCCCTGAACTCAATTTGCTGGCATCCCAAACAACTTCATGAACACCTTCTTTAATCATTCCATTTACCAACTCAGCAACCTCTTTTCCCCTGACATCAAATACTTTTATCACCACATAAGCATCATAAGGAATATCATAATTAAATGTTGTTACTGGATTGAATGGATTTGGATAGGCTGGATGTAGTTTAAAATCCTCAGGAAGTATTATTATATTTGTAGTTATTGCATTCCCAAACCAATCAACAGATATTGCAGAATAGATTTCAAGATTTCCAGTAAAATCGAAAAGAATGTCAGTTGTCCACTGGAGGGCATCTAAACTATATATAAGTATTGTATCGTCATCTCTTCTATAGTTCCATCCATTTTGAATGGATTGGGGATCAATCGAAAACTCACCTCCTACCTCAAGTTGTAAGCCTGCAAGAGAACCACTGATGTCAATTGAAACCTTGTTACCCCTTTTATAAATATTAGAATAACTAATCGGTAATCCTCTTGACAAATTACCACCCAGAATAATCGGGATCAATTCTACGACATCTTGAATATTTATAAACCCATCAGAATTTAAATCTGCAGTGTACAACTGGATTGGCAATGGCAGTATATCCCCAAAAATCATTCCTATAATCGTCACAACGTCAATTACATCAATCGTTCCATCAATGTTAGCATCGCCAATTTGAACTGGATCAAGGCATGGACCCAATTCAACTGTAAACTCATCCTGTCCTGGACCTGCCGAAAATATTGCATCGGAAAGACATATTTGCTCTATTGATAGTTCATTATATGTCAGAATAGTTAGGACTCCTTCTCCTTGTGGGATGAAATCCCCTGCAAATGAAAAACCAACTATAATATTGTTACCACCAATATCCACTGAAAAACCTGCATCCTCTGCGAGTCCCCCACTTGCACTCTGAAGTGATAGTGTGCTTGATGTATTGTTGAGAACAAATTGGAATCCGTATACAGGGTTGGGACTTGAATTAGATATTAAAATTTCGATTGACTGATTGTTATAATTGATTGTTCCAAGCGAAAGTTGGATGTTGTTATAAACACAACTCCCATCATCATCGGTGCAGTCTTCGCAGTAATTAACGGCCTCCGAGTCTGTGCAGCCATAAATTGAATACTCACAACTTCCATCATCGAATGTAGCTTCTGGGTCATAATTCAATGCTCCAGAATCGGTGCATCCATAACAGATATCTTCTGATATTCCAGTGTCTCCACCCACACACCCACACTCATTTAATACTGCAACACCAAAACATTCGCCATTGCAATCATAAGCACCACCATAATTATCTTGATCCTCAAAATATGAACATTCTATATCAATATCATCGCCACAACAATAGTTACATTCATCTAATGTCGAGGCACCATTATATATTCCGCTACAATCTGAATCGGGCTCGTTAAAATCAGCGCAATCCCCGATTAATATGTTTGGAACTGCGCGTGATGTAACAGAAAATAATACTGAACTAAAACAGGCCGAAATAATTTCATTGGGATTTTCTGAATCTACAAACGTCTCATTGAAATCAAACTCAAGTGTTGCCATTACAGCTCCTTCTTCGCTGTAGGGTAGTATTCCTGCTACACCTGATACATGTCCAGTTTCAGAATCAACGGAGAGATTCAAATCGCTGGAACCCACACCTGTAAGCATAATGCCATCTACGTCAAAAGAGAAATATGTTATTGGAACATTGCATGTGTACATTATCTCAACCGATCCAACATAATTGTCATTATCCGAAATTATTGTCCCAAAATCTATTTGACAATATCCATTTGGTGTTTCGTCACAAATATCTCCGATACCATCAGCATCAAAATCTTCTTGCTCAGGATTATAATGGTTGATGCAATTATCGATATCACCGCAAATATCATCAGTATCAATATCATTATCTGAATCTAATGGGCATTCATCACAGAAATCAGGTATATTATCACCATCTGCATCAGCATTGTCATCACCGCCTTCACATATATCAACATCACCGCAAACACCATCGTCATCGGCATCATTAAATTCATCAAATGGACATACATCACAGACATCACCTTGAGTATCACTATCTGTATCTAATTGGTCATCATTAAAGTCATCGGTGCAATTATCGCACACATCACCCCATAGGTCCCCATCTGCATCAAGATCGTCCAGATCACATAGACCTGTACTTATCGGATCAACTGCAAATACACATAATTCCTGTAGGTCAGGATTTTCAAAATTACTTGGACCAGAAACAATGATTGTATTAATACTGATATTCCTCTGCATACCAACAATAAATTCTACAGTAACGAGAGTTCCATTCCCTTCTGCAAGACCAGTATCATCAAAAATAAATCCGACAATTTCACCATCTGGATTGAAATTGACAATTAGATCTGGATGAAGGCTGGTTGTACCTACAAGTTCTACACCATCAATATTAATTTGGAAGCCGAAGATTGGGACATCACTATTATATACAATATCAAAAAATCCATTTACGCCATCCATATTTGCAAATTCAATAACAGTTTCACCACCTGGACAATCATCACAAACATCACCTTCGCCGTCACCATCATAATCGAGTTGGTCATTATTGGCATCATCTACACAATTATCAATATCTCCACAAATGGTATCGCCATCGATATCATTGTCAAAATCATCTGGACACTCGTCGAGACAGTTGCTTACCATATCTTCTGGAACATTAAAACCGGGTGTTCCCTCTGGGCAGAAATACGTATTGTTTTCGGAACCTAATCCATCTAAATCAATGTCGCTACAATGCTCAATTGTACCTGGACCATCACAAACACCACATTCATCTAAAATTAAATCACCATTATAATTTCCGGCACAATCTGCTGTTGATTCATAAAAGTCTGTACAATCCCCAATCAAAATCATTGGGACCGCTCTAGACGTTACTGAAAATATCACAGAATTAAAACATGAGTTGACAATCTCTTCAATATTATCTGGGTCATTGAAAGTTTCCTCGAGACTATATTCCAATGAAACAAGTAAAGCACCTTCCTCATTAAACGGCAAGATTCCAGCCACCCCCGAAACATGTCCGAACTCGGAATCAATATTTAGATTAAATTCGCTTTCGCCAGCTCCATTGAGTACTATACCGCTTATATCAAATGAGAAATACGTAATTGGAACATTACTGGTATACAGAATTTCTATAATGCCCACTGTTGGATTTAATTCAAAATAATTATTCCCATAATCAATTTGGACATAACCATTGGGCGAATCATCGCATTCATCGCCAAATCCATCTGCATCATAATCATCTTGATCAGGGTTATATTGGTCAATGCAATTATCAACATCTCCACAGATAGCATCATTATCAATATCATTATCATAATCTAAAGGGCACGCATCGCAAAAGTCTGGAGTAGTATCTAAATCAGTATCAACATTATCATCGCCACCTTCACAAATATCCTCATCTCCGCAAATACCATCTGCATCTGCATCATTAAATTGATCAAATGGACATTCATCACAGATATTACCAAACTCGTCATCATCTGTATTTAACTGATCATCATTAGAGTTATTTACACAATTATCACAAGCATCACCCCATAGATCATTATCTACATTTAATTGATCATTATTAGAATCATCAATGCAGTTATCACAAATATCACCAACACCATCAGAATCTAAATCTGACTGATCCTCGTTAGACATGACATCACAATTATCACAAACATCCCCAGCGTTATCATTATCAACATCAGATTGATTTGTATTGAAATCATTTATGCAATTATCGCACGCATCTCCAATTGTATCTGAGTCACTATCTAATTGCAAATGGTCGAATCCAGTCTGAGGGTTATATATATCAGGACAGTTATCTACATCACCACAGAATCCATCCTCGTCAACATCATTTTCAAAATCATTTGGACAATCATCATCATTGTTGTCAACCCAACCTTCAGGAACATTATAACCTGGAGTATCAGAAGTGCAGAAATCTTCACTGTCTCCAGATCCAAGCCCATCTCCGTCAATATCTTCCCAAAATTGGCTAGTACCTAACCCATCACAGACACCGCATTCATCTTCGACTGCGCTACCATTTGGTATTCCAAAACAATCGTATGGAGGCTGATCTACATTGATGCATTCCGCAACTGAATAATCAGGTTCACTACCAAGTGTCCCAAATACTTCACTGATGTTAATACAAACATCTACACCATCGGTATAATCATAAGCAAATTCAAGAGTTGCTAGTGTACCAACCCCACCAGGTAATAAATCGTCGATAGGTGTAAGGAAAGTAGCTGTATTGTTATCTATATCGATAGTCACTGTATTACCGGGCAGATCAGTTGAACCACCGATCAGTGTAAGACTATCCAGACTAAATAATACATAGTTTAATGCTACATCGCTTATAAAATCGAATTGGACTGTTGCAACTTCAGTACCTGAAATATTTAGGTCACCAAATGAGAAAAAGACAAGACCGTTGCAAAAATCATCGGAACTATCCGTGATCCATCCCTCTGGTGCATTATCAGCACATACATTAATAGTTTCAGCCAGACAACCTAGACCGTCTTCATCTATGTCAGAATAGTAATCATCTGGTGCATCTACAAAACACCCACATCCTAAATCATCACTATCTGCCTCATGGCCTGAATATCCCTCTGAACAAACTCCGCAAACATCAATGAATGCTGTCCCAAAACAATCATTATTACAATCTTGGTCAACATTGGGTTCAATACCCGAATTCCCTCCCGTACAAATTCCACAATCATCAAATTCTGCCTCGCCAAAACAATCACCATTGCAATCCATATCCTCATTGTCTATATTGGGAGTTGTACCACCCGCACAGACACCGCAGTCATCTATTAACGCCTCACCAAAACAGATACCAGCACAATCCTGATCAGCATTTTCTTCTAATAAACTTTGTGGCTCAATAAATCCACCAAAACAAATCCCACAATCATCTAAATCTGCAAGTCCAAAACAGGTGTCGGCGCAATCCTGATCACTGTTTTCCTCATGCCCGGATGTTCCACCTGAGCATATACCGCATTCATCAATGAAAGCATCACCATCATCAACACCAGCGCAATCTACTTGAAAGACAGTTATACTAAATTCTTCAGAATCGGTAGCACCACTTCCATCACTTACTGTAATTGTCACTGAACCCGATATTAGTGTTCCTAGAGTAGGAGACCATGTTATTAATCCCGTTTCTGTGACCAACATACCATCTGGTTCATTTGACAGTGAATAGGAATATGTATCTTCGTCCACATCTGTGGCAAGAACCTGGTACTGATATTCTTCTGTAGTCCTGGCTGTAGCATCAGCAGTTGAAATGATTACAGGAGCGTCGTTGATGGGATTAACTGAAACAAATATAACTTCATAATCAAAATCAAAATCTGTGTCAGCTACAGCGATTGTAAATGACTCACTGCCATTATAATCCTGAGCAGGGGTAAAAGTTACAACATTACCTGTAAACGAAGCCCAAATGGTAGATTCATCACCACCAAGTACTGAATATTGCAGTTCGTTTTGATCGTTATCTATATCTGAGGCAGTTGCGGTATAACCAAATGGGGTGTCTTCATCAAATGAAAGATCGCCAATTGCCACGAGAATCGGCGCATCGTTGACCGGGTTCACTGTTGCAGTAAACTGTTGAGCGGCAGTTAAAGCACCATCTGTTACTTCAATAATAACCACAGAGCTACCAAATTGATTATCAGCAGGATTCAATGTAATTGTTCTGGTTACACCTGGAAATTCATCGGGTATGTCAATTGCAAATGATCCGTCTGGGAAGAGTATATTATTACTTACAGATACTGAAACAGAGAGAAAATCACCTGTTTCTACATCCATCGGTGTAAAAGAAACAGAAACATCGTCACCATCTTCATCAACTGCGGCTGGATCGTTAATAGTCTCGAGAGTAGGTGCATCATTCACTGCGGTAACAGTTACATACAAATCAAAAATGGCTGAGTCATAGGTGCCATCATTTACTGTAACAGGAATAATCAAATCACCGTTGAAATCTGTTTCTGGCGTGATTGTCGTTCCAGCGACTGTGTAATTGCTACCACTACTGACAGATAGAGTAAAATCATCTGGATAAGTATTATCAGGATCAGTCACCACCAAATCAGCAAGGGTAATGGTCAAATTAGTTTCCTCAGGAGTACTTAAAGTCATCTGATATTCTATAATTGGTGCATTGTTACAGTTATCAAATAGGCAACTACCGTCATCAAGGTTTGCATTAGGGTCGTAATTACAAGCAGATGGATCTGTACAACCTAGCTGAATTGGCACATTCTCATTATATATGGCTCCATAAATTATTCCATGGTTTTGATTACCACTGATATCAATCGCAATATTACCGCTACCCTCATTAAATGTCCAAAATCCATTTCGATTTTCCTGCATATCCAAATATTGTCCATTGAATAAATCACTTACTTCGCTTTCAGATATTTCCCTATCCCAATATTGAAATTCATCTATGTAACCAGAATACTTATCCATGGGTGAGTGTATTGATGCAGTACCTAATTCAATACCTGTTTGTGGACTGATATCCCCATTATAATTCGATATATCATGAGATGAATCAACTTCGCCATCAATATATATCGTACATGCATTGTCTCTGTCAAAGGTTAGACAGATTAAATGCCAATCTTCGTCGCTAATAATTTGATTACTTGTGCCAAACGCGTAAGAATTGGGTCCTGTGTAATTATCTGTTATCTCATAATAAATCTTTGAATCGGTAACTTTAATAAAATACCACTGATTTCCTAAAATACCTCCTGCTGATTTAGTAATTATATAACCACTGTTATCGGCAGTATTTATCCAAAACGAAATTGAAAAATCTGATAATCCTGGGTTTAGGGAAATGTCATTATCTATTAGTATTATATCATCGATGCCATCAAAATGGATTGAATAATTTCCATTATCAGAATAGGCGCAGCTATTATCATCGATATTTGCATCAGGGTCATAATTGTTTGCAAGAGGATCTGTGCAGCCAGAAACTGATTCACTATCATATATAGAATTTACGTCCAGAGGTGAGCCAAAATCCCAATCGTCAATTCCGTTTGCATATAAGTATGGACTTACAGGAATTTCATTTGCACTCGCCCAATTAGTTGGGTCATTATTATCATTTAGAGGATTAATTAATTCTGCAGCATAACCTCTATTGGAATAACCGGTGGGCCATCCATTATCCTCATTATAATTTACTATATCTTCCTGTTCACCATAAGGTGTTAGCAATTCTATATCATCTATAGACGTAGTAAGACTGATATCTACATATGCGCTATTATCCCAATCTAGTCCTGCGTATAATTCATTGTAATCAACATTATAAAATGGACCTCCGCTAGCTAATAAAAAATATCCTCCTGCAGGGACAATACCATCCTCAATTACCTGACCATTTAGGGACCAGCCTGTCATATCTACGTCTTCTGATCCAGAATTAAATAACTCTACATAATCGGGAGCATCTGAAGCATCACTTCTAAAAAAGAATTCATTGATTATTATATCATATTCGACTGGGTCAATTGTAATAACTTCATTGATATTGGTAAAAAAGCCATCATAATTTCCCGAGCCAAATGAGATACTAAAACTTGTTTCGTATTCTACTCCATCTCTCCAAATTTTTACAACTACTGGATTATCAGAAATAGAACCTTTAATTTGAGTACCTCCCCAGGCACAATTATCTACAGAACCAATTCCTTCCACATATAATTGACTACCTGACCATAAGCCTGCTCCAACTAGTATCTCTCCTGTCGGACTATCACATCCATTGGATTCAATCAATCCTGCAGAATCAAATATACCAACCTCATCTCCATATTCAAGTCCTGTAATAGATTCTTGAAAAATAATCGTTGTTGTTAATCCTGTCTCCCAATCTATGATATAATGATTTCCATCCTGAGAATAATTGCAACTTCCATCGTCCTCAGTACATTCTTCGCAATAATTTAATGCAGAAGGATCAGTGCAGCCACTTATAACTCCATCTATTTCCCAAATTTGGATACTCAAGGAACCAAAATTGTCACCATAACCACCATTATCAATAAAGCCGAAATTTTCAGACACACCATTTCCGATAAAATGGAAATAGTAAATATGATCAGGGTTATATATATCAGGTGACGGACGACTTGTATAATCATTGTTCCAAGACCATGAGTTTATTGGAGTAGGAGGATCACTTAGGAAATTATACGCTCCATCTCTCAAATTGCCGGCACCTACCCCAAATGTACCCGAAACTAATAAATAGTATTCAGTATCATATTCCAATATTGAGGAT